>Ga0116227_10006354_pt1 | contig 23994 bp, 17 predicted proteins | sample S1TSphgellanicum_FD_89693 | JGI IMG/M metagenome (GOLD analysis project Ga0116227, IMG submission 89693) | Host-associated microbial communities from peat moss isolated from Minnesota, USA - S1T2_Fb - Sphagnum magellanicum MG | ecosystem: Host-associated > Plants > Peat moss > Unclassified...
CTGATCATCAAAAGTCTAACTGCCACCACCCCGCCCCCCCGCCGCCCCCTCCCTCCCAAGCCCCAAAAAAAAAAAAGTAGAAGAAGAAGAAAATACCAGATCCAAGTACTGAGCTAGATTATGATCAGATCCGAAAAAACCTGCCGATTTATAAACTAGATCACTGAATTTCATACCAACTGACCCGTTCAATATTTGATCTCTCTCTCTCTCTCTCTAGTCTCTCTATACTTAATTCTTTTGTTGTTGGATTTTTGTGGTCACCCGTAGTTATAGTTTATAAGCTCAGCAGCTAATGATCTGTACAATGGCCGACGAAGAAGTACGTTCAGATTGATTCTCAATGAAATTATACAGATCTGAATAATCTTCTGCTGCTGCTGCTGCTGCTGCAAAGGATCCCAAAGATGAAGAAGAACAATATCAGATCTCAAAATTTGTGGAATCATTTTTGCTGTGACCCCAAAAAGAAAAACACACACACGCACACACACACATATTATACAGTACTGATCAGTTGAAACTTTGAGTATATCATCATCAGATCACAGCTGCTGCTGCTGCTGCTGATCAGGAAAAATCCAGTACTGATGAGATTTTATATATTGATCAGCCTCATGTGCTTTGCAAAACTGCACTACTGCAGCCTCAGCTTTTGTCTCTTATCAAAGCTCTTATATAACATGTTTTACAACACTAGTTGTGAACTATAATAGGATCAGTACCTCTTGCTTGTTTGCTTGCTTGCTTACTTGCTTGCTTGCTTGCTTGCTTACTTGCTTGCTTGCTTGCTTGCTTACTTGCTTACTGTTTCTGTTCTGGTTTTACAACTGCTGCTGGTTTTGCTGATTTTCACTCGCATCCACCAGCTACTTAGATTACTAATCTCAATCCTTTTCACAACGGATTAATTAAGTAGTTAAACTAATTCAATTAGTGACCTGAGATCAGGTAGTTGTATAGCCAGTTGCTACATTATGGGTGGCAAAGGACAAGATTTCTTCTAGTGCATTGATTATTTCAATATTTCATTGTGATTATTAATATTTAATTTAATCAATATTATTTTAATATTTTCTTTTAATTAATAATCATAACAGTGATACAGCCGGTTTTATTTAATTTCTACTCCTGTTTTTTTGTAATTGTACAATGTTGTACAAAAAAATTGTAGAGAATTATTTTTTAATTTATGGGGATGTACATGTGCATTAATTCTTTCAAAAACCTCCTGTTAACTAATTAATATATTCATGATTCATAGCAGTTAAACAAGAACTTACAAACCAGTTGGAAATTGATAGTACTAATTAATTTTCTACTGGCTAATTTTGATTGTAGTAAGTTGTGTAAATAAAATAAAATTGTTAAAATTTATAGGATATATTAATTAAAATTCTTTTAAATCTCTCAAAGTTTTAATTAGTTAATCATTGCAGTTTGTTACACAAGTTACAAGTTATAACCAGTTAGAAATTGTACTAATAACTTTTATTTCTATTGCTATTTTCCCACTTTGTAGAAAGCTGTACATAACAATTTTTGTAGAAAATTTGGTAATTAATTTCAAGCCATGATGATCAAATATTCAAGTCTTCTGTCATTGAGAGGTTAATGATAAATCTTGATACTATATATATATATATATATATATATAATTAATTAATTAATAATAGTTCTTCACATGCAACAGAATCAAATGGTATATAACCCACACATGCAATATATGATTTTTTAGTAGACCAGAGTTTTGAAAGAATAGTATTGTATTAAATCTTTTGTAAAATCTTCCAACTCTTTTCCTGCCACAATTCCTGAGATTTCTTTTGAGATTTTCTCCAAAATACCCAGAACTCAAAACCATGTTTAGAAACACAAAATATAGGTATACATGATTTTGTGGATTCTGTAATAATGGGAACCAAATTTAGGTGGGGATTAAGAAAATTTGCTATGTATGGCTAGGAAATATTATTATAATTTCTAATTTTTTAAAATTTCTTTTGCATTTTTAAAAGACAGAGCAAGCATCAGCTAAATTTAGTTCACCCTGATATGCATCAGATATGAATTTGATTCTCTTGAATCATTGGTCTAGATTTGAGCTGAAACTGGAGACCAGGAAATTGGAAAGGCACAATTCATAATTATGCTGGATATTTTGGGTGGACAAACTCTAGTCAAAAAATAGGCCCAATTTAATTTATTTTAATGACTTGACATAAACTAGCAAAAAATAGTGAAAAAAAGGATATTGGGTTCATACAAATGTAGCAAAAAATAGTCAAAAAAAGAGGATATTGGGTTCATACAAATCTAGGAAAAAATAGTAAAAAAAAAAGGATATTGGGTTTATACAAATCTAGCGAAAAATAGGCAAAAAGATTTATTGGGTGGAGATAATCTAGGAAAAAAATTTCCCACCCAAATTAGGCAATATGTTAAGAGGAGTGACACTAGTACATAATACAAAGCCTTCCAGATACAAGAGTTTCCCCAATAGGGATGGATTAAAATTCTTTGGAGGTTGTGAAACTGCAAGTTTATAGTTTAGGGAATGTATTGGACATCAACTGAGATTCTGGGAAGGAAAAAGAAAAAGAAAAAGAAATCACTCATAGGTTGATTTTTTTACAAGTGCAAAGGGTCAACAAAGGCAAGGGCTTTGAAGCTCACATACAAAAAAGAAGCACTTCATTAAAAACTAAAGGGTAATTGAGAATGAACTTCAGCTCAAAAAAAGAAAGAGATTCTATTGAATTCACTTTCAGGACTGTTGCTTCATTATCCAAGCATTTTATAAGATTGTGGTGAGATGTTGGACTAATAATGCACACAATTCTACATTGAAGGGGTCTCTCACTCACATTGGACAAGTTACATACGGTTTACATTCCAAGTTGGAAGGGCCGTGCCTTTCATGCCAGTTGAACTAAGAAGAATTCACAAAGTGAAAACCCCTGAAAAGTTCAAATTAAATGAGGGGTTTTCCCAAGATTTCACAAGGCTAGATTGAGTCCAATACACCAAGGCTGATCCAGAAATTGGAAAAGTGTGAACAACCCATTTTTTTTCTCCAACATTTATCAAAAGAAAAAAACACTTTGGAGTTTACTAAAAAGATAAAATTACAATATCTTGCTCAGTGTTTTTTTTGGGAGAAAATTATATTTCTCAACCAAAAAAAAATTGGGGAAGTTTTTGGAGAGATGTGTTTGGACTAATATTTCTTTTTTGGGGAAAAATACCCATTTTTTTTGATATCATAAAATTAAAAATTAAAAAAACACACTTATGTTGGTGTCTAGGAAATTGAAAATTAAAGACATAAATATATAATTTTTTAGAAAATTAATCATACAATAATTTGTAATTTAACCAATAAAATTGTTGCTTAATCAGACAAGCAAGAGTTATACCTTTACTAATAAGATCATCACTACATTACCCTAAGGTCAGTTTTGTCATTAAATAATCCTAAAAATAGTGAAATGAAATTTTGTAAAAGTTCACATGTTGAAAATCATCATAATTGTCGTAGGCTACACTCTGAAAAAATTCATTCCTCATATCACAATATTATAGTAAATGATGAAAAAATATGTAATTTCAAAATTTAAAAACGAATTCATTTTTTGAAAAAAAAAATTATTTGCTTTCTCAACACGGAAACTGACCGTAGGCTACATTATCCTACTTAGTCTTCCAAAGATGAGTGTACCTGAGTGGGTGGGTGCGGGGTGGTGGAAGAGTGCAGCAAATTTTCTTATGCATATATTATTCTGATCTTACATGAATGCCAACAGCAAGAATTTGTGCAACAGGAACAAGCTTGCAGAACTTGATTTTTGGATCAATTCCTGTTTTGTTGCATATGCCCTGCAAGTGTAAGTCATTTAATCGTGTGTCTATGGAAAATAGTGGACAATTCATCAAACCTTGCTGGCCAGGTTCTCCAATAAAGTGGAGTACATATGAGAGAGAGAGAGAGAGAAGAGAGAGGAGATGGGTTGCGTACATGATTGGCTTTATTAGACTTACTGGAGCCCACTATTGTTTTGTCATCATGCTCTCGACAACCAATTGTGAGGGGCAACAAGATCTCCCAAATCAGATCTAAATCCACAACTGGTAGGGTCCATACCTGATTCACATGTAGCGTTTAATAAAGCTTTTCTTTCTTCTTCTCGCTGTGCTGCTATCTTTGTTGCTCCTGTCTGAAGATAGCAGGCAACAACACTTGTGTATATATATATATATAAACTTCTACCTTACTGTGGATGAATTGGGCGAATCTCTTAAGAAGAATTGACTTGTAGTTTTAGTTTTGTTTGAACTGCTGAATATTTTTTTGTTTTTCTAAAGACTTCCTGATTTCAAGTAAAGGTTGTTTTGTTTGCTTCCAAAGGTGAGTGGGGAAAAAAAGAAGGTGGTTCTTTCAAGGATTTTGTTTGACTGTCCGTATCTTAGTTAGACCTTTGTAATAAATATCCTTACAACTCTGCTGCTCTGTGCAGTGCGTTATTCTTTCAGCTTTATGTTCTGGGTGCTAACAGATGGCCAGGGTGAACCAGCTCCCACATCGGTACCTTCACCTTTTTGTTGAGTAAGGCCTCTTAGAGACCATATTAAGCTCAAAAATTTATTAGATTTGAAGTCAGAGAGACCTTCTTTTCAGTCTAAGCATGGGATATTTGTAGTATTTAGAAATAATTTTAAAGTGTGTTGGAAATTTTTATCATGGTACCAATGTGTGTGCTGGTGGTTCACCCAAGGCCTTAATCGTAATTGGGCTTCAAAACATTAGAGTTAGATTCATACATGTCTGATACCACCTTGGGATGATATTTTGCTGGTGTTAGCTCCTTCATGTAATATCTACTAATTGTGGGTTAGTATTTTTTTTGTCTCAAGTGTTTTGTTTTGGTTCTCCACCAGTTAATGGTTTCTAGACCTAATTCTTATTTAACAAAGACTACCTAAACTGAAAAGAATTAATATCAAAAGTACTATTAATTAAGCTTTTGTATGTGTCCCACCTTCGTTAAGCTACTGCTCCATAAACTCAGAGAGAGAGAAAATAAAAAAATAAAAATAGTGAGAGATTGTGTATGTAGGTACTAGAGTCATTGCTCCTCACCAAAATCTAAACTCTTGCTTTGCTAATTTATTAGAATTTTATTTATGGCTTACCTTTGGCCAGTTGCACCACTTTGAAGATTCAAAACTTTTGACTTTAGGCAAAGCTCGCCTCTTTCCCTCCGACAACCATAGATATTTATTCATACTTAAAACTTGTTATTTTAACATGTTTGCGTCTTCTGCGCATCAAGGTTTAGCATGGGTGAAAGGAATATGATTATGGGTAATATTCATAAGCATCCTTGATCAATGACTTGGTCAATTCTAAATGATGGGCTAACCCTAGAGGTATACAATTTGGTCACACTAGCAAGTCCACTTGCAGCAATATATACATATACCAATGGGTTTCGTGAGTAGTAATAATTTGGATAAAGTTCAGGCTTTGAAAAGCTTGAAACCTGATTTTGGGCATGTAATTATGCACATCATGGCCTTGCTCTCCTCCTACAAGGGCAAGTTTTGTATAAAAAGAAAGGCCTTGATTGGTCGATTATAATGATTGACCACCCATGTGATCGCATTGAATCAATCCTCCTCACTCTATATACTTTCTACGATTTCACTTTTATGAGTGAAGATGGGGAATTAACTTGCACACAATTTTGGATGCAGTACACATTGGGTAAAGAGGCCCACATATGTTGTGTGTGGGTGGATCTGCTCCATATTATGCTTGCACTCTTGATATCGTACCTCGCGTATAAATGAGCAAAAGATAAGCATGCAAATTTCATGTCTTTTAAAAAGGCTTTTTTTAAAAATGAAATTCAATGACCAAAAAAACATTCAAACATGATGAGATGGTTTTCTAGTTTGAAACTTTGTACTTTACTTACGATATGATTATGCACCCAGCCCCACACTGCCCCGCTGCACTCCACCCCACCCCACCCCACCAGTTGTGAAAGCAAGCTCCCAGATGGGACACCCAATTGTGCATTGCTTCCCAATCTGTCAATATATATGCTTTCTCTCCCATTCTAAAAAGCACAATTTGATTTGATTTGATACCAAAAGGATAAAGAAAGAAAGAAAGAGAGAGAGAGAGAGAACTGGCCATTTGGTGAAGAAGAACCATAGTCAGATTAAACATGTCACTCCGTGACTGATGGACCAAGCAATGAAAACATTCCTCTCTACCCCCATCAAGAATCCAATTCACATGCAGAGTAGCTTACACGTAGCAGATTGCTGAACAGTTACCTCCCCTACCCCCTGCTCCCCTCCATCACACTCTTTCGTGCCCACCAAATGCCACTTGAATTGTCATCACCCAAGAGCCCTTGAGCCCCCACCATTCGAGTACATATTTGTAGTGGGGGCGAGGTGTGAGCTGGGAGAGAGAGAGAGAGAGATGAGTGTTGTTGGAGGAGGTTCAATAGAGATGAAAAGAAAGCAGAGAGGAATCAAATCCAAGAGGAGGAGGAAGGAAGGAAGGAAGGAAGGAAGGAAATCACCCACAATTTTTTATGACTGGAAACATGTTATATATCTATCTGCCTTCTTGATTCACTAAACCATTTAAGTATGTCTGATATTAAAAGAGGAAAAAAAGTTTACCAAAAAGAAAGAGAACAATTTGACACGGAGGTAGGACATGGAGGTAGCCAATTCCTTGCCCACATGTTGGAAATGTCCCTAAGAGGCGGGAGTACCAATTGCAAAGCATACGATGAATGATACCATGAACCTACACATATAGGTAGATCATGAGGTGTAGAAGGGTGAGGGTTCTTATGCCTACTCCTTAAGAGTGGGAGGAGGGATCTTACACCTATTACTCTTCTAGGTGTAAGATCCCAAATCCCTCCTTTCACTCTTAAAGAGTGAGTAGTAGGCATGAGAACTCTCATCTTTTAGAACACAAAAGGTTCATGTATATATAGAAAGGGTGCCCTCCGAATCAACCTTTTTTTCTACTATCAAAATTTCACAAATAAGAAAAATTGAAAATGAAGTGATTTTTCTGGGTTTCAATCGCAAGAAATCAAGAAAAAACTTATAAATTGCCAGATTTTATTTTATTTTTAAAAAATTTGGCTTTTTTTTTCCAATATGTAAGCAAAAGTATGAAAGGATGATTAAAGATTTGTCCTTCACATCTGGTTTATAGCCACATTTGGCTAAATATTCCTGTCAATGATGATGATGATCCCCATGGCTTCTAACACCTTTGTATGGATGATCGCCACTTTGGCTGCATTTTTAGTATAAAAGAAACCTCTTTTTTTTTTCCCCTAAAAGCCTCCAAATACACTTAGGAAAAATAATATTTTCTCCCCAAGTTTTTTACATTGTATTGAATCATCAGATCTTAGCTTCAAAAGGTTGCATGATGATGGAAGTAAATATGCTTGATGATACTTAAGGAATTAGTGTTGATGATGATGATGATGATGATGAACACAAACTATTGTTATGATGATGGTGATGATGTTGTAAGTATAATATTGTATTTTATTGGATTGTATTGTGTTGATGATGTTGTTTGTATGTATTGTGTTTTTGTTGCGGTGTTGATGATGATGATGTTGTAAGTATAGTATAGTATTGTATTGTGTTGTGTTGATGATGTTGTTTTGTAAGTAGTGTGGTTTTGTTGTGGTGTTGATGTTGAAGAAAGTGTGTTGTGTTGATGATGATGATGATGATGATGTTGTATTGTGTTGGGTTCATGATGTTGTTGTTGTAAGTATTGTGTTTTGTTGTGTTGTTGATGATGAAGAATGTGTGTTGTGTTGATGACCTGGGATGATGGAAGAAGGGGAGGTAATGTTGATGATGTTGAAGTAATTAGTGTTGTTTGATGAAGTAAGTAATTAATTGTGGAGAAGAAGAACCAGAAGAAAGAAAGAAAGAAAGAAAGAATATGAAGATGAAGACGATGTTGGGGGAGAGAGAGGAGTTTGGTGGTGATGTTTGGTGGTATATAAACTGGATACATATGCAAGCTGTGTGTATATTTGAACTTGGTGAAGTGTATCTATTCTACTTGATTGTTGTATTGTCGTTGATTGTGATTGTGTTTTGAAGCAGCTGCTTCTTGTGTTGATTCTTGTGTTGTTGTCGTTGTTGTTGTTGTGATCGATCGAACTCACACACATATAGAGTCTAGTTGTGTGCCTGTCTCTTTAGTCTTTTTGCAACTGTGTGTGTCCCTCTGAGGGGGAGAGAGAGAGAGATTCTCAAGATTTGTGCCTATTCGTCAGAGTTTCGGGAGAGGTGGTGGCATTGGTATCTCGTCAGCGAGAAGAGGTCGTGGAGGAGGAGTATTGTTGAGCTTTGGAATTGGTGTGGAAGGTGGCCTCTAGCGGATTTTTGAAGCAAAAGACTGACTCTGAAGCTCTTAGAGAAAGCCAAGCGAAGAGAGAGAGAGAGTGAGAGAGAGAGAGAGAGAGCGGGAACAGAGAGAGGAGGGGATAGATAGGTAGGGGGCGAGGTCGAGAGAGCTGGCGGGGTTCGGGAGAGGCAAGAAACGAGAGGGGACCAAGAAGGAGGGGCTCGGCAGCTCTAAGATGGGAAAGAGCGACGAGGCTGCTGCGTCCAGGGAAGAGGAAGCAATGCAGCTGGCAGCGGCGAAGCAGGAGTACGCGGAGCACATGGACAGTCTTCGTGCAGAGGTAAAATCAATTCCATGCAATCTCCTTCGCAATCTCTCTCTCTCTCTGGATCATCGTCATCGTTTCAGAGGATCCTTGTTGTGCTGCTGGTCATTGTTTGTTCGTTTCCTTCATCTTTTCCTAGTGTAACATTATCATTATCATCATCGCCGGGGAATCATCAATGGCCGTTGCTTTCCTGCTTGCTTTGCTTTGCCAGGGCTTGTTGGATGATCAATTCTTGGAGCTCCAGCAATTGCAAGATGAAAGCTCCCCGGACTTTGTGGAGGAAGTGGTGCTGTTGTTCATACAGGATTCTGGAAGAATCATCCAGAACTTGACTGATTCTCTGTAAGATTTTTTTTTTGGTTTTCAGATGATGCTCATGCTCCTCCTGCTCCTCCTTTGCAATAAGGTGTCTCTGGATAGAGACTCCAGACTAGTCTCCATTCCACCATTGCATGCATGCATGCATGCATTAGGGATGCTGCGGCTGCATTCCAAATGCAGCAGCAGCCAACCTCTAGGGTTCACTGCATTCTGCAATAGAATTCATCAGCAACAACAAGAAGAACACACAATTCTCTCAAAAACAAATTCCAAACTTTTTCTTCTTCTGCACTTCTTCATACGGATCTAGCTTTTATGCCAAGTCTTTGTTGCTGATCAAAAGAAACCGTCATTTGTGTTACAGGGAGCAGACACCAGTGAACTTCAAGAAGGTGGATGCACATGTGCATCAATTCAAGGGCAGTAGCTCCAGGTAAGTGTCTTCTCAACCACACCACAACTGCAGAGCAAGAACTGATTCCACAAGTTTCTTTCTTTTTGCATCAGGCATGATTTTTCCAGTGCTTTTGATCTCTATCAACGTGAGAGCTTTGCACTCCTATTATCTCTGTCAATCAGAGCTTTGCAGTGTAGGTTTTCGGCAGCACTGAAAAAAATTCCAGGAATGTGATTTTTGTAGCTTAGTTTATGTAATGGAAGGAACACATCATGGGGATGCATATTCACTTGGGAGGGGAAATGCTGTTTCTGTGGAATGTCAGCATTGGTGCAAAGAGAGTGAAAGCGGTGTGCATTATACTTCACATGTGCTGTGACAGAGAAGACCAACAAGGGTGAGTGCTTTTCATACTCTGATTGGATCTTTTGTTTACATGTTTGCTCCTTGTCAGTGGAATTCTGTCAGTTCAAGATCTTTTTTTGCTGCTGCTCACTGCAGATTTGCAACAAGTGCAATCCAAAAACCACTCATTTCAGCTACCATAAAACAGCAAATGGAATCCTTTGGCAATTTTTTGTATGGCTGCATTTTGTAACTACTTCAATTGCAGATGTTCTGAATGCAGTAGCATGTTGTGCACCTTTTGACATCTATACTAGGTGCCTGTTTGCATTGGAGCATGTGAAGAGAGAGTTTGATCTTATCAAGGGCAAGCTTCAGACTATGCTCAAAGTAATACAGCTAAACTTCATCATGCCTTATCTCTTTTGATTTCACAGCATGCAAAAGTGGTGCTAAACCTTTAGAAATCCCTTTTTTTGCTAATCTCATAGCATGAACCAGAAGAAGACGAGCTTCATTGAGCAGTGTTGTGACAATGTTCGGGGTTTGAAGCTCTGGATAGAGGTGTTATCACCAATTGCTCCTGGGATTGTGTTGAAGCCTTTGAGCTACTTTCTTCAGATATCTAGATTTCTAGGGATCAGTATGCAGGAGTGTGCAGTGTGCCTGAGTCTCAAACCTGTTCTTCTACATCATTCTGAGTGTTTCCCCTTCAAATAATATGTTGGTGCAGTTGGAGAAGCAGATTATAGCACTGGGTGGCACTCCTCCATTTGAAGACAAGTTGTAAGCTTGCTTGCACACTTTTCAGGCAATCAATTTGACAAATGTGGTCACCCTTTTGTTTAAACAACAGCATGAACTCACCTTGGTTATCAATCAGACTGGGTGTGAAAGTTCTTGGTTGTGATAAAGTAACTCAAGTAGGAGTGAGCATAGCTATCATGAGTGCTATCCAAGAGCTCTGTTGCAGTTTTATCCTCATGGATGATGGTTCTTTAGGTGCTAGTACTGTGTACAGTTTGAATGGGAATTTTCAGGATTCTACAAAAATCCAGATCAAATAGAGCTGATGATATAAAATTGAATCAGATTATCGTTTTTCCCATTCATCTCCATAGACCTCCCCTTGCTGCTGGTGGGAAGGGACTTTCCTGTCCTAGCATGCTTGTTGATCATTAACAGAGACCTTCCTGTATTTTCTGCTTAGTCATCTGATGCAGGTGTGTTTGTGTAATCACTTGCACATCAATTGTTTTTTCTGGCTTTAAGATGACACCTTTATGGAGGATTTTTTCCTGTCATGTGTGATCTTTGTTTCCTCTTTTATCATGCAATGGCTGTATTATGAAGGCATGGTTGTCTTCTTCTATTTCCTCATGCTTGAGAACTGCAACCTTACGCCAGTTTGCCAAACAAGGCAGTTCATACTGATGTTTGATTGAAGACCTGAGGGTGCAAAAGAAGCTATGCATACTCCATTGAAAGGTGGCAAGTTACCAAAGCAAGGGGATCAAACAGGATTGGAATATGGTGATTGTTGGAATGACTATAAACACAAAAACAACAAAGGGAGAGACTGGTGAAGACTTGGAGAAGAGTAGATTATTGGCCTTCCAGTTGTATGCCTTGACCTCCGCCATTGAGAAGTGGGCTTCTGGGAATGCTCAAAGACTGGAAGTTCCTGTTGCAACAAGTTCTGAGTTGAACAAGAAGGAAGAGGCCTCAAAAATCTGTTGGAGAGAGAGAGAGAGGCAGATCCAACTTGAACCCAGAAAGACAAAGGCTGGCCGCCATCAACTGTCTTTGACATTTGGGATCCAGAGTGAACACTTAAAACCTGTGATTTACTGGAGGGAGGGAAGGCTAAGAGTAGTGAACAACCTGTAGTAAAAGATCCTGGGTTCAGCTGAAGAGCTTGAGAAGGTGAAGAGTCCTGTAACTGCCATGGCTTGGCAGTTGGATGAACTGCTTTATATTCGCAGGAATTAGTGGGGAGGCTGATGCTGTTCATTTTTCAAGCTTTCTCACGTTCCCTTTCTCTCTGTCTGTCTCCCTCCCCGCCTCCCAATTTCCTGCTTGGCCTTTGTGTCTGCCAGCCCCTCTCTTGTATCTCTCTCATTGAATTTCCAGCAAACTCAATACCTACTATGGACAGCTGAATTTGGACATTGGGGGCCCCAGCAGCTGCTGATGCTACAGAGCTTCTAGAGACTCCTAAGACTCCCGGGTACTCTTCTGGTTTAGTTCAAGAGCTGTTGTGTTCGTTGCATTGGTTTCAGCAGGCATGGCAGATGACATGATGAAGAGTGTGGCAGTTTCAGCAATGACAACTCCTTCAAAACTGTCTACACCCACAAATGGGACAATGGTGTCACCTAAAGCCTTCAACAAAAACACAGCTCTGTCCAGTGCTGCCAAGGAAGTCCGAACTCCACCATCACTGCTGTCACCAAAGCTTCTGAGACCTCTGAAGTTTGCAAGATCTCCAAGTCCTTCTCCTCCTCCCTCATCTCTTGCAATCAATGTTCCTCCTCAAGTCCCTGCAGATGTGATCATGCCAGTTTCTCCTCGCTCTCCCCTAGCAATGATGGGAGCTCAGAGGAGTATGCATACTGGCATCACTTACCCTGTCAATGTGTGGGGCCCCATTTCCAAGTATGGCTACCTTGATGAAGTACCACCAACATGGGTTCAGAAGCAACACTTTGGAGGCAAGCATGTACAGTGCTTCTTATACCTGCATGAAACTGCTGAATTTCACATTTTTGCACTTGTGTGAAGTTTTTGTAGTAACTTCTTTTCTCTTTTGCTTCAGAACTGAGTTTCTATTTTGAGCTGGATTTTTAGTATTTCTCTGTTGAGTATGAATGGGGAGTTTGATTGCATATGGAAGTAGATCTTTATTTTTAATTCTTCTTTTGGGGGGATTGTCAGGACAAACTAGCAAAGCAAAGGCTTCAGGCTCGACGGTTTTGCTACATGCGACATCCAAGATATAAGAGTATAATTGAGCCTGATGCTCATCCCAAAAACAGCCTTTTCCTCAACCCAAAACGAAAAGAATTCTGGAGAACTGATGTGGAAGCGGTTTTGCACAAGGAAGCTGATCAATGCAAGGCTAGACAAAAAGTGAGTGAGCCAGGCAACTTCCTCTCTCCCTATGATAAATCTCCAATCTCTCCAACAAAGACTCCCAAGTTCTCATGTTCATGATAATCATGCTACATTCAGAACAAATCCAAGTTCACAAGAACCAAATTTGAAATGATCTTTCAATTTTGGATTTTAAAAATGTGAGACCAATTCAGAATGCAATTTGACAAGAATAAAATTTGATTTTTGTGCCAGTGGTGGATGTGAACAACTCTTGTTTCAGATATTACTCTAATGAATGCTTTGCTTCTACAGGAACTTCTAGAGATGTGGAAAAATGAGGAGGGATGGCGGAGGAGTGAGCTTGTAAGGGATCGGGATGATAGATATCAAGCATTTCTTGACCTGGAGAAAAACCTTATGGACGACCCAGGCTTTCGCAACAACAAGACTGGCTGTTGCTATGACATTTTCACCCACAAGTGTGATGAAGGTCATGAAGGACAAAAGTTGGTATACAAAGACGAAATGAGAAAGTAAAGTCCATATACTCAACATCCAACAACTAGAAATAACAACTCCACACAGAAGAAAATCTCCAATAAAAAACAAACAATTGCACATATTTACTGAGCTCTTGGTATCCCTCTTCTTAGTTTAGAATCTCCTCTATTGATTTTTTTAATTTTAAATCTGCATTATTTATTATGCAGGTGGAAGGCAACAGCAAGAGCTTTGTTTATACAAAGTAAGACAAGTGCAACAAGACCATATAACATCATCAATTGGCTTAAATATCCACCATGTCGTGTTTTGGGTCCAAAGCCAAAGAGCCCACCTCCAACACCACCACCCAAACGCAAGCCAGACATGATCCTCCTGAATACCTCCAAGGGAGTATTATCATTTGGACATCCATTGGGTCCATTTGGTTCAGTGCCATAGTAGGCACATAAAACCCTCATCAGCATCCCCTCCTCTTCCTCTCCCTTTCTTTCCTCTCAACCAAAAATATCTAAATTTTTGCACTTGTGTTCAAAGTAGTATCTCTTGCCCTCTTGAGTTCCCAGCCCCCTGGCATATCTTATTGCCAAGTTTAAGTCAAAAAACATGCAGATGGTTTTTCACAAGTTGTGCAATTTTGAGCTGAAGGAGAAAATTGATTGTTGTGAGAACAACATCATGCCTTCCATGTTTTTTTGTAACTTGTTAAACCCTACAATTTTTTGGAACCTTGGATTTCAGCTTCTTTTTGTCACAGAGCTCAAATTGCACTTCTCTCTCCATACGATGTAAGTGTAGGTCACACACATAGAAATCCAATAACCTTTTCTTGCACAGTTCTGAATCAACAAATTTTTTTCCTTTTGTAAGGCGCTTCCATGAGTTTTAATTGAACTTGTGTGAGTGAGAATGCCCCAGAGCTCCCAAAATGTTGTTCCAAGAAGGTTCAAAACTCAGATAGTGGTTAAAATTGCAGATTTAGATAATTCCACTACTTCAAAGGGCATGGGCATGTGCGTCCACAGAGCATCCATGTACCATCACACAACAACGACTTGGCAAAAAAACCAAATATATTATAATAGCAATTTTTCAAAATCCCTTGAACAACACAACCCCATCTTTGGCAATGGGTAAGAAAAAGGACATGAGATCTTTGAAATTATAATTCAGTTGCAAAAGAATATGTGAGCCCCCCTCTTCTTCCCACTAAAAGCCCATGACATGCCTTTCTAGAAAAGGGATTCTTGTCAGTTAATTTACCGAAGCAAACACAAGATACAAACCATTGAGTAAAAACTAAGAGCCAAGAATTATATGCAAAAAGCTCTAGTCCCCTCAATCATATATATCTATTATTTGTTAAAACACCCATGTTGCTGTATGGTAAGCCCAAAACAAATCCATTTTTTTCCATCTTGTGTCAAGTTTTCACCCACCTTCCTAATCAATCACTGTAGAGAATCATCCCTCAGAAGCAACAAAACCCATTCTCTTGGCTCACCCCTGATGCCAAAACATCCAGATCTACATGTAAATACCAAGCTTGGCACACTATTTCATATATTATCCCCTTTTTTCTTGGGTGATGATGGTCTAGCAACTCAATGAGATCCAATCACAAGAGAAAAAAACTTGGGACAAAAACAACTTGCCCTTCTCACTAAGAAAGTTGCAATTAGGTCACTAATTATGTAATTATGTCATCACTAATCTAAGACTCATGGAGTAATCCTTAGGCACAGATTCCAGTTGAGAAGAAGCAGCAGCTAAGTCAATTACAACCTCCTCAATCATCATTCCCAACAGCATGCCACCGATTTCCAAGCTAAAATCTCGGATCTCCTGCTCATAGTACCTCCACTTGCCTATTCCACAGTTCATGTCTCGATGTATTAAGCTATCTACATCACTTGATGCCAGCTCTCGCCACTTGTGAATTGTTCCATACAATTGATCCACCAGTTTGCACCGACCACCTGGTGCCAGTGTCGAAGCTGAGATGTCTACTTTCTTGTCATTGCTTTTCACCCATGACGATGGATTCAGCTCCCCATCAAAGCCATCTTCTTCTGCAACCAAAGCTTCATTCATGCTGTCAAAGAGAAGCTTACGGTTGCATCGCCATAAGACTCCACCACCACACAGGCAAGAAGAGCTCTTCGTCTGAGCCAAATTGGTAGCAGCTGCATCTGCTAGATTGATTTGTTCAGAGTCTCCACTTTCTAGCCTATCAAAGAGAGAAGGATCCATTGGCAAGCCAGGTGCAAACCATTTCAATGTGTTATTGCTTTCAACATTCTCGGACAGAAATTTTGCAGCTTTCAAAATTCCATGGATGAAGCTTTGTTCCTCTTCTGGCCCAATGGCAGGTGGCAGCCCTCTCACTAGAAATCTTCTGCCATGCACTAGTTTTGCATTTTGAAACTTGGAGATTTCCATCATTGCTTGGCAGATCTTCTCCTTCTCCCTGCTAGTGCCAGCGCTGCTCATGCCTGCTGTGAAATCACCACCACCACCACCACAAGTATGCTCCTCATTACTTGCTTTTTCTGCATCAACTTTGTCTGATTGCTGCAAAGAGGAGGGTGCTCGAATGACAACACCCGCACAGGTGCTGTGAAGCTCAAGCACTTCATCCAGCTGATGCTCTGACTCTGTGATCATGAGTACACAAAAGCATAACCACACATACAAATGAACACAACCATTGAAGGACATCTGAGGACAGATGGTATGCAAAATTATATCGCAGTGATTGCATACTTGGAAGAAATTCAAAATGTGTCACATATCTGACTATGCTATTACTACATTCATAAAGAATGTTAACTTGGAAGGATGTCTCAGATGGGTGTGATGATGTTCTGACCGGTAAGGCTTGCTTCGGGAGTTGTGGACACTTCATCATGGAAAGGAGAGTCCAAGATTGACACAGGGCTTGGTTGCTCACCCTGCTGTTCAATACCCATGGCACGACCACTATTACTACTCCTTTCTGAAAACCACTTCCTTAGAATTGGGGTCAAGCCTTCTTGTTCTTCTTCTTCACATGCGCCAGGAGGAGGAGTTGATGAGCTTACAGCTTGCTGCTGCGTTTCACCAGACAAACACAAAGGGAAAAACCATCAAATAGAAAGAGAACCACTTGCACTACCTGAACAAAACAGACTGACTGATCGATGTACCACATCTTCCTCACACACAAAAAGAAACTGTCAGTCAAAGACTTGGTCTTGAAAGGCTGTGCACATTTTTTTACCTCTGGCGTCTCAGGTGCACCACCATCTATAGAATGCTGAGCTGCAGCAGCAATATTAGTACTACTCCAGACACCATTAGTCTCAGCCCAGAGAGTGTCCCTTATAACTGACAAATCATGAGTCGAATTCGATATGTTGTTACAAGCCTGGTGGCTCTCTGAGATCAAACCCATCAACACAAGACTTCTCCGCCAATGCTTGATCTCATCCTCTGAGTGCGGGTCACCAAAACCCTTTGAAAACAAAGGTGTAGCATTATAGGGATCATCAGGGAAGGCACGTATCCTAGCACCATCATCACCTGCGCCATGCTCATCACACAGCAGCATAACAGGGCTTTTATCACCAAGGGGCAACGACATCACCAAGCTCCTCTTCTTATGTTCACATGATCTGTGATCTGGAGGTGTTTCAGGAGCCCGGTAATTTTGTGCAGAGGCATTACTAAGTTGTCTCTTTTCAGCTATTTTCAAATTTGTTGCTGTTAGATCTGAGTCCAAAGGAAGCTCAGGAAATACCTCATCAACACTTCTTGCCCTACTGTGAGAAGGAATGCTAGACCTGTCTTCGATGGGCCTCTTATTCTCAAGCTTCAGAGAGACTGCCGCTGCATCATCTATCAATTCCCTAACCTTTGCTGTATTTCTACTGTATATCGCTCTCTCTGCAAAGAAACCCCGTTTCAACTCCACCGGCCGTGTAGTAGTTCGATGAATCCCTGCTGCTGTTGTTGCTACTTCTGCTGTTGCTGCTGCCACCCTTTGATCTCGTGTCATCCCAATCAATTGTTCTGAAATGTTGTTTGACTGCTGGATTTCTGGAGCTGAGCTCTTCTTCATCCTCAACGTTGTTGGATCCCTGGAGACCATGGTATCAACAATTGCTTTTGCAGCACATTTTGTATGAGGGACAGATTGAGGGTGCAGCAAAACTGAGCGGACTGTAGTTTCAGCTCCCTTTGGCATCACCACAGCTTGCTTACCTGCTGCTGCTACTGCTACAGTACCCCTGCTGCTGTTTCCATTTCTACGAATACTGAATAGCTTCTTACTGTTACTAGCCACTGTCATCATCCCTGCTGGTCTACTACTAAATGCATCTTCTTCCTCCAAAGGTACTTCTTCCAAAGACAAACGTGCAGGCACAACTATCTGATGAGTTTGTGGACCTCCTCCATGCAACAAGTCCACTCCCTGGAGTTTGCAAACTGTTGACAGCCGATGTTGTTTCGGAAAAATCACTTCCTTGTCCGGTTTTGCAACCATCATTGGTCCATGATGAAGAGCACTGATTGACCTTCTTCCATCAAATGGAAGCAGCTGTGGCAGTGGCAGCACTGGCTTCCCATTGCCTGGTACAGGAGTAGTAGGGCTGCAAACCACCTCAATTGCTGCTGCAGGAGGAACCACCGGCAGCAATGAGGTTGTTGGGCTTAGTTGTTGTTGTTGTTGTGGGTTCCTTGCACAATTGACCTCTCCATGTGATCTCCACTTCTTGCTTGACATGGATGTTGTTTGTGGTGAGGATGGCAACAAATCACAACTCTTTGCTGCAAGCACTACTGAATTCAACACCGATGGAGAAACAAAAGGCTCCAAGGTTTCATATTCTCCATAATTAGTACTGCTGCTCAGTACTGGACTCCCAGAACTTAGCAACTGGTTTTGTGAAATGGCAGGTACAGACGGAACTGGGAGCTGAGGACTAAGAGGCTCAGGTACCTCTTTGAAATCTGGAAACTCTGTGACAATATTCTCTGGAATGTCACCGAAAGAAAATGATAATGATCGCCTTGCAGCTTGATGCGTCCGTGACTTACTTACCTCATACATCTTCTGATTGTAATCTGGATGGGTTCCACTAGTACTGGAGGCTTTTGCAAACCTCTCTGAAGATGATGATCCCATAGCAGACAGGCTTGTACTAGGCGAAGCAGCAGTCATGAGTTTGGATTTGAGCTTTTCCATGGATGATGAAGATGACACTGCCTCATCTGTCTTGCAGGATGTTGTTGTTGATCCTTTCATATCCAGGGAATTGCAAGAAGATTTCAAATCTACTGCTTTTTTTCTGTTCCGGCGAGCATTCAAGCAGGGAGGAGGTGAGAGAGAACATGCATGGTTTCCCAGTCTTGGGGCTACAGTGCTGTTGCTATCAGCATTCTGCATATGGTCTTCTTCACATTTGTATCTGCATGATGACTCGCGAAAGGAAACAGAACCTCGATTGAGAGGTGAAGCAGCATCTATTTGTGCTGCACTCGAGATCATCATCACTGTTTCATCTTCACTGTCCCCTCTTAATCCATTGCAGCTGGTTCTAGACCTCGACCAACCCCAATGCTCTTTGCTGCCACCACTCGGCAGGTTGGTGAAAGTACTGCTGCTGCTAAACCCTAAACCCCGGCTTCTCAATTTCCTTGCTGTTTTTTCACTTGCAACTACTATACTCTGCTGACCTTGAGAAAGTGTACCTGCATTTCTACTGTGAAAATCAGGAAGAGATGGAGTACTGGGGGCTATTAGTTGCTGCTGCAGATCATGTGATGAAGTTCGGGATCGAATGCTTCTGGTGGGGTGCTGCATATAGGGCTCCAAGATCTTCACAGTCGCTGCCGTTTGATCAAGAAGGCAAGATGCTGCTGCTGCTGCTGTGCCCAGTTTCTTTGTTGATGAACTCCTCAGGAGCAATGATGATGACATTTGGTTGTGTGACTTTGATGCAGCAGCTGGGAGTGAAGTTGTTGAAGGGCTCGAATATTGATCATGGTGAAGAAGAGATGAAGAAGAAGAAGAACAGTGGTTCGGTGGCAGTTTTACTATCGATGATTGCAGCTTTTCGTCTTTCTTTTCCAGAAGCAGCAAATTCAGGCTCTCTTCTTGCACAATGTCCGATGAAGCTTCAGATCCTTGACCATCTCTAGCTTGTGGAGCTAGAATCGATTCCTCCTCCTCCTCCTGTTGTGAGCTCCACAGCTGTAATTTCTGTCCTGCATCATGATCCACCTGAATCTTCTTCCCTGGGTCCTTGACTCCCTCATCAGCTACCAGACCCACAAGCTTGCTGCAGCTTCTTCCAGTATCATCTGTCTCATCGTCTAAGTTGCACAAAAGTAACTCCTGAAGAAGCATTGCAGGCGACTCCGATTGCTCATATTCTAGTGGAACATGTTCTTCAAAGCATGAAGAAGTTATCACTGATGATCTGTTATCAGCAGCAGCAGCAGCATCAATGTCCATCAGCTCCGCCGCACAGCTGCTTCTCGGGTCATGGTGAGACATGATTCTTCCTGCAGCAGCATTAGGCAGAGACTCCAAGCCCATAAGTCGAGCCACCACCCCCGGCACTCTCTTCTTGCCAAGAACCATGGGAGAAGAAGAAGTGCTGTGGAAATCAGCTGCTGATGCAGGGGTCAAGAAATTCTGGCCTGGCATTGGAGATGCTTTTCTTCTATTTTCTTCATCAGCCTGCAGCAAAAACCACGGATCTTCCAAAATAGCATGAGCCTGCGAATCTTCACAGAGACATACATACACATCCTCCTGGAGATGGATCACTACAGCAGCTTGTTTAATAATGAAGCTTCGAAGGTACAATCTGGTTACTAGATCCTTCAATGTCCAGCAAAATTCCAGACATCAATCTAGAAGAATGGGAAAGAGTTGTTACCTGCAGGAACTGAGAAGAAGCTGATGATCCTGGTGCAGTTGCCTGGCGATCTTCCAGCTGCTTCAGACTCCTCTTGGAGAAATTGTCGCCAACTACAGCACCTGGGAAGTCTGTTTCCAGGCGTACAAGAGTGTAAGAAACAGATGCTACTTCTCTGACGAGTGCGGAAAAGATGTGCAACACAATGGACGCAAAGGCCGATCACGAGGTGTGGGAAAATTGTTAGGGTACCTGGAGGTAGGTGGTGACGCCTGGATGCTAGCGAGAAGCGCCTGCTTGGATTCCACTCGAACAGATGGAAGAAGGCACTCACACATGAACCCCCCACAACTCTTGCGGGAGATTGCATGCCGGTGTGGAAATTAGACGGAGGAGGAGTCGATGCTGATGATGATGATGATCTGCCCTCTGCTGCTGCTGCCGCCGCCATCATCTAATCACGTTTGTTTCTCCGCGCGCGCGAGCGCGTCAGAGCCGAAGAGTCACAATTCTACAGTCTTCCTCCTCAAAACAACAAGCCCCTGACAGCGCCAATTACGTCTACAGGCGTGATAACACAAAATGATGCAATGGAATCGGAAGACTACAAAATACTTCATGATCTACAGATCATGAGGAGCTTCTTCAACATCAGAATCCAAAACCTGCTGCTGCTGGTCGATGCAGACGTAGTGCGAGTCCGATGACCTTCATAATCATCTTCCACATCTTCATCAGCAACAGCAGCAGAAACTAACTACCCATCAAGACCCGCCACGACATTACAAAGCAACCTCATCACATCACGAAGCTCCGTCGAAAAAAAAACACTCGCGCGCGCGCGCGCTCATGCAAAACGCCAACATGAAGAATCAAAAGGAAAATGAACTAATTTTCTTCTTAAATTTGATGATGAAACAATCTCGGATCGTCGTGATCTTACAGTTGTGGTTATGACATGAAGAAGAATCTGAATGAATTTGTTTCTTCCTGGGACGAGTATCAATCATGCATGAAGTAGACGTAATTGCATCCGGCAGCAGCATTCATGATGCAATGCAAACGCATGAATGCTGCTGCTCTACTTCTTCTTCCCACTTTACTACTCCAATTACTACTATTAGCCTACTACAAGAGCAAGAAGAAGAAGAAGAACCTGACCTTGAAGCAGTGAAATTTTTATTTTATTTTTTTCGGAATTTTTTAACAAATTTTGGGGCCAAACTGGTCGGTCACTGGTGACCATCATGCAATGCAATCTTTCTTTTTCTTTTTTTCCCTTTTTAAAATCGAAAATTTGGCGATTAATCGAATTTACACTCATAACACCCCCTCCCCAATTTCCATTTTTTTTTTTTTAATGTTCAAGCAAAATGGCGAATTTTCCCCGCACAAAAAATCACTGATTTGGAAAGAAGATGTAGAAACACTGGCAATGACACCTATGAAATTTTAGCCAAATATGAACTATGTCTAAAAATCTTTAATCATCTTTCTACATATATTTGGCTATATACACTGATCCTAAAACCAAGCATAGAAATCTGGCGATTCAAATCATTATTATTTTCTCTCACTTCTCGCGATTGAAAAAACACACACACACACACAACAACAAGTCATTTTCGAATTTTGATTTTTAATTTCGTTTTATTGGCTAAATTTCGCCAGTGAAGAAATAAAAATAAAAAGGCTGATCTGATGAAGAAGAAGAAGAAGAAGAACCCAAGAAGAAGATCGTTGGAGCAAGCAACAAGAAAAAAAGAGGAGGAGGAGGAACAAATTAAAACGCGACTTTAAATGCCACAAAACCCCAGTTGTACAACGACAACAGCTACTAACGTGATCTCTCTCTCTCTCTCTCTCTCTACTAGAAACCCATTACAACTATTACAAACATTGCTGCAGCAGCTACTGCGTCCCGGAGTACGAGGAACAAAAAAAGCTCGCCGCGACGAGTAAAGACGGCGGCCGGCGGCAGAAGACGACCGACGACGACGACAACGCAGTTAGGACAAGAGGACGTAACGAAACGGGAATTTCTTTCCTGTGTGATCGCTGACCGAATGTTTTTTTTTTTTTAAGTGAAAAAAACCAGACCGTAGTAAAAAAAACAACTTTCTAGTAAACTTCTTTTACCCGGGAGGAGTAATAACACTTTGGGGTTTTTTTTTTAACCCTGGTCTATAATCTTACCCCTACTACACTAACTCGTACCAATGTTATTTTTACCCACAAGGGTTAAAGTATTAGCACTCAAACTCTGACCAATGTTATTTTTAACTACAAGGGGTCCAGTATTAATTGTGATATTAATAATATACATACAGAGGGTGTTGAATAGGCTTGTGTGTAAGTGTGCAGAAAAATTGTTATGGCCAATGAAATTGATGGATTTGGTGGTCTGAATTTGTTTTTTTTCCTTAGTTATGTTGACTCAACTAAGCTATCTTGAGTTAGCTAGTAGTCAATGTGGAAAGTAATAGTTATTTCCCAACAAGCATCTAGGACATTACACTTGCGCACTTTTTCTTTTTTTTCTTTTCCTTTTTTTTTGGGTTCAATTTTGTGATACGATGAAAGTCGCAATCATCCATAGGAAAATTTAGCCAAATTTGTTTACAAGCTAAATATGAAAATAAAAAAAATTTAAAGACAACCTTCTGTTCTTTGGGCTACTTACTTGAAACATGTTTAGAAAAATCTGGGGATTTTTTCTTAAATTTTGGTCGAATTCTGGCTATTGGAAATCTCAAATACACTTGATCTTATCTCTCTTTTTTTATCTCTCTTTTTTTGCTATACATAGCCAGCCCAAAAAAAAAAAAAAAAGGCTGACATAGACAACTTGGGTTATAGTATTATTTGAAAATATGTGTACCAAAAGACAAAAAAAAACTAAAGAGGGTGTGTGGAATAGGCTTTTTCCCACCCCGGTTTTGTTTTCCAAGATGCTTTGCTTTCATTATTTTTCCTCTGGTAATCAAGGGGTATTCACCACGTATCACCCAAAAAAAAAATTAATTAATTGAAACAAAGGTCGGCACAAGCTTATGGCTCAAACAGCATGCATGACCTTACACAATTAATCCTCCTGTGTTCTCAACTCGTGTAGGTGTCGACAAAAATACCAATGTCGTAAACTTTACTAAACTTTCACAAAATTCAATTACATTACAATTAGGGTGATTGGAAGAAAGATTCGTAACCTTCGATAGATAGAAGGCTCTTTCTTTCGACGGGCCAAACTAATAAATTATACATATAAGTTATGAAATGTCCAAATTACTGGTGGCAGGCACATCAAGGAACCGTACCTGGCGATTCTGCCAAGGTTTCAGGTATCATTAAATGGCAGAATTGGTCACCATGGGCTGGCTGATGATTCAACCATTTTCAAGTTATCTATACGACCCACTTCACAATTCACCAAACCTTAATTTATGACTTACTTAACAAAAAAATTTCACTATATTCACTCTAGCGATCGCACCATAACGGACGCACACATAATCCTTCTTAGTGCATCACTTGGACGAGACATACAGAGGTGTGCCGAAAGTACCTTGCATGTTTGAGAGGTGAATCGGGGGACTAAGAAATTCGGATGCCAGATTCTGTTGTAGCACAATGAATGCACTAAAGGGGAAAACGGGTACAGGATAAA
>Ga0116227_10006355_pt1 | contig 23993 bp, 19 predicted proteins | sample S1TSphgellanicum_FD_89693 | JGI IMG/M metagenome (GOLD analysis project Ga0116227, IMG submission 89693) | Host-associated microbial communities from peat moss isolated from Minnesota, USA - S1T2_Fb - Sphagnum magellanicum MG | ecosystem: Host-associated > Plants > Peat moss > Unclassified...
AAAAAAGAAAAAAAAAAAAAAAAAAAAAAAAAAAAAAAAAAAAAAACTAGAGCAAAAAATCTCAAAACCCATATGAAAATCTAAAAACTATATAGCTCAAGACCTTCCAATATGTTGGAAAAATCTAGACAATAAATGTTTGAAAAATGGGAAAAAATCCAAAGAAAACAAGTTTGAAAAACATCAAATGCATATGCGCCAACGCACATGGAAAAACTCAAAACCATAAAACTTGAAACCTTCGGAAATGTTGGAAAAATCCAAAGAAGTTGAGAGGTAGAAAAACTTCCTTGAAAAAAATAGTTTGAAAAGCTTAAAATGTATGTGTGTTGACGCATATGAAAAGAAGATATAAAAAAAGGCTGAAAACCCATATTCATTGGTGCATATGGGTGTGAAAGCTTGGGAATGGAATTAAAAAAATGAAGGGTGCATACCTTATCTTGAGTAGCTCAGCCTCTACATCCGCTTGAAAGTGCTATTGGATCTTTCCTTCTTCTCATTGTAAGGAAGCTTTGGTTTTTTTGGGGTGAAGTGCAAAGCTTTGTGACAACACCTTTGCTGTTGGAAAAAGGGAAAAGTGTGAGGAAAAGGAGATGAATCGGAAATCATGAAGGAATGTGAAGAAAGATACAAAGGATGGCGAAAAGAAAGGTCGTGGAAGTAGGGTTTCTGATATAATAAAATGCAGTGTAGGACATATAATTTGATTTCTCTACCACGTTTTAAGTACATGCTTGATGGTATAGTGTGTTGCTCCAACACAATATTGGTGGTTGCAGGTTCAAACCCAAGGGGGAGCGTGGGGGAGGGGGTCAAAGGCCTCGCTCAGGCTTGGCTTTTAACTGGCCAAATCTGATATTTGAATTTTTTTTTCCCTTTCCTTTCTTTCCCCCTTCTATTGAAAGTAGAAAAATTTAGCAGATTTGTCTTACTGGATTTTATACCGGAAACACATTACCAGATTTTGTATCATTGGATTTCCTTATTAAATTTCCTTACTGGATTTGTATGTTTATTTTTAAAACCAAATTTTTTTAGATTAGGTGAAGTGGCTATTCCACTGTTTCGATGTAGTTTGCTTTATAGTATTTAAGGTGCTCACTTTTTGAAGTAAAACAAGTGTGTTGTAATCAAAAGTTGATGAAGTTCTTGTGTATTTTTTTAATTCTGAAAGTTGTTTTTTCTAATTGTTGTTAAAAGTATTTTTTCATTGTAAGGTCTTTGAATTTGTATTTGCTTCGCATTTGTTTTTGTTGAATGTTTGTTTAATAAGTTGATAGGAAAATACTTTTAAGCTATTTGCATACCTATGTTGCAAAAATAGATTTATTTTCTGCTCCTACATATTTTCACAACAAAACCTGGTAGTTCACCAAATGACGTTAACACCCTCCTTCCTAAAGTTTTTCTTTGCAAAAGACAACAAATTGGCCAAATCACACATTTGATTTCCCCCCCCCCTCCCCTCTTTCTCCCCCTTCTCTCCTAAAGTTTTTCATGCAAGAAAGGCTAAATTGGCCAAATCAAACATCTAATTTTTTTCCCCTCCTTCTCTTCCCCCCTCCTTCCTAAGGGTTTTCTTTGCAATAAACAACAAATTGGCCAATCCACACATCTGATTTTTTTTCCCCTCCCTCCCTTCCTTCCTAAGGTTTTTCATGCAAGAAAGGCTAAATTGGCCAAATCAAACATCTGATTTTCTTTCCCTCCCTCTCTTTCTCCCCCCGCCCCCCTCCTTCCTAAGGTTTTTCTTTACAATAAACAGTGAATTGACCAAACCACACATCTAATTTTTTTCTCTCCCTCTCTTCCCCCCTTCCTTCCTAAGGATTTTCATGCAAGAAAGGCCAAGCTAGCCAAATCAACCATCTAATTGTTTTCCCCTCATTCTCTTTCCCCCCTCCTTCCGAAGGGTTTTCTTTGAAATAAACAACAAATTAGCCAAATCACACATCTGTTTTTTTTTTTTCGTCCCTTTCTTTCCCATCTCCTTCTTATGGTTTTTCTTTGCAAGAAAGGCCAAATCAAACATCTAATTTTTCTCTCTTCCTTTCCCCCCCTTCCTTCCTCAGGTCTTTCTTTCTATGTAAAAAAGGTCACATCAACGCCAAAAAATAAATCAATTTTCTTTTTCCTTCCTTTTTTTTCCTCCTTCCTTTATTAATTTTTTTTCCTTTTTGCTACTCATGATAGTTTTATTTCATTTTCCTTCCCCATAATAACATTAGGTTTTTTTCCTTCCCCTCTTGCATCATTTGAAATATGAAATAGAGTTTTTTTTAAAATTACATGCAAGTTCAACAATTATGCAAATCTTGATGTGTTTTATTTCTTTTTATTAACAATTTTAGGTTCCTTTTGGTTGGCGATAACATTTATGCAAATCGAATAGTGGTTAAAATATTTTTTGAAAAACATTTCCATGACACACAAAATCCTAGACTATCCTCTTTTCATATGACATTACACATGAACACAATTATTTTTTTTGGCAACTTTACCAAATATGCTCTCATATATGTTTTGTGTGGTGAATATGTTGTACAAATAGTCAACTAAAAAAAGTTGCAAGCAATAAATCATGTCATTTAAAAAACATTTTAAATTTATTGATAATCCCCAAAACTAAAAGGTACCACTTCAAATGATGATAACCACCAAAATCATGTATCATTATGGGCAATTTGGGTTCAAGGTTTTTTGGAATAAAAAAAATCTCACAATCCAACAGGATTATGAGAACCCCATAAAAAATTGCAATAATTGGAAAATCCAAAATTAATTATAAATAAGGTTTTTTGGGACTTAAAATCATTTCCACAATCCCAAGATTGGATCTATAGGTAGCATCTTGATTGTCATGTTTAAAATGTTAAATGCATTAATAACTTCTTGGAAACCCTAAATATTATTTAATTCCAATAACTCTTTATCATTTATCTACTTAGTCAACTATTGTTAAACCTTACCAACACATGAAATTTTATGTCACCTAGAGCTATCACAAATTTTAAATGTTTTCTTCACTTAAATTACTTATGTTACTTAAATCCATTAATGTTTGTTTGACGACCAACATTATAGAAACATTTTGTGAGCGTTCTCTAGTTCTACACTTGGGATTGAGTTAAATTTACTTAGTGAAATCTACTTTAGTGAAATCTACTTTAGTTTTTGCATCATGGCAAAATCTAATTTGAATTTTGCAATCTTTTGTCCTTTGTTTAAGAATGTTATTCCATTATCCATAAACACTGAAATAGATGGTTTTGTGGAGAGTTTTGAACGTGTTCATTGTGAGGTTTAAATTGCATGTTCATTCATTTTTGGTAGAATGAAAGTTACACGATGAAAATGGGGTGGTTGTTGATGTCACTTTCCAACAACCACTACATTTGAGCTATGGTAGAGTTTGGAAAGTTTATGTAAGGAATTACAAAGTCCACGATGAGGACATGTTGTGCCTTCACAATTTTCATTTGGTAGTGCAAGGATTGTTTCAAAAGAAACATTACTGCAAATCATGACCTTTTAAAAGGTTCAACCTAACCAAAATGTTTGTTTTGACTAGAAGTGATGTCCATCTTAACTAGTGGGTTGGGCGATGAAAGACATGTGTTCCTTTTTACTAGTACATTTGACTAAAGTGATAGTTTTGATTAGTTGTCAATTAGTCATCTAGTCAAAAGGGACAAATAAAAGAAAAAGGTAAGTCAAAATGACCATGCCTTAATCAAATTGAACATACTGATTTGACATTAGCTAGGTAGGCTTAGTCAATGCTACTTACATACTTAATACACATAATTAATTAACCTATTATAACTAACCTACTAGCTTATTAATTAAGCCAAGGTTACCTACCTAACATAATTTGTAGTCTATTAAATAAAACTTAAGTAATTCTTACTTACCTAGATAGTTTAAGTTAGGTAACCAAGTTAAGCCTAACAAGGTACGTAATTACCTAAAGGCTTATATAGTTATAGGCTAGTTAAATAGGTCAAATATATCTACCTTATCAACCTACTCACCTTCCTACCTACTTACCTACCCATTCACCCTACTCTACTTACTTAAAACATACATATTTACCTTACTTACATACCTACCTTAATAATTAGCCAACCACCTACTTACCTATTTACCTACCTACATACTTACCCACTTATACTTATTTATTTACCTTACCTAATTACCTACCCACCCACTATACCCTACTTAATTAAAACATGCCTATTTACCTTACTTACATACCTACCTTAAACAATTAACTAGCCAACCTACCTACTTACCTACCTACCTACTTACCTACCCACTCACCATACCTTACTTAGTTGAAACATACCTATTTACCTTACTTATATACCTACCTTAAACAATTAACTAGCCAACCTAATTACCTACTTACTTAATCACCTTAATAATCTCCCTACATCTTTACCTCCTTACATACCCTAACAACTTACTTACATACCTTAACAACCTACCTACCTACCTACCTACTTAATCACCTTAATAATCTCCTTACATCCTTACCTCCTTACATAACCTAACAACCTATTTACATACCTACCTACATACCTACCCACCTATACCTATTCACTTACCCTAGGTCTATTACATATCAACTTATACCTACCTACCTACCTATATCTACCTTTCTAATTACATCCTATTAATTTATTAGGTAGCTAGAATTATATTTAGGTTTACTAACTAGTTATTAGTTATTATTTAGGTAATTATGTAGGTCTATTAATTAGGTAGCATATATCATCTAGCTACTATATAGTTCCTAACTACTACATACTAATTAATATTCATTTGTTTCATTTAAGTAAGACATGAAGAACAAAATGCATTTCAAAGTTTGAATGTCAAAAAAGATTTGAAATGGAACATTTCAATAACAAAGTTTCACAAATGTTATCACAACATAAAGGTGTGGTGAGTTGGTTAAGGAGTTGGAAAATATGTGTGGTTGAAGAGGTCAAGGGTTCAACTCCCATCCCCTACATGCCTAGGGGGTGCATTCATAATAACACGTACCATAGCAAGTGTAACATTTGCTTTGTTTTTTCATGTTTTAAAGCTTAGTGTTTTAACATGGCACACTTCATCCATTAGTCATAATGGACACATTTGTAATCATAACAAATAGAAGGTGCCACATAGGTGGGCCCACATCACACGTCAACACCCACCTCAATCCTATGTGGGAGATTTGATTAAATTCTCGTGGGGTCCACAATTTGATTCAACATCCTATGTGTCAAAAGAAACAATGACTACAAAATGACTAACAATTCCTCTCCAAACATGATAAAACGTGGCCAACATGGATTCACACACGTCTAAGTATTTGATTTGTCATCATTTTGCTCAACATAGTAACCAACACCCCACATAAGAATTGCTTAATGACTGCAAATGAATACAATTACATCACACATGTTATGATGTGGTTGTTTAAAATTAGGCCACATGTACATGTCCAATTGCACCAAATGTAATAATGTTATTTGTCCAAGTGGCTACATCAACCTTGTTAAAATTAGATTTGATATTAATACTATAGACATACATTAGTTAATGTAGAATTTTTTTATATTTAAAAATAAATTGTCTACTCCACATGGCAATCAAGAGTATGGACACATGGCAATTGATGACTCAACCAATGGCACTTGGTAGAATGTTTCTTTGACATGTGTATATAGTGGAACAGGATAGTAGTCGTTTAGAAGTGATGGTACATGCATTTGTTTATGACTATTGTGTCATATTGTAATGATATAACTATGTCATTTTCTAGTTGTTTTTTTCATGCTACTAACCTTTGTTAGTCATATAAAATTCATTACAGTCATTTATATTTTGCAAGAATACGACATCAATGATTGGGTTAAACATCCATAGTCATTCTTTGTTTCCCAAATAGCTAGAAAATATTTACAACTATTAGTTATACATGTTATGAGTCATAGAAATGTATAACTCTATAGTAACTAATTGTAAGTAACTAGTGGGACATCTAGCTACTTTCTACATTCAAATGTTAATCATTTCATACATAATACCACTAGAAATCAAATTTCAAATGAAGCCCCAAATCCCAAGTTCATGTGACACAAACCAACAACTAAATGGAAGTTGTGCATAATACCTTAAACAAGTGATCCTTGACTCATTATCATATTACAAGTTATTTCACAAAAAAAAAAACACATAGTTTTTGTTTTTCAAAGAAACAAAGTGATAAACATTAAATATTAATGCCACAAGTTCAAAACTCATAGATCCACCTAGATAATTTTGTTGTACCTTTAGTTCCACAATGTACAAGTGCATACTACATCTCGCACAAAAGCTTGGTCATTAGCTTCATGCGGGTGCATAAGTCGATGATCATGCACATAAGCCTCTTGAAGGTCTACTTTAAACCAAAATTCAAAAATAAAGGCACCATGGAACTTCTCGAGCCTCCAAAGGCCATTGATTTTGCTAGAAGCAACCTTCTGCTTCGGGTTTTTCAGATTTACCAATACCATAAGTTGTCCAAATAAAAATTACATTCCACCCAACAAGTTAATGCATTAATTAACATTGGTTTCTTGATGGCACTACAACTAACACAAGTTAAAGGACATGGGAAAATATAGAAAATGCAAACAAAGCCAATAAAACATGCAAATAATTGGATGTGCTTACTGGAAGCGATGTAGTTTTTTTTTGGTTCCCTCCAATAGGTGTAATCATTCTCCCTCGTAGTTCCTTCCCAACCATCTATGGTTGCAAGCAATTCCAATTAATTTTTTCACATTAATGTACATCCCATATGGCATCTTCAAATTTGTAGAATTGATTGAATGAATGTTAACACCACACCAAAATGTGTATTTTACATGTCCAACACTTTGACCAAGAAAGGTTTCACCCACATTCATTTTGGAAGGAAAGAATTTATTCTTGAGAAAAACATTTGTTGGTGTAACTTTAGGTTTTAGAATAACCCAATCCTCACCCTCCACATTTGAAGGTGCCATTGTCCGTTTCTTCATAAGAGTTTCCTTCACCACTTGTTCTATTGATGCTACTATGGTTTTCTGTGGTGGTGATTTTGTTCGATCCACATATTGAAAAATGATCTTTTCCAATAAATGGGACTATGACCTTTCATTGCCACTCCCCACCATTGAGGTTTCTAACAGCTCCACATTTTTCAAAGCCACTATTTCCTTTGGTCCCACAAGAGGTGCTACTTGAGATTGTACCTCAGAAGTAGATTGAGGTTTCAAAACAAAATTGTTAACATATATGTTCCTTTTCCCCCCCTAAAAAGATGAAAAAACATACTCTTAATGTCATTGAGGGCTTAGGTTTGAATTTGTTGACTACCCAACATAGAAGCAACTTTGGCATCTATCTCATTTTGCTTAATCTCAATTGCTATAATTCGAGATGACAATTTTCCCGATAAAATCTATTGCACATAATCCACCCCACTACATTGTTTAGATGATTTTTATCTACTGAATCATATTCACATATTATTACATAGCTATGATTCACTTCCATTGAAATGACATAGTGTGTTAAAAATTCATTACCAAAATATGGACCACCAAAATGATTAACATCAGCAAATGAGATAAATAGAATGGGCAATAAACATGTTCTTAACACTACTGTCATAAAGTAAATGAAACTATACCCTTCTATATGTAATTCTATATTTACAAAAATTTGTTGACAAGTCAAAAAAAATTTGATTGGAAATTGTGAATAAAAATTAATAGGAAAATTCACCACATATGACCAAGGACAAGAAACTCTGGGAACTTCAAAAAATGGATCGACGACTAGAAATTCTAACTAATTTTTTCCTTGGCAAGACTTCTAGGAAATACTTATTAAAAAATACAGATAAGAACTCCTGAGATATATGTAAAATTAAAATCTTTCAAAACTTTGGAAATTTTGAAAGAATGGGAAATTCAGGTCTACTATAATTTAAATAAACCAAAAGTTGAGAATGAATGATTGCAAGGTTTCAATCTCTTATTGATGTTGGATAGATTTGTTTACATCCATGAAACTCTTTTGCAATCTCTGTCAAACTTAGACTATGTTATTTCTTCTTCCTCTACAACAATGAATGGAGTTCAATAATCTTTTCACAAAACTAATAGCAAAAAAAAATGAGAATAATAATTTAGTTTTAAAGAAAAGTAAGGTTGATTAACAAATATTAACTTTGCATCTTTCCCTATTTTGCTCAATCGCCCCACATTACCCATATTCATCACTTTGCTCTTGGTGTTGGACATTTGTTCCGCCTTTTTTTCAGTCTCGAGGTTGGACCAATAAGACTTTTGCTTCTCCCAATGAGCAAGTTCAATATTTATTGGGTAGTCCCTTTTCCCCACCATGTATCGTGTCTTCAACATACACTACTATGTTTTCAATTGACTTTTCACAACATTCTTGAATCCAATCACATATAATTCATTCTCCATGTACTCGAAATCCTTGTCCAAAGCTGCCCTCAACTTCTACAAAGACTTTGAACTATGCCCATCCTATTCCACAACACCAATATCTAGAATATGGGGAATTAAGGTTTTTATTGTTTCATCCCAAACATTTTTCCCCTCACATCCCCCATCTATGGCCCCCCTTGTGGTGAAAGCATGAAAAAAATAGTTAGTCGCATTAATGTTAATGATGCACCCCCAAATTCCTTGATAGACTCAACTGCGAGTCCAAAAGTGAAAACCACGAAAGGATAAGGAATTGGGGTATGTTCCCTAATTCGTAGCACTTCAGGGTAGAGGGGCGTGCTAGAACTTTGGGATGGGGACTAGGACGAGTGACAAGCGGGTCAAGTTGGGAGTCCCGAAATTTCCAAAATTGGAACTCCTACAACTTTGGAGGCCCATAACTTCTTGTGCAAACCTCCAATTGAGATGAGGTCAAAAACCAAGTTGTAGCCCTCGTCGAGAGCTTTTCAATGATATGTGGCACACCACCTACACACAAGTAAATGGGGCTATTCCTGACTTTTAGTGGTCTAGCGTCAAATTTGCAATTTGACTCCTAGCCCTTCTTTTCAACATAACTTATGTTTCAAGTACCCAAATGGGTCATGCGAGCCCACTTTAAACGTCTATGACCCCTAAAATCGCCCTCTGAAGATTCAGGATTCCATCGGGACTTGAATTCCCAAAGTGGAAGCCCACTTGGGAGTGTGTAGGTTCATTCCTTCACACTCTCTTACATTCCCGAGAGCATGAAATCTAACTCTCAGGCTTCACTCTTGGCCCGCACCTTTGCAAACCCTTGCCTTGGTCATGGGCCCAAGGCTAGGGTTGTGATAGTTAAAGTGTTTTTTAAAGACTGCATTTTCCATGTGGTAGTTTTCTATTGGTTTATATTTCATTTTTCACACAATGTTTTTTAATTGAATATCAAATTTGAGGCCAAATATGACATATAACATGATAAAAATTCAAAAAAATATTTTTAAAGACTATCCACACATTCCTTGGTTCCTTTTTTCATGCTTTCACCCCTTGGTTTTACTTTAATCTTGTGAGGATTCTGCCCAACATTTTGTTTTGCCTTAAAAATGGCATATTTGCCTTTTTGGTCTATTTGTCGAACTGTTTTAACCATGCTTTTTGGATTCACCTTTATGACAGCTTTGACAAACACTTGTGGAACACTAGATTGGCCTACAAATTGACTTCCATTCGGTTGAGGCACATGTACCCATGGCCTTGGGTATTAAAGTGCACCCATGAATGGCAACCCCCATGGTTGCAATTGTGTCAAAGTGGTGGTTACCATCGCCATTGAGGTGCAAGGGTTAGATTTGGAAGATCTGAAGAACTTACCATTACTTTCAGCAGAACCTCAACAATAGTTACTGGCTTAGGGGTTGTCTTGGGCAACACCTTTGGTTTTTTCACCTTTGTTGTAGATGAATCAACAACCCCTTGAACTGCATCATGCACAAATTCCAAATCATCATTTGATTTTGTTTTCAACACCCACAAAAACATGTCCACCCCCATCCCTTGACAAGAACTTTGTACATTAAAAAATTTGATAGAACTAATATCTTCAAGTAAGTTCAAGAAAAATTCAATCAATTTAAGTCTTATGCTCAAATTTAATTGAGACAAAAATCAAGTGTCATGGCACTATACATAAGTAGTTGTTTAATCTAAATCAAATATATTGAAGGTAATCCACTTTCTATAGTACATCCAATTGCAACAATTTAATACCCAAGCTATGAATTGAAACACATTTTTTTAGATTTCAATCCAACCACTTGTGGCCTTATTATGACATATATAAATAGGCTTTTAGATATTATGAATAATCATTCCTTTATGCATCATGCCATTTCAAGTAGTTATGTACTTGAATTACATAGGTTCATCACAACCTTTTCCTCCTACTACAAACAAATGTCAAAACAAACAACTTGACATGCATAATTCCACAATCAATAATTCAAATCTATTATAATTAAAATGAACTAAAGACATTGAAGATCTTACATGGACACTACACCAATGACAACACAAGTGGCATGAATGTAGATTCATGTTTCCAATGAGGAGAAAAGAGACTCATAAATAAAATTTATTATGGACATTACACCAATGATAGCACGAGTGGGAGGAATGAGTTGAAGATAGTCTAAAAACTATCTGAGATCTAGGCATACACCTTCAATCAACAACAATTTGAAGGGACTTTCCAATTGAATCTATTCATCATGAAGCTTTCATCATTGGGATAATGCAAGTTCATCTAGTTGGAATCAACAAGATAGAATATTATTTATAGTCTATAGATTTTCCAACAGACTTAATTATGTCATCTTTAAGATTGAAATTTATATTTTGTTTAATAATGTAGATTGCAGAAATGTGATTTTTCATTTACCTACCTACTCCAAACCTCAATCTATCTATCCCACTTACATCTCAAGACACTTAGTTGTGATGTTAACAAATTTTTTTTCTCTTACTTGGGCAATATTTCAAGATATGGAACTACATATTGATGTTGGAAAAAAGACACAAAAAGAAGAACCAGAAGAAGTCTTCTCTTGTGTAGACCTAAAACAAGTTTGCAGGAAGCTTCGAATGAGTTCAACCCATAAAAAATAAGAAGATTCGAATTTCAAAAAAACACTATGCTTGGTGTGTACTCATCGTCATTTGTTTTCATCTCTGTAGATATTTCGTTGTCCATAATTTCTTTCAAATTATTGAAAAATTCAAAATGCTTTGAATCAACATGCCATTGATAATTGCTAGCCTTTTACTGTGTTGTAGTGGCAAGTTAGGTTCAAGTAGGAATGAGTGTTGTCAAATCCTCTTCACCACACAAGCCAAGTTACTATGTGGAAACACTCAACATTGTGCAAAGTAACTTCCCAGTGAGAACTGAAAATACAAGATCAACCTAAAACATAACTCATTCAAAAGGAAAAAAACAAACATTAAAGTTGTAAACATTTAGAAATGCGAAAAAGCTCACAACTTTGCAAAAAAAGAAACTCAAAAGGCTCCAATGATTAAGAATATAGTGGGAAATTCAAAACCTCATGCCAAAACCTAAACTTGTGTCCTTAATTGTTCATTGGAGACAAGACAAATATTGAACACATACAATTCATTTGTTGCATCTTGCGGAAGCTTCAATAGATACACAAGGGATGCAACACGTGCATCTTTGGAAAGCTTGTAATCACCCTTCTTGTCTATGTAAATTGACACACTAATGTTAAGAAAATCATCCTCATCTAAGGTAATTGTGTTTTTTGCGTTGTGCATCTTTATAGGCAATATGTGGTGTGCAGTGTGCACACTAATCCCTCCATTCAAGTACTGAAACAAAATAAAAACCCGACAAATGAAAACTTTCATAAGATTACAATGATAGATTCTTGGGATGAATGAACCCTAACCCTAAATTTTGCCGCTCAAGTTAAGCCTTGAACAACCATTGTTTTGGTGCACAATGTGGCAAAAACCATACTAAAAAGTTGGGAAACCTCACAACACATATCAATATGGAATATAGGAATGCGAATTATGCAAGGTAACTGTTTCCAAAAAAGAAGAAAGCAAAGTCAAGTTATGCAAGTTCCTTTGCTCTACTTTTTCATTATTTTCCAATTTTGATCTATGAGGAATGTGCATTTACAAATATTCACAAATAGAAGATCAAAAATAGCAACATATGGATGTTTTACGATTTAGATAACTGTGATCCAACAAGGCAAGTTCTCAAAAATTCGATTGTTACAAGTTTTATTGTTATTGATAATTATACTTCTTAGCTACATTTGAATCTCAAACTAGATTTTGTTCTTTGGAGCCCCATTTTGAAAATTTTCAATACAATTTGCAAATGTACAACAAGATCATGAAAACAAGTGGGAGGGATGTTATGTTGGAATACCAACCTAAACAACATTCGCAACAACATAGCTTGCAACTTAACCAACCATGAATTGGAAACCATGCCTAAGTCACATAATCAACTTGTGAGGAGTGCCCATTAACGACCTTTCCAATCATGGAAACATAGCTTCAATGAAGGTTTGGGTGAGTAGGTGATACAATAGGACCAAATTCAAATGATCTAGTCTTGAATGTTCTATGAACACCACTATACACAATCTAAGATCAATGTGTGATCATCCAATTTTTGTCTCACATTATTTTTGTGATTAGGAATGGCTTTTAATCAAAATTAGTTAAGGTAGTTATTTTTTGCAATGGCATCTATCCTTCTAGATGCCTTGTGTAATCCTCAGATATTACCTCTTTTGCATGTAAAAAAACAACAACATAGAGATGATAAGCTTTGGGTTAGGGAAGAACAAAGGGCAAGATTATACAATTTGAACTGCCTACATTGTCCTTGCACCAAATGCAAAGGACACTTTTTATATACAATTGGGAATGTGAGGGGGCATTTGATTCATAATGAAAGAGATCTTCGATTTAGAATTTGGATAGGTCCATGCACTAGAGACTTATTAGATGAAGAGTGGGAGGAGGAATTTAAAAGACCAATAAAACAACAAACCCAACTTCTGAATTCTGCTATTGGTATGCAAGTTATGGTAGTTGATGCATTCTAGCAACTAGATGATCCTATCTCATTCGAAGACAAATTGGTGGATGTTGTGGTTGATGTTTTTAGGGTAGTTGATGGATTATAACAAGAAGCAAATGAGGGTGACAAAGATGGTAATGGAGAAGTTCCATTTGATAACAATGGACAACAATCATTAAGAGATGAATCTTTTGAAAATGTCCAACAAGAGCACAATTTTGATCCAGTGGCTTTGGAGGATGCAATGAAGGAATTGTATGTAGGCTCCAAGTGTACAAAGTTGGTAGCAACAATTCTTTTTATGAACCTTTGCATGGTACATGGAGTCAATAATATATTTTTATGGCATCATTTATTTCTTAAACCTGATTGTTTGCCCACCAACTATTATGATGTAAAGGTTGACACAAAAGTTTAGATTAAATTATGAGAATATTCATGCATGTCCTAAAGGTTGTGTCTTTTTTCGAGGGGATCATAGAGACGATGTCAGTTGTCCAAAATGTGGGTCTCCTTGTTACAAGGATGTGGTAAACAAGGTATTGTTTATGAAAGTGCTTCAACATTTTCCTATAATCCCTAGACTTCAAAGGTTGTTTAAGACACCTATAGTGCTTAAGTTAATGTTTTGGCACTCACAAAATAGTAGTCTAGATGGCCTTGTTAAACACCCATGTGACTGAAAGGCTTGGAAACACATTTAGTAGAAATTCCCTAATTTTGCAATAGATCCACAAAATGTGCATCTTGGACTTGCTACTTATGGTGTCAACCCATACAAATTGATTCATTCGACATGGTCAACATGGCCTAGATTATGTTGCTGAATTTCAATTTAACTCCTTGGTTGACAACTAAGAAATTTTTCATCATGTTGGCATTGTTGATTCTTGGAAGGAATTTGTCACATCTTCCAACTTCGATGTTTATTTACAACCATTGAAGAGCTAATGCAAATATGGACTAGAGTTCCAATGTACGATGTGCAAAAACCTTTGTGCTCCAAGTCATTTACATTGAAAGGAATGTTGTTTTGGACCATCCATGATTTTCCTAGGTATGGGACAGTTGCAAAAGTCACACACCAAGGACTTGTCGCATGTCCAATATGTGGGCCAAAGTTTAGGGGTGAACACTCAGTGGAGCTAGGTAAACAAACCTACACTGGAACATGCCGATTGTTGACAAAGGGACACCCATACATATTAGTGAGAATGGCTAATCATTTCAATAGGAAATTAGAAACCCACCTAAGACCCAAATTTGTCATAGTAAAAGAACAATTGACACGAACTGCATAGTACTAGTTTTGGTTACAATCGAGCAACAAAGATGGTGGAGTCGGGGACCCTTTCATAGAACATGGTGTGAAGCATCGTAATGTGTTAAATGATTTGCCATATCAACAAGTATGTTGTTCCTTTAAATGTGCTTACATTGGGGAACATTGTGATGTCATGCTTGCCATTCTTTGAAATCAAAACCTATGTTGCTTAAGTTTGTGAGTGTCTAGATATGTGAATCACTATATTGTTTTTGTATAGAAAACATGTCATTTGTGACATATGTTAGTCATATACAAGTCAATGTCAAGTTGGTAGTAAGGTTTGTGAGCAGCCAAGACTCCGACAAAGGTAGATTTTAGTCATAGGCTAGTCAATTTGTAGTTGCCTTGTGTCTGTATGTGGCAGCCTTTAGTCATAGAAAGGTCAAATATATAATGGCTGATACAAAATAAAATTTAGACCAGAGGCTGCATTGCATTATTTTTTGTGCTAATTTTGGTTTAATGGGAGATTAAAAAATGTATGGGTTGGTGAAAATAAACCTAGTTACCCTGAAAAAGAAGGTTGACCATGAAAAAAATGGGTGTTGTGATTGATGCAAGATTTTTTAATTCAGTTCACAATAAATGTAATGCATTATAAAAAAAAATTTGCTAAAAATATTCTAAAAACAATGACAAATGAAAAAGATAGTGTGAAAGTGAGACGTGTTTTGCAATGTAGGGGTATTAAACCACATTTGTGGTTGATTACCATCAACCTTTGAAGAGATGGTAAGATGTTGAAACCAATAGCCCCATACGTTTTGATAGTGATCAAGTTTGACTCTTTTTCAATAACCATTGAGAATTTGAAAACACCTTCAAGACATTTATTTGCAATGGGGAAACACATTAAGAAAAAGAATTTTGGTAGTCTAAAGTCACATGGTTACCATATTTTGATGGAACAAATTTTGCTGCTAGCACTACGAGGATGTCTTGCTCCTAGACCTTGAATGGTGGTGATGAGGATTTCCAAAGTGTTAAGGAATATACGTAATAAGGTTTGGAATCCTTCTGAGATTGATTCATTCCGAGATGATGTTGTAGTTTCTTTAGCATTGGTAGAGATGCATTTTCCACCATCTTTTTTTGACATTATGACACATTTGTTGTATCTAATGGATGAATTAGATTTGTGTGGACCCGTTTCCATTAGATGGATGTATCTAGTGGAAATATACATGAAAACCTTGAAAACCTATGTGTGTGATATGGTTAAACCTAAGGGATCCATGGTTGAGGGATATATTAAGGATGAGTGCCTCAGTTTCATAACTGAATACTTGCAAAGGTTTGAGGTTGTGTAGCGTCGAATATGGGATGCTGATGAAGAAGAGGGTGATGTTGGTGAGGTACTTGAAGGGGCTAGTGTGAAATTCTTTATGTCCCTAGCCCTACGCAATGCTCATGCCCACCAATATGTACTCACCAACATATCCTTAATGCCACTTTGGTTACAATAAGTAATATCAAGTCTGTCCTTTCCATAATGTTTGTAATTAGAGCAATTTGATGTGTGGGTGGATTTATCAATGTACCATTATTTTATCAATGTGCCAAAATTTATTCATATTACAGTCATTGTTAAGTTGTTAATAGTGATGATGTGACAAATTTTAATCATAGGCTAGTCAATTTGCAATTCACTTGGTTATAGAAGGAGCAGCCGTTAGTCAAATCTATAGTTTTTTTTAATGGAAAATACATGGCAAGTTCTAGACCATGGAAGGTTAGAAGTTATTTAATAATTTAGGCTTTATACATGGTATTTGTGAATGAGAAAGATGTCCAAATTCAATAATTTTGTAATTACTTTTGCAAGAAGTGGAAGGATGCGCATGGATCAAACCCAAATACACCTCCTTTCATTGGCTGGGTGAAAAGTGATGTCCATGAGCACCCCATATAGACTCCAGCAACTTTGAAAATGTAGATAGGGTGCTACTATGTAGTAGTCCCTTTCAAACCGCACTTCGATACACTCGCATGAAGGCATATGGGAATCACTTTAGGGTGGAAGATTCAAAGAACATTTTGTTGTCCACATATGATAGTGGCATTGCCTTAGTCTTTGATATGCCATCTATTGATATTAGAGATGTTTCTATGAATTATGTTAGAATATTAGAAAATATCTTCAAACTTGATTATGGTTTAGTGCGAACACCTATGATTCTTTTCATGTGCAAATGGGTCAAATGAGAGGACAATTAAGGCAACCCCACTTATGTATGAGATGATGTAGGATTCCTCACAATGAATTTTCACCATAAGTTGCCATTATTGTTGGAGCCCTTCATTTTTCCTTTTCAATCTACACAAATGGTTTTTTTATGACATCAAGAAGCCTAGTTGGAAAGTTGTTTTGTGAAAGGAAGCCCAATCTAAGAGAGAGGTGGCAGACACAAAAGATGTGTTCATTACGACAACCATGGAAACAAATGGTCTAAATGCTCTAGAAGCATTGCCCTCGCCACCAAGTTCAACTTCATTAATAGGAGCCATAGAGTTGTCTGAGAAGGACAATCTTTTAGCACTAGCAAGGTTTTAGGGTTATTTTGCATGTTGCATGTATTAGGCAAATCTTGGAAATTGCATTACATTACATGCAAAATTTGGCACTTTTTACAACTGTTATTTGGTGTCTTTATTCTTCATTCTTGAGTGTATTAAATTCCATTATGGAATCCATGAACACATTGTAAGATTTGAAAGTTTTTCATCAATTTGATGTTATGTTTTTATTTTTGATGATGTATTGGCCAATGGCATTTTTTTGTGTTTTTGACAATTTAGACTTTAGTGAAAACCTAGATCACAAATATGCAAATGGATGTCAAACTTTTACAAAAGTCATTATAGAATTTTGTACATAATTAGCCATCTATGTATCATTACAAATAAGCCCTTTTGTAGTAATTAACAAGTTATATTTTTAGTTGTTGTCCACATCATGATGCAATAGTTGTATTGTAATCATTCCCAAGTTTTTACTAAACTTCTTTTTCACATCAATAAATGTTAAATAATTATGTAATGATTTCAATGACACCTTGGAAATCCATGCCACATGATTTTTGGTAAGTCATTTTATAGTTAGAAAAAATGACAAGCTATCCATTTAATAATAATGGCTTAATCATACATAAGTAATTTTAGAAGTCCAAATGCCACATCATAGGGTGGGACCCATTTTCCAACAACATATTAAATGTAATAAATAAATAAAATGCCATAACATCGTGACAATGTTTTCCACATCATTTTAAGCAATCAAAATGTAATCATAAATAAGATGCATATTCAATAATTTAAAAAAATGATAGCTCAACAATCCATGTTGACTTCTTATTTTATAACATCCACACTAAAACCATAACACCATGAAATATGGTATATGAAAAATTATATATATATGTTCTACATTATTTTGATCCATTAATCATATGAATGGTTGGTTTATGACTTATATTTATTCCATGTAGATAATGAAGTTATAAAATATGACCTCTGTCATTGATAGAGTCATTTAGGACAACTAGTCATTTTTTCCTTGGTTGCAAATGACAAAATTTCTATTAAGGGATAACCAACAATAACTAACAATAACTTACAATATTATAGCCTGAGGTAAAATGGCTTAGAATAACCAACAATGACCTATGACAAAATAGCCAATAATCGGTTATGATAAATAATTTAAAATAGCCAAGAATAACATATTATAGAATAATCAATAATAATTTATTATAGAATAATCGAGAAGCCTATGATAAATAACATACAATAGCCTATAATAAAATAACCAACAATAACCTATGGCAAAATAACCTAAAATAACCAATAATCACCTATGATAGAATAACCAAGTATAACCTATGGTAAAATAACCAAAAATGATGTATGGTAAAATAACCTAAAATAACCAATAATAACCTATGATATAATATCCTATGATGGAATAACTAAGAATAGTTTACAATAGATTAGCTTATAATAACCTATGGTAGAATTGTTAAAACTTGTCAAGAATTACATAGGGTAAAAAAAAAAACATAATAATACGTGATGATAAAAAAATTTCATTCATTTAAATAACAGTTCAATGGTTAAAGACTTTCTTTTTAAATATGGAGGTGAGAAGAATTGAAAGGTTCAAACCTTCACACTTGCACCGGTTGGTTAGTGGATTAGGTGTTTAGGTAGGCTAGGTTTTTAGCTCAGGTTAAGTAGCCTAATGAAGGTTCCTGAATGCCTAGCCTAGGTTCATAATTAACTATTAGTGAATTGATTATTAATGATTTATCTATTAGTGAATTCAATTAATAGTTGGCCATTTTCACCATAATAAATTTGTCCAATTTCACTCAAAATTTAGTGAAACACATAGTGAACTTGAACAATGACTTCTAATGTATGTACATCATTATTAAAAATCTTATTTGTGGAGCTTAATGAAAATGTGTCTTAGGTGTACATTTATAACAACTAATGACATGTGTTTAGGTGCACATCTATGAATACTAAATTTCAACAAGGCATAGGTCAAATCAATCTTTACTGCCTATCCTAGACTAAAATTAATCCATATTTTTTGCCACAATTAAAAAAAAATTGTTTTTTCCTTCCTATTCATTCTCCTGCATATTATTGAATTCATTTTATTTTGTACAATTTATAACCATTTGAATTTTAAATGTAGGAGACATGAACAAATGGACCATACTTTGCTTCCTTCAAATCCACCTTGTTCATTATCTTGTGTAACATTTTCTTGATAAATGTACCTTATTGGAAAACCCATATGGAAGTAGATTTAAATATTTCAATACCAATCCCCATTGCATTCAATATATAAGAATGAATTTCATCCAACTATGTTCTGACACATCCATTCATTTCATCCAAATGGATAATGTCATTCATCCATGAACATGTTCATCCATTTCTAGGTCAATGTTCAAAGCACAAGTTCTAGGTTCATGCATAAATCATTCTATTGTTTTCATTGTGCACCCATGATGAGTTACAATATTCGTATGTTACGTTTGTAGCTTAAAACAATTTGGGGATTGTTGGTTCTTAGATTGAGGTGGAAAGAGTTTTAACTAGTATTGCATGTATTTGCACAAACCTATAATGCTTTTGATTGGGCATGTACAATGTTGAGATGCTAATAAATATCTACAAGAATTGCCATGCTGATGCACTTGTTGGTGGGTTTTCATGGAGAAATTCATGGTAATGGAAGAAACCTTAGTGGATGAAAATGAGGATATAATTGCATCGCTTGGGCTTTTGGAGTTGAATGAAAGCAACAACAGGGTTTAGGTGACTGTGGTTTTTGTTTTTAAAATTTTTCAAGTCTCTTCTTCCTTCAAGTTTGATGGTTGTGTTTGTCAAAGTTGGTGTAATCAATTTGTTGTTTTTGATTGTCATAGGTCTTTGGAGCAATGTTTGGAACAAGATTATTACTTTAGAGCCCAAACCCTAGGAATTGGATGTGATGTAACCTAAAAATTTGTTAGGTTTTGAGTTTTTTTTGTTTTTTCCTTGTTATGTCATTTTGCATTTGAGTTTGCTTGTTCTCTTGAATTCGACAAAGTTAGGGCAGAATTTCAAGACGTTTTGAGGTCAAAATTGGGTAATTTTTTTTGGAGGTTTTGGAGTCAAAGGTTTGAAAGGACAAATAGGGCAGATTTTGGGTATGAATTGGAAGGTACAATTGGGGGTGTTTGAGGGGGTGATTTGGAGGGCAGATTTGGGAGCTATTTCGAAGCAAAAAGTGGGTGCTATTGGGGGGTTTTGAGGGGGTGATTTGGCGGGTAGCTTTGAGGGTTATTTTGGGGCCACAAAAAAAAGGGTGGGTTTTTGAAGGGGTGATTTTGAGGGCAAATTTGGGAGTTGTTTTGGGGCAAGAAGGGGGTGCAATTGGGGGGTTTTTGAGGGTGTGATATGGAAGGCAGGTTTGAGAGCTGGTTGGGGGGGGGGAGGGAGGATTGAATTCAAAGGTGGCAATACACACATTTCGAAGTTGGCATACAAGTGTATGAAACATGAAAACATGCAATCAATTGACTTAAAAAAATGGTACTCATCCATTGGAAATTATTAACGTGATTTTAAAAGTAGATTAATTCCACTTAATTTGGCTTTGTCAAAGTTTTGTACCAATCTGAACTTTTTTATAAATAATTTTTTTCTTTTTTGCATTGCTTTGGATGATGTTTAACATTGTGAAACTCAACCAGAAAGTTATTTGAAACCTACCCTAACTTACCTTAGAACTAGGAATCAACTTGATTTAAAAATTAAAAAGATATAGAACTAAAATTGACCCTCACATTAAACAACCGGATTTAAAACTGAGTCCCAATTTTATAAAAAGAAAAAGAACCCAATCGAAACCAAAACTGACCCCATAAAGCTTTCTAAAACTGAAACTAGCAGTTCCTCCTAAAACCTAAGAACCTCACACAACACTAGCCAATATACATGCATTTTGCAATTTAATATTTTGCATCAACCTGTAAACAACTAGCAAATTATTTTCCAAAAATATTGTCAACTTATTTATTAAACATATGTGGGCAACATTTTACTTCACTTTTTCATGGCCAATTGAAGTCCCACAAGTGATTTTACTTGCTTCATCATTGAACTCCATAGTATGAAATGTTAAAATTTGTATTTGAAAATAAGAGGTGGATATTCAGAAAATGTAATTCTACTCAAATCTGACCTTTAAATAACACATAAACAATCTGATTTTGAATGAAATGCCATATTGAGATTAAAAATACTAGTTACACCCCTTGAATTTCCTTTGCCAACATTTCAATTCAACTATTGTAAAATGAAAACCCTTTTTAGAGAACAAACAACCAAATAATGGTTGATCTATCAAGTGAAATGGTTATTCCAACATAGAATATTAGAATCCAAAAGATGATGCTGTACATGTAATTCAAAAAATACAACATGGTCTTGATTTCTATTAGGTGTAATCTGAAGATTGAAGACCAGGTTATAACTTCCATTAAGTTATTGAAAAATGCATCATGTTATTGAATTCTAATTAATAGGTATAATTTGAAGATTGGGGATCATGATTTATGTTATATACCTTTCTCAAGTTATGATAAAATTGCAACCCCTTTTTGAGTTTGGCTAAAGATTCCAAGTCCATGGTGTACCATATATGAGGGTAAGGGACCATCCAGTGTCATTGTGGGGTTAACTGAAAGATCCATGAACTATGACAGTGTTGTACATTGAATTAAAGCCCATTTTTTCAGTTATTTCCCTTGACACCCATCAAGTACCATGGAAGAAAAAAATCAAAGCAAGTATTTATTCTCAGTGAAGCTCTCAGCTGCAGGCTTTAACAAAATTAGGTCCATGTTTTGCTTCACTACACAGGGGCCCTTATTCTGGTAAAGCTCGCAGTCTTGAGCTTAACCTAACACAAAAGACCTTCATCAATATATATTATAATTTGGAACCATTGTGATCATGTGTTTTCCTTGGGGTGATTTGGTTAACACTTAACATCGAGACATGATTTCCTTGCAATGAATCAGAATCCTTTACAAACTTGGTCTTAAAATGAATGAACCAGCAAAGGTTATTTTTGGTTCCTGCGGGTTGTGTGTCTTTTGGCCTTTCTTTGGCCTTCCCTTTTTGTCTCCCCTGTGATGGTTCCAGCCATCGATCTTTTATTGGATTTTGTTATTTAAGTTTTTCTTCTTTTTAAAACATGACCTAAAACCCTAAAAGATCTAGCAAAGGTTTTTTTATTTATTTTTAAAAACATGACCTAAAACCCTAACAGATCTGGCCAAGTTGTTGGCTTTATGAAAAAGGTTTTATCTGGTACACTTGTGTCCTTTCATTTTTCACTCTTCATTCCTACTTTTTTGGGGGCCCTGCCTTCCTATGGGGACAGGATTTGGATTTGGTCCTACTTACATTAAAATTTCTCCTTTCAAATTATTGGTTCTAGATATGTAGATTGTAGTCACTCTAATGGTCTATTTTAATACCTTACATGGCAAGTGAGTCCTATTGGCCCACCTACTCACTAGAAAAGTTACACCTTATAAATTGAAACTAGTCACTTACCTCCAGTACCATTACATATGTTAAATAGTTGAAAGTTGGAAATAAATTGAATGACTTGAGGCCAAGGTAATTCTATAACTAAGGAAAGATTGATTGTGAACCATTTAGGCTAAGCACACCAATCTCCAAACACTGACTCGTCATCAAACCTCTGAATAGTGCATAGATGGGTTGGTGAACAAACGACAAAGCACCTCCCACCATTCAAAGCAGACCCTATGCACAATTTTGAAACATGGGGTTTACAAATTTTCAGCTTTCAACTAGCGATATTGAATTTTTTTTTGTTTGGTTATGGGTGTGAAGTAGAACACTTGTTTTTTTTTAGGATTCCCTTCATCTAAAGGAAGTATTTGATGATGGGTTTAGAGTTCTCATGTTCTAATGCACACAAATGAATACAAATTTGTAAAAATCCCAATGGATGGGCCTTGTAATGTTTGGTTATATGTGTGATTTAAGACAAATATAGTGATTATCTAACTCATTATGGGTGGGTAGAGTTTGGTGATGGGAGTTGAGCTATCACATTGAAAGGGATACACAAACAACTTAAATGGGTTGAAGCTTCAATTATTTTTCAATGCACATTTTAAGCTTAAAATTGTAAAACATCAAGAATTTATAACAATATTTTCTTAGGATCCTATAATACCAAATTTATGAGCAACGTGAGGAACACAAAAGAGATTCTTAAAGCACCTTGCATTTTTCGCCAAAATAAGAACATCATAATCACAATTCTAAGAGGTCTACGTCAATCCAATTGTTCAACAAGTCATTCATTTCTACTCCTCCTAACTATTCAAAACATGTCTTCATTATTAGCAAGTGTGTTGAATGAGTTTCAAACTTTCTTAAATATTTTAGTTCATAGTTGTTCAACCTAAAATAAAAAAGGAGAAAATAGATGTGAAAGTAGATGACCAATTTGATGAATGCAAAACTCACACATAAATAAAGTTTACAATTTATTTTTTATTAAATGTCTATATTATTGTTGGGTACAACAATTTGTAGTCCAACAAGTAATGAGTGTAAAAAGAGTTTTTTTTGGTAAATTTCAACACTTCTAGTGCATTTCCAATTGAGGTTCACACCAAGAGTCAACACAACAATAGATGTGAATTTAGAATGCAAAATTTTTTCATTTTTTTGACCCCATCTCTTCTATCGAAGCTTTCAAAACACTTGCATTTTTTTCATTTCCTAAAACACTTTTCAATTTCCTAGTCTTTGTTTAAGATAGAAAAAAACATACCTTTTATAAGCTTGAGACACCCCCCCCCCCCCCCCCCCTTCGCGCTGCTCGGGGCCAAGGCTCCGGCTCTACCAATATTTTTTTTGTTTTGTATGGTAAGAGTGTGAAGGAGGAGCA
>Ga0116227_10006356_pt1 | contig 23993 bp, 22 predicted proteins | sample S1TSphgellanicum_FD_89693 | JGI IMG/M metagenome (GOLD analysis project Ga0116227, IMG submission 89693) | Host-associated microbial communities from peat moss isolated from Minnesota, USA - S1T2_Fb - Sphagnum magellanicum MG | ecosystem: Host-associated > Plants > Peat moss > Unclassified...
GACACACAAGACTCACCACGGCCCGGACTTGGGGGAAGCCACCACCTTCCCCCTTATAGTATACTCTGCAGCTCTCCACGGAGGCTACATCCAAATGGCTATTTTTCCCGGGACTCTCGAGTGAGAGTCCCGAAATCGCGCCAAATGGGACTCTCGGGACTTTGGAGCCCCATAACTTTGCGAGCAGACCTCGGATTGTGATGCGGTCTAAAGCAAAGTTGTAGCTCTCGTCGAGAGCTTTTCAACGCCGTGTCGCACTCCCGAATCGGACATCGGGAAGAGGTCGATTCCCGACTCTTTGTGGTCGGGAGTCAAACTGGCAGTTCGACTCCTGGCCCTTCTTTTGACCATAACTTGTGTTTCAGATGTTCAAATGAGCCAAGCGAGCCCATTTTAGACATCTACGCTTCAAGAGCTTTCCAATGATATAAAGAACGCCACAATCCATTGAGGTTTGACCCTTGCAATCGCTCTCTGAACTTTCAGGAGTCCACCGGGACTCCATCTCTCAAAGTGGGAGTTGCCTTGGGAGTGTGAGGGTTCACTCCCTCACACTTTCTAACACTTTCTCACACTCCCGAGAGTATGTGATGTGACTCCCGGGCTTCCTCTTGCCTTGACTCCCGGGCATCCTCTTGGTTTAACTCTCGGGCTTCCTCTTGGCTTAACTCCCGGGCTTTCCTTTGGCCCGCACCCTTGCACTTCCCTTTGCCTTGGTCGCGACCCAAAGCTAGGGTTGTGACAATTCTCTTCACTTAGATGAGAAGGTCAATTAACTTAGAGGCTGTTATACTAACATTGGAACAACTATGACCTCCCATTTAATAGAATCATCATCACAACAACATTCAGCCATTGGATTGACCTCATCAAATAAAGTAAAATAATGTTAAACTAGTGGTACCCGTGACCTTTGGACATCCGTGGCTACGCCATTCCAACCACCCTGAACGCGCAGTGGTCCCGACCGACGTTGTGCGGGTATTAGAACCAGTCGTGTGTACCCTCAAGTTATCAGTTCGGGTATTTACTCCCTTACCCGACGTGAAAAAACCCAAAACCCCGATTTTAACATTTTGAACCTTGGTTCCCGAAAGGAAATTTCCAAAAACACGCTCTTCTATATAACCGCCGGTTTTTTCGGTAGTGGGGGCGGGGGGGGGGAGAGGAAGGTTTTTATATCTGCCTCTGGTGCGGTGGGAGAGGGATGCGATCCAACCGTCATTCCTACCCTTCAGACGGTTGCAATGCTTTGTGGAGACGGTTTGTACACGAAAATCGTGGTGGTCCAACCCCCGTCACAGACTAACACCGGTCGCCCGCTGCTTCACCAGCCTCTCCCTCCCCCACCCCCCAAAACCCCCGTCAGACTGACTGACTGACGTAATGAATTAATATATTAGATGTGGTTTAGTTAAAACCTAAATGTATTGCTTTAAGTGACATGGGGGGGGGGTGGTAATATATATATAATAAAAGAAGTCAAAACATAATTGATGAACAAGAAAGCAATGAACAAATGGATAGATAATTTTATAAAACAAATCGAAACCCAGATTAATCACTTGAAGTTTGAAACTGACATTGGCAATTTCAACTATTTACGCAAGGGGGTCCATGCATAGTAAAAAAATGAACCCAAGATGGATGAACAACAAAGCAATGAATAAACCATAAATAATAGAAGACAAATTTGCCTAGAGCAAAACCAACCTCTCATGCCCAATTCACACCTACAAATCTTCAACAAATTTCCCATTTAATATAATCACCCTCACAACAACATTCAACCATCAACACCTCATTAAATAAGGCATATTAATTTTATAAGCTAAATTGAAATTCGGATTTATCACTTTTAATTTCAAATTGACATTGTACACCTTTTCAATCCCCTCTCTATTTGTAACATTTCCATGACTTGTCAAAATGTTTTCTATTCCATTACAAATTGTCTCAACTTTATTTGCAACTTTGTAGCACAAATGGAAGGTTTACAATATCTTCCCAATTCCATTAAATAAACACTTTCAAAACATTATCTACCTCTGTAACACAAATTGGAGGTTTTAAAATGCGGACATGCCCTCAACATACCTTCTATCACCTCTTTCTAGCTCTACAAATAATAAGGGCCTTTTCATAACATAAACAAGCTCATTAATTTAGCTTTTCCAATTCTGCAACACATATGGGAGATTTTAAAATGTCATCAAGCCCTCAACAAACCCCCTCTCGCCTCTTTCCACCTATGCACCACAAATGGCTAACCTTAAAAAAACATTTTGCAAGTACATTATTACCTTCTTGAATTTTGCAACACATATGGGAGATTGAAATGTGTTTTCAACTTGAAATAGACCTCCTCTCAAATCTTCCTAATTTTATACCACAAATGGATGACCTTAAAAAACATTGGAATGATCAATATTAGCACTTCCTAAAGTCTTGAGCAAGTTGGGAGATTTGAAAATATTCTTAACCTTTAATAAACCTCTTTTCACTACTTTCTAGCTCTACAACACAAATGGTTGACCTATATATTTTTTGGCAAGTCCATTAATAGCTTTTTAGGAACTTAGCAAATATGAAAGATTTAAATGTGTTTTTAGCCTTCAACAAACCTTCCCTCACTATTTCACGTTCTACCCCACTAAATGGTTGTCTTTAAAAAATATCAAGAAATTCATTAATAGCTTCATGAAATCTATAACAAATGTGGGAAATTTAGAAGTGTTCTCAACATTCAATAAACTTCTTTCACTTATTTCCAATTTTGTAGCACCAATGGCTGCCTTAAAAAACATCGGCAAGTTCATCCTATTTTTTTACCTTTTTCCCAATTGCAAAGTCACAAATGGGACCCTCTCAAGGTGTTTTCATGGCTATTATAACCTTTCTTTCACCTCTTTCCATTTCTACAACATATGACTTTTGAGGTTGCATATATAATATGTCAAAACCTAACGTTTGCACATGGACAAGCTACCAACTGTGCTTACACTCTATTGAAAGGATTGCATTTTGTTGCTCTTGTGTGTAGAATTAACCTAAGGCTTTAATGGCTTCTGTAACACAAATGCATAGCTACTTAGCACTTGGACATGGTTTTCTAAAATGCAACAATAGTTCTGCTAGTTTACCTAAACTCAATGTCATGGACCTAAACTCCTTTAGTTCAAAATAACATGGCAAATCTTAGAAAAGCCCACCTTCCTTTTTTGTTGCATAATCTATCAATGCATGTGTCTTTTCTCACATTACAACTTAAGAGTTGGAGGACTATCTTCCTTTAATGAACTCAAGAAAGCCTCCTCAGATGGTAGCACAAACTCAACTTCACATGAGCTAGAACATTTGCAATCACCACTTGAAGTTGAGGCTTCTGTACCGTTTCAATTTGTTGCTTGCTGGAATTGCACAAGCTACAATGTGGGTTTTCTCTATAAGCATCAAGGCAAAGGAAGTTTTTTTACCACTGTAACCTTTTTAACTCCTTGCAAACAACACATCTAATAAAAATGCAATGTTATGCAAACCACTTCCTAAGTCTACACACCCTTTTGCTCCCAAGGTTGTACCCAAGCTTTTAGTAACACTACCCTCAAAAGCAAGGACACCCTAAATGAATCAAGCAATGATTAGAAGCTTATTTCAAAGGAACCCTATAAACATGCAAACACAAGTTTTTATGGTGTATGTTTTGTAGAAGTCTTACTAAGGGGGGGAAACGTAAATTCAAAGATCGTAACACTTCTTTGTTATGCGTAATGTGTGCAACTTTCACATGGTCATACTCACATTCAGACACACATGGTTCATCAATTGGCGCCATGTTCAAGTAGGGACCAATTCAAACTATGCTTACATCACTATAGTAATCGGACTTACATGTGCATAGGGAGACTTGAAATGTGTTTTTTTTGTCAAATTTTTAATATAGCCAAAATGCTAATGATACCAACCACTAAAATTTAGCCAATTTTGCTTATAGCCAAATTAAAAAATATAAAATATAAAAACATGCTAACATTTTTTGGCTACTTTGGTGAATGAATAATGCTAGCATGATTTTAAAATGTTTACTTTTTAATAGTCATTATTCAACGAAATCTAAGGAAATTGGCTGAAATATTCATAATGCCTATTTAAAATCCTTTTAAAATATTTTTTTGGTAAATTTATATTTTATATTGCAATTTGATAATATATAACCAACATACCCAAGTAGCCAAAAAATACCAACATGTTTATTAAATGTTGAATTTTTAATTGGGAAAAAATTGGCTATAATTAATATGAATTATAATATTTTATTCATTCTTCTATATTTTTGGCTAAACACTGAAAAGTAATTGTAGAAATCTAGCGATTTTACTAATTTCTTTTCTCACCCCTAGAGATTGAAAACTTCCAAAATCATTTCATTTTTGAGTTTTTAATTTTGTTTTGCTTTTTGGCAAAATCTTGCTAATAAAAAAAATGTTCCATCAATGTAGATGACTTGAAATGAACTATACATGCGAGCCTTTCTATGGATGGACTTGGATGAAACATTTACATTTAATATAACAAATTACTTTTGATCAAAGCACTCTAAGCATTGGGTTCATTTTCGATGTTGAATATAGTTGAATGGTCTTGCTTGTGTTGCCATTGTCTACACAATTTTCACATCTTCAATTCTACGCCATTGTTGTTCGATCCTACATCTAGTGATTTGCATGTAGGAGGTTTTCAAGATTTGAAGGTAAGTTATCTATCTTCATTAGTTAGGGCGAGGTTTGACATGTAGATTCATTTTCTTCAAAATTGTTTGTTTCTTCTCTAAAGTACTTTTATGAAATAATTCCCTTCAAAGTTATGTAGTCTACTTTGAGCTAGTTTTCATGAGCGCTACAAATGGGGCACATGTATGCATGTTCTTGTTACATAATCACTCATGTTCATCATGTTTTCAAAGTTGTTGGATCAGTTAAATAAAATCCAAGCCCTCAACAAAATTTCCACTTGTCATGTCAGCTTGGGTGGGTGGTTAAAGTATAAGCTTGATAGTAAGAGAGAGTTCAACATTTTACCTTAACATGGACCTAGGTGTGTGGTAGGATCTATCCCTGCCCAAAAATAGGACATTGCATGTAATTGTCGAAACAAGCTTTTGAAATGTTAATCACAAAGGTAATCGACTTGAAGGCATGTATCAAAAAACATGAAATTGCCATTGCCAACTTTCTTGTGGAGCAACTCTTTTTCTTCATGAAGACAAAGCACACACACAAGTTGAATTAGCTGGATTTGGATGTGTCTATTGTGCTAACATCAAATGCCTCAGATGCGTCAGGATTAAGTGATGCTATGGCTTTGCTACATGTGGGAAATCCTTGAACAGACATTGTCATCACGGCCCATGGAAGGAATGTTATTGTGTTTGAGAGAAAAAGTGGAGGTCTGGGACCTCTTCAAGGTGACCCCCAGCCTCTACTCAAAGTTTGGGTACCCTTCTTGTGCTCAATGGGTACGACCTGGCCTTCTTTGCTACGATCAAATAAGTGCCACCATGTTGCAAATATGTTGAATTGTGCTGCTGGAGTGATGAAGGTTTTGATCATTGGTGCAGCTGGCAATCTCAACTATTGGTGCAAATGTGACATGACGGAAGGAGTTGCTGAAAGGCTCATTGGCTACATTTTTCAAAAAAAATCTATTGGTTTTGTTACAAAACTTTCAAGTGTTGTCATGTCTTGTTTGAAATATCTGCCTTCATAATGGCCATCTATGAACTATGGATTGTGTAACAAAAATTAACACTTCAATGATGTAATTAATTCTTTTGGAAATGACCACTTCAAAAATACAAATTTCCTTCTTTAGATAATGCAAACAAACATATGATTTGTTTATTAAAGATTGATTAATGTGAGTTGTGTAGATTGGCAATTAAACAAAGTACCAGAAATCAACTACTAACTTGTTGTGGACCATGGGAGCGAGGGTTTTTTAGTTGTGCCTTCAACACAAACATCTTCACAGGTTTTCATTCTACCACTTCCTTGGCAAGTGTTGTAATTTATTGTTTTGGGAATAACCCCCTTCAATGATCCTAGATACAAGCTCCAATTGCTCTTCATTCTAGTAGATGAAATCGAATTTGTTGACATTTTTACAATGTTGTTTAACCCCCTTCAAAAATGCTAACAAGTTTTGCTCTAGATTATGTAAACAAAATTAATCTTTTTGCATTGTCATTCTTTTAAGGTTGGGGCTTTATGTTTGTTTAATTTCAACACCATTTGAAAAAATTTAGTGTTTAAACCCTTATGTTAAATGCTTATAGTCATAGGTTGCTTGATGTTCAATTAACAAATGGGTGTTCAATGTGTTAATTAAATTTATCATTGTGATTGTTGTGTTGTACATATTGGCAATTGATCAAAGTACCAAAAATCAAGTATTAGCTTTAGGTGGACTATGGGAGCGAGGTTTAGCCAATTGTACCTTTAACATGAGCACCTTGAATCACATCAAATTTTTAGGTAACGGACTACGCACATATCTAGTTACACCATGGTTGATGATGATTTTGAAAATGTTGGAAATTGTTTGTGCCAGATGGTGTACATTCATTGCCATTAGTTATTAATAATTTCAATTGAGCAAAATGTAATAGATTGTTTTGTTTGCTCATTAGTAAAAGTCAGTCCTATTTTGCATGTATAGGATGGATCTACCATGAGGTATTCTTTAGGTCTAATATCCATGGTTGTTGGTTTTCAGTGGTGTTGTGATGCCAAATATTGCACTTCCCTATGTTTGGGTAAGTCAATTATACAATGGTTTTTGTTCCTACATTATATCTTGTATGGGGCCTAGGGTGGTATATCAATGCATCTTGATCAATGCAATATCTAACAATGCACCACAAAGGACATATGGTAAGTGATTATGATGCATATTTTGTTAGGTTCCAGTTCCTAATAACCCATAGTCTTTAGTTCATGTTGCTTATTTTACCACCTATTAGCCATTTACATAAAATATAATCAAGGCAAGTATGGCAAAACCCCTTACATAATATGTATAAATTTCCTTTGAATACATAGTAGTCACTTGTTTTCTGATTGATATGTTGACATGTAGGACCCACTTATTGTAGAATGGCTTACCAAGGTGGAACCATATATTAATTTAAATGGGATTCATGTAAAGGCTAGATCTTAGTCATAACAAAGCCTCCAAGGGATGAGGCATTGACAGGTGCTGGTTTTTTCTCATGGACATCATGACAGAGTATTCCTACTGCTTTTGGAAATAGAACAATACCTAAGGATATACACTTTAATAATTGTTCATTCCCACATAACTTGAGTACATATAATTTTACTTTTACATAATGTATGGGTGCATGTTTTTCAATAAGTGGGAATGATTGCATTGTGTCACTACCATTTAAAACCAAGGTAGTTACATATATTCCATGAGCAACTATTTTGAATGTGAGAAATATTATTCGTTTTTAATTCCCAATGTTGATGAATGTGTTAAACATTCATCAAAAGGATGAATAACATTCACATCCTTATAATAGTTAAGTTAAGTTGAATAATGGTGGCTAGGGTTTGGAAATGAAGGCTACTTAGGGCTTGGTGGCAGCTAGGGTTGAGGTTTGGTGGCGGTTAAGGTTAGGGTTTGGTGGCAACTAGGGTTAGGGTTTGGTGGCGGTTAGGGTTAGGGTTTGGTGGCAGCCAGGGTTAGGGTTAGGTGGTGGCTAGGTTAGGGTTAAGTGGTGACTACTTTAGGGTTAGGAAACAATATATATTAGAGTGGTTTTGAGCAGTCATTCATTATCTCTTTTCATGGTTTTTTTAATGCACATAGAACTTTCAATCTTTGTTAGTTGTTGCATGCCATAATTTTGTGATTATAGCATTTAAAGCATACAACCTTTGTAATCTTCTTGTTAATTAATACAATTGTTCCATTTCATGAACCTTGAATTTTTCATTTATTGTTTGTTTTCAAGTTGTTTCCAATAGGTTATGGGCCCACACTAAACAAGAAAAAGGACATTGTGTTAGAACAAAAAGTAATGAAAAGTTTTGAACTTATATTGCATAGAAAAAAGGAGAAATTCCTTTTGAGAGAAGGTTTTTTAGTTTGCAAAGTGAGTGGGAGTTCATTTCCAAGTGGTGGCATACAAGGAGCTTATAATTTTTCCAAATGAATGGGAGGTGTGGAAAAGATTTCTTCAAAATGTTGTAAGTTCTCAAGTGTGGAGGAATGATTTTTAAGTCTTTAAGTTTTAAGTTTTAAATTTAAAATGTGTGGAAGAGAGTTTTTCAAGTTGTTGAAGGTTTCAATGTTGAAATTTAAGAAAGTGTGTGGAAGAAAGTTCTTTGAATTGTTGAGAGTTTCAACCTTCAAGTTTGAAGTGTGTGCAAGAGAGGTTTTTCAAGTTGTCGAAAGCTACAAGTTTCAAGTGTGTCAAAGAGAGTTTTTTGTTAATGTTACAAGTTTCAAGTCAAATTTCAGATTTGTGCAAGAAAGTTTTTCAAGTGCTTCAGGGTTTCTTATAAAGAGTTTTGTTTTGTGACATATAATAATTGAGTGGGAGAGATGTCAAGTAAATTTTTCAAACATTAACAAGTTTTCCAACTTGAAATTTTCACACTTGCAATTCATTTGAATAGAAAAACATAGAATGTTTGTTTTAACATTTGTGTTCAACAAAATGTCATCCTTCCAATGGAGTCTTTGAAAGTCATGGAAAAGTTTGATGGTGGCAACTTTCACCTTTGGAAGTTCAAAATGCGCATGATGCTTTCCAAGCATGGGCTTTGGAAGTTTGTTGATGGGAGTGCAACAATTCCCGATGATGAAAATCAAATCATAGATTGTAACAAAAAGGCAACCAAAGCATTTGCATTACTTTGTGAACGTTTCATAGATGCACAACTTGCACACATTCAATATTGTAAAAATGTCAAAAGTGATTGGGAGACATTTTGTGGTGTCCACGAAGCCAAGATTATTGGAAACAAGTTGTTTATTCGAAGGAGGTTCTTCACCATCAAAATGCAAGGGGAAGACTTGCTTGCACACATCAACATGGTGAAGGCGCTTGTGGACCAATTACGTTCCATTGAAGTGAAGATTGAAGATGAAGATGTGTACGTGGTACTTTTCATGAACCTTCCCCCATTTTTTGATAACTTGGTCATGAGTTTGGAGTCCATGTCCACCAAGGATGTTGACCTTCAATTCATCGTCGCTCGATTACTTCATGAGGTTTCCAAAAGAAAAGAAAATGAAAATACGAAAAATGTCGCACTGCTTAACAAAACTCATAAGGCAAATGAAAAGCTTTGCTTTTATTGTAAAAAACCTAGACACTTTATGAAAAATTGTTTGAAGAAGATAAGTGATGAGAAAGAAAAAGTAAACCAAGCTTGTGAAGATCAAGGAAAAATGTTTGTTGCCGCCTTGGGTGTTAATGATCATACAATGTCTAATTGGATCATCAATTTTGGCACAACACAACACATGACATTTGAATGAGAATGGTTCACCACTTACAAATCCATTGTTCCACGAAAGGTGTACATGGGAGATGACACCATTTTGGAGGCCATTGGCAAAAGGAACATCAAGGCCACAATGCAAGTTGGAGGTAAAATGTTGCTTACGACCATCATTCAAATTCTTCATGTTCCCAAAATGAAAAATAGTTTCATTTCTATTAGTAAATTCATTTAAGAGGGCTTGAAAGTGGAGTTTAATAAGGATGGTTGTAAGGTGAACAATGTCCATGGAATTGTTGTGGCAGAAGCATGCAAGGAGAAAAAATTGTATATTTTCAACGTCAATGTTTGAAAGGAGAATACAAATGTGGTAAAGTCTTCGAATGATGGAGCTACGTTTTGGCACCAACAACTCGGCCATTTCAACATGGCAAATTTTTAAAAGTTGGATAAAATGGTCAATGGCATGAATTTGAAAGAAGTGCCATTGTACCATGTGTGTGAAACTTGCATTGAAAGTAAACATCAAAGGACATCTTTTCCTAAAGATGAAGCGATTAGGGCTTCCAAGCTTTTGGAACTTGTGCATAGCGATGTGTGTGGATTGATGAAGACCACATCTTGTGGTGGAGCATGATACTTTGTCACTTTCATCAACAACTTTTCGAAAAAACTCATATTTACCTTTAGAAAGTGAAAGGAAAAATGTTTGACAAATTCAAGGCATACAAGGTCTTAGTGGAAAATCAAACCGACATGAAGATCAAAACCTTGCAATTCGACAACAGAGGAGAATTTGTGTCCAAAAAGTTTGATGACTTTTTGCGTGAATGTGGAATCCAATGACAAACAAATGCGCCTTACACACCACAACAAAATGGAGTTGCGAAACAAGCCAATAGAACCATCATGGAATGCGTTAGAAGCATGATTCGTGCACAAATACTTGACTTGGAGTTTTGGGCCAAAGCGATGAACACATCAGTTTACATGAAGAATCGATGCCCAATTAAAGCTCTTGATTCAAAGACCTCATAAGAAGCATGGACTGGTACAAAGCCCAATGTATCCCATTTGAAAGTTTTTGGTTACAAAACATTTGTGCACATTCTTGACGAAAAGAGAAGCAAATTAGAGTCCAAATCCATACCTTGTGTGTTTTTAAGGTATTGTGAAGGGAACAAAACATATTGCTTAATGTGTGTAGAAACCAAAAAGGATCATTAAAAGTCAAGATGTTATGTTCCTTGAAGGGATGGAAGAAGTTAAAGGTGTTCGTGATAATAAACCTCCTTCAAACCAAGTAAAACACGTTGTGAATGAAGTCGTGAATGATGATGAACTTGTTAATGATGTTAATCTTATATCTTTGAAGGAGAGACCAACGGAAGACGTGGAAGGTGATGAATCTACATCAAACTCTTCTTCGAAAGAAGAATTTGCTCCACCGCAAGATGAAAGTTTAAATGAACCACAACAAGATGGACGAAGAAAAAGGCCCCAAAGACAATGTAAAGAGTGGCCTCATGATTGGTGGGTTGCCACCAAAGAGGTGGAACGAGCCACCATCGTTTTTTCAGAGGAACCTCAAACTGTGAAAAAGGTGTTGAAAGGTGAAGATGCAAAAAAGTGGGAGTTTGCCATGTAAGAAGAATATGACTCTCTTGTTGTCAACAACACTTGGTCCTTGGTGCCACTCCCCAAAGGTAGGAAGCCCATTTCTTGCAAATGGGTCTTCAAAATCAAACATGGGGTTGATGGTGAAGTCGAACGTTACAAGGCCAAACTTGTGGTAAGAGTTTTCGCCCAAATATTTGGAGTTGATTACAATGAAACTTTTGCACTCGTTACAAAGTTTGTGTCAATTTGTTGTATCCTTGCACTAGTGGCCATTGAAGACATGGAGATTCATCAAATGGACGTCAAAACCACATTTCTCAATGATGACCTTGAAGAGGAGATCTACATGGAACAACTTGAAGGATTCACACATGGAGGCAAACATCTTATATGTAAGTTTCACAAATCATTGTACGGGTTGAAACAATATCCAAAGGCTTATAACCAAAAGTTAGACGTTTTTTTTGACAAACATCGAGTTTGTGAGGAGTGATGCGAACTTTAGCATGTACGTTGCGCAAGTCAGAGATGTCAAATTTTTCACTGTCTTCTATGTCGATGATCTCATATTGGTGTGCAATAATAAAGATAAGTTTTTCAAATGAAGGAAGAACTTTTTTGAAAGTTTGAAATGAAAGATCTTGGTGATTTGCATTTCTTCCTTGGCATGGAAGTGGAAAGGGATCATGCACAACATTTTCTTTACATCAACCAAATTGGGTATCTCAAGGAGATTCTTAAACATTTTTGCATGGAAGATTGCAAAGCCATCGAAGTGCCATTTGATCCCAAAACAAAATTGAAAAAGAATGTGAACAAGGATGATGAGATGGTGAAGGTCCCTTATTAACAAGTTGTGGGATCCTTGATGTATGCCATGTTGTGTACTCATTGGATTTGACATACCCAATAAGTGTGGTGAGTCAACACATGGTTAATCCAAGCCTAGAACATTAGATTGCAATCAAGCGCATTTTTCGATTATAAGGCACTTTGCAATTCAAATTATGTTTCAGAGGATTACCCACCCAAGATTTGGTCGGACATTGTGATGCGGATTGGGCCAGTGACCTTGAGGATAAGAGATCCACCATAGGGTTTGTATTCATGATGGGAAGTGGAGCCATTTCTTGGAGTAGTAAACGATAACCCACAATTGCTTTATCAATGACCGAGGCTGAATACATGGCAAGTATGCAAGCTACCAAGGAAGCCATATGGATGACAAAGTTCATGAAGAAATTAGGGTATATTAAAGAGAAAAAGGTGATAGTGATTTGATGTGACAACCAAAGTGCAATATCATTGACAAACAATCCCACCCAACATGTTCGAACAAAGCACATTGATGTGCAGCATCATTTTGTTAAAAAATGAGTTGAAATCGCAAAGTTACGTTCGAATATTGCTCAATGATGGACATAGTGGTGGATGTGCTTACCAAGGCATTATCAAAAAAATGACATAACAAATTGATAACAATGTTCAAATTAAAAACTTCATAGAGTGGCAGTGTTAAAAATACTATTTGTAATTCCCAATGTTTATGAATGTGTTAAACATTCATCAAAAGGATGAATAATATTCTCATCCTTATAGTAATTAGTTTAGGTTGTATAGTGGTGGCTAGGGTTTGGAAATGGAGGTTACTTAGGGCTTGGCGGCGGCTAGGGTTGAGGTTTGGTGGTGGCTAGGGTTAGGGTTAAGTGGCGGCTATTTTAGGGTTAGGGTATGGTGGCGGCTAGGGTTAGGTAGTGGCTAAGTTAGGGTTAAGTGGTAGCTATTTTAAGGTTAGGAGATAGTATATATTGGAATGGTTTTGAGTAGTCTTTCATTCTCTCCTTTCATATTTTTTTGAGTGCACATAGAACCTTCAAGCTTTGTTAGTTATTACAAGCCATAGTTTTGTGATTGTAGCATTTGAAGCATATAACCTTTGTAATCTTTTTATTAGTTAATATAATTGTTCCATTTCATGAACCTTGAATATTTCATTTCGTGCTTATTTTCAAGTTGTTTCCATTATTGAACACCTTCAAAAGCCAGTTCATTTTGTCTATGCAAATTGTAGACATTTTGCAATGTTCCATGCCAGTGGTGCCCACTTGGGAAGGCCCAAGTGAAAGATGGGCTTTCATGGATCTTATTGGACCTAGTTTCATATGACAATCTAACATTATGTGTAGCTTGTTGGAAATGTGTTAATTTAGATCAGAATATGGTGTGTCCCTATTCTCATTCCAACGCCAATGTTTGTCAACAGAAATAGGATGGCTAGCACTTATTTTGATACTTTCATCATTTGTAATGTCTTTTCATTATTCTTTTCCTCTTATTTTTATAACTTGACTAGTTATGGTGAGGCCCTACCAATTGTTCATCTGATGTTTTAATTAAAAGGGGGCAAAATCTATAGAAAGTAGGTAGGACAAAATGTTAGCAATTTGGTTTTAGACCATTTGGTCATGAAAAAATCTTAAAATGTGATCTTCCATGTGGTTATATGATGTGCAAATATGGGTAACAACAAGAGGGCTAAACAATGCCAACCCGATGGACAGTCACTTGCTTCATGGTGATGCATATGTATTACTTGGAGCATTATTACATGAAAACACTATTCTGGGGGGTCATTCATTCCCGCAGTGCCTGACAACATATTTGCATGTTTGATCTAACCTTTAATTGTGGACCACCTAAATGACTTCAAAACCACGACTTTTTTATGGGAAGTTAGGCTTGTATCAAAGGCTTGGAATGGCTTGGTGAACTCTAATGTCCTTTGGCTTGCCCATTAGGTAACCAAACATGATGTGGCTAGCCCATCAATTTGATGATTATTGGCAATAAAGGAGACATTGGAGCTTGTTGCCTTGACATTTGATATTTGGGAGTGATTTTTTTTTGGGTAGTATCATATTTTATTGGATTAAAACCAAATACCCTGTTGTTGGATTGATGTTCAATGCCATGTTACAACCATATTGTTGCCCATAAACCAAGGGACATGAATTGTTCATATTAGGTTGGTCACTCAAGTATTAAGGGACATAAGTTAGTTTGATGGAACCCCAAAATAAAGGGATCAATAGTAGACGACCCATCTACATGCCCTACTTTTAAGACAAATGGCACTAGCAAAAAGTTGTGCTCAAAGGCTATAACCCAAAGGTGTGTACACCACACAATTATGCTTGTAGTTGGTTTTTGAAGACAAGGTTCATTGATTCAATTTTCCTTGTTATGCATTATTGGAAGGTTAATTACCCTTAATTTGATTATTAGTTAATTTAGTTGATTCAATATTTTTTTACGGTTCAGAAGTACATTGAAGTCATGGAGCCCACTAGGTCTCTAGAAGCAACTCGACGTCTAGAAACATGGGGAAAGAAATTGCACCTAGGGTAGAGGAGGCCATTACTGATTAATTGGGATTGATAAAATATCGATGCCCATGCACATGGTGTTGTGGAGGTGGGAGGCATGTATTAAGGTCCACAATAATGACCACTTTAGAAGATTTGGTTGTCATTATTTTCACACCAACCCTGTCGTGGTAGGGTCAATTTGTTGTTCAACAAACAAACCATGATGTATAATCAAAACTTGCTGTAAAGACCTTGGCTTAATTTTGTCTTTCCAAATAGTGGTTGAAGTAAATTCTTATTTCTTTTACTAGTGTTTTGCTTCCATATGCTCTCACGTGTGTTTTGTCATTGTGATAAAAGCTTGCCAATGTAATTGCACTAACTACAAACAACAAAGACCCATAATGGGACCATAATGATGCAAATTCATTCATGGGCCTTGACTAAGATATTGAAATGAGAAGGATGGTAATGGAAGCCCTTGGAAGGTCTGATCATGAGATACATCAAACCAATGGAAGGGGTCTAGCTAGGCATGAAAGGGGAACATTTGGAGATGGAAGTGCAGGTGATGGGGAAAAGAATGTGGAATCAATGGGGAAGACATAAGGAATTTGGATGATGAGCTTCCCAATCATCTAGATGTGGAACAAGAGGCAAAGTATGAAAAGACAATGGTTGAAATGTTCCATGAGGCTCACACCCCACTTTATGCAGGATGTTCCACAAGTTACCTTGCAACCATCCTATTATTGTTGAATTTGATAATTACACATGGGGTGAGCAACACATTTGTTAATGAACTATTTACACTACTGAAGTGTGACCTCTTCTTGAAGGATAACACATTGCCAAAATCAATGTACCAAGCTAAGAAAGTAGTTCGGTGATTGGGGTTGAGTTACAATTCCATCCATGCTTGTTACAATGGGTGTGTCTTGTTCATAAGGGAATTAAACAATGTTACAACTTGTCCAAAGTGTACAAGGTCTCAATTTGTTGAGGGTTCAAATTGTGTCCCTTACAAGGTCTTTTGGCACTTCCCTTTGATTCCTCATCTAAAACATTTGTATAGATGTTCATCATTAGTGGAACTAATGTCTTGGAATGATGCAAATAAGAGCCAAATGGAATGGTGCGTTCAACGTGTGATTCAAAGGCTTGGGCACATATAAATAACACCTGGTTCGATTTTGCAACGGACAAACGCAACATCAAGTTAGTATTAACCCTTGATGGGGTGAACCCTTATGTTGACTTGTTAACAAACCATTCTCCTTGGCCAATCCTTCTCCAAAATTACAACTTGTCACCTTGGTTGTTAACCAAACATTTTTTTGTGATGCTTACATTACTAATACTTGATCCATAATTTGTGAAAAATGAGAACATTGACATTTATTTGCAGCCATTGGTTGAGCTGGAGAAATTATGGATAGGGTACCTACAATTGATGTGACAATGCCGGTTGGACCTCAAAATATTTCACTTAGAGTGATTTGCATGTGGAGCATCCATGACCCACTTATGGCTTATTTGTATGGTGTCAAGCGAAGGGCTAGATGGCCTACCTTTTATGCGGTCCAAATTTGGAGACAAGATGATCACCCCAACTAAAGAAAAATGTGTACCAAGGACATCGGCATTGCTTTGGTAGGCACCACCCATATAGGAAAAATTGTGTCGCCTTCAACGGAAAACTAGAGCCTAGGCTTACACCAACATGAATGTTTGTTACTAACTTTTTGTAAGGGCTAAAGAAAGTGAGGAATGGCTAAATATGATATCAATGTGGGCATCAAAAGATAGAGATGACCTGGTTCATGTCCATGGCATTAAAAGAATGAGCATATTTTTTTGTCTATTGTATTGGCAAGTAGAAATCAACCAAACTCTGGTTTTTATGTTTTAGAATGTATGGCCTTTGTCATTTGTGTGTGGCATGGGGAATTAAAACATCATTACCAATTTGTTTGAAATATGACACCTGAACTATAATTCAACATGTTTAATAAGCTTGGGGATGTTTTTTTGAAGCATCAAAACCTTATTAGGTGTAATAATAATGGTGGGGTTAAAAGGATAATATTTTAAAATGATGATTATTTGTTATCTAAGATGTTATTTAAATGAAATAACATAATTCAATTTTGGTTCCTTGCTTGCCATGTGCCTTGCACTTCCCCATGAATAATCCAACTAAGCACTTGTAGAATTATTTTAATCATTGCCAATTTGGATGAAGGGTTTAAATTAATAGAAATGCATGCATACTATAGGAAGTTGACTTGATGGTTTTAATTATTAGATGGGCTAAAAATGCCACATTGGCTTGGTTTCAGACTTATGTGGTGACAAGCTATGACATGGATTATATGGACTTGAAGGTAAGTAGCTAAACCATGGAATATAGGGCATGGTCCAAAATCCGATACTATAATGCATTGGTGCTAGGTAGGACCACCAAATAATTATGATGTAATGGCTTTAAATTTAGGGTTAGGGTTGTAGCCCAAGGACATTAGTTAAATTCTAGTGCTAGGTGCCCATAAATAGGTGGCATTACAATTACAATAAACTAATGCCACCTAATTAATACAATTTTAGGTGGCATTACCTAATTAGCATAAAGTATATATAGGATTAAACATGATGAGGTTAATTAAACATCCATGTTGCATATGACTAAAGACAGATTTGAATGATTTAAAAATATTTCTTGTATCCATTTGTTGGCCATAGTGAAACAACACCCACTACTCCACTGGGCAGGATGGATGGCAATTCTAGTCAACATTGAAATATTTTCTTCGATACCCATGCCATTTTGTAACTACTTTTTACAAATTGGGTTACCAAGTTGAAACCAACAATTAATTTGGTCAAGGTTAAAACTGGAATACTCAAAATGAACATCTAATGGATGGTGTGGTGGTGGGAGTTGGTTCATTTTTGCCAAGTTGTGGTGTGGTAGGTTCTATTAGAATTGTATGGTCTTCATGTATGGTCTTGCACAAGACAAGGTAGCTTTTTGACATAACCAAAATGTCAAATTACCTACATGTGTTACAAAAGCAACTAGAAATGTTAGGTGGAAAAGCTCTAAAAGTTGGTTTAAGGTTGTAGCCATATTGTAGGATGGTGATTCTAAATGAGCACTTGAAGGTGTGTTTTGTATAATCTAACCAAGGAGAGGCGAAACAAGTTTTTGATACTACCATGGTGTGTATTAACCTAACACTTTGGAATTATTTTGCTATAGTATGATGGGTATTGTTGCAACCCTACTTTGAGAGAGTGTGAGGATGAAACTCACACTCCCAAAGTTGGGACATAGGAGTCCTTCGAGACTCCTGAAACTTCAAAGTTCGATTGCAAAGGGCCAAACACCTTGCATTGGGGTGTTTTTTATATCATTGAAAAGCTATCAAAGTGTAGATGTCGAAAATGGCCTCGCATGGGCCATTTGGACATTTGCATCACAAGTTATGGCGAAAAGAAGGGCCGGGAATCAAATTGGCAATTTGACTCCCGACCATTAAAAGTCGGGAATCGACCTGACCCCGGTGTGTGCAGGTCGATTGCGACACACCATTGGAGAGCTCTCGAGAAGAAGCTACAATTTTACTTCACCTCATCCCAATCGGAGGTCTCAACAAATAGTTATGACCTCGCAAAGTCCTAAGAATCCAAACTGGGACAATTTCGCGATTCCTCCTTGGGAGTCCCAGGACAAAAAGCCATTTGGATGTAGGTGCCATGGAGAGATGAAAAGAATATTATATGGGAGAAGGTGGTGGTTTCCCCCGAGTCCGGGCTGTGGTGAGTCATGTGAGTCCAGAGTTGCCCATGGTTTGTCCTAGCACCAAAGGTGCTCCAGAAAATGAACTAACCAACTTGTTGGTTGGTTTGATGTAGGTTCGAGTAAGTAAGTAAAACTTGTCATTCTTCCTAGTCCCATCCCGAAGTTTAGTACGCCCCTCTACCCCTTTTAGTGCTGAAAGTTGGAAACATGCCCCAAGTTTTTCACAATTTTTCTGTGTGAGTAATTTAGACCCATCTTGGGTCTGACGCACTCCCAACTCCTTGAAGGACTCAAATGTGAGTCTAAGTGAAAGACAATGGAAGAGGGAGGAGTCGGGGCACGTTCCCTAGCTCACAACATTTTGAGGGGTAGAGGGGCGTGTTGGAGTTATGGGATGGGACTAGGAAAAGTTCACAAGCTTCACTCACTCACACGGGCCCGCACATAACCCACACAAAGTGGTTAGTGCATAGTTGGAGCATCCTTGGTGCTAGGACGAACCATGGGCAACACGAACACACTAAACTCACCACGGCCTAGAGTTGGGGGAAGCCACCACCTTCCCCACTTATAGTATACTTTGTGGTTGGCCATGAAGGCTACATCCAAATGTCTTTTCTTTCCCGGGACTCTCGAGTGGAAGTCTCGAAATCGCGCCGGTTGGGACTCCTACGACTTTGGAGCCCCATAACTTTGCAAGAATACATCAAATTGCGATGCAGTTTGAAGCAAATTTGTAGCTCTCATCGAAAGCTTTTCAATGGTATGTTGCACAACCCCCTGCAGCTAATTAAACCGAGTCGATTCTCGCCTTTTTGTGGTTGGGAGTCAAATTGGTAATTTGACTCCCGACCCTTCTTTTGGCCATACTTGTGTTTCAGATGTGCAAATGAGCAATGTGAGCCCATTTTAAACATTTACATTTCAAGAGCTTTCCAATGATATAAAGAACGCCACAAGCCATTGAGTTTTGACCCTTCAAATTGTTCTCTAAAGTTTTGGGAGTCTTCCAGGACTCCATCTCCCATAGTGGGAGTTGCCTTGGGAGTGTGAAGGTTCACTCCCTCATACTCCCTCACACTTTCTAACACTCCCAGGAGTGTGTGATGTTACTCCCAGGCTTCCTCTTGCCTTGATTCTCGGGCTTCCTTTTGGCCCACACCCTTGTAAGCCCTTTGTCTTGGTCGCGAGCCTAAGGCTAGGGTTGCGACACTTCTTAGTCCCATCCCGGAGCTTAGCACGCCCCTCTACCCCTTTTAGTGTTAAGAGCTGGGAGCGTGCCCTGAGTTCCTCATAATTTTGTTGTGTGAATAACTTAGACCCATCTTGAGTCGAACTAAGAACTTGGGAGCGTGTCACTTGGTATTAGAGCTTGAGTAGAGTTCGATTCACTTCAGTTTCAGATGGCACCCAAGAAGAACTGTAAGCAAGCATAAGAGACCATGCTAAAAGAACCCATCGAAAACTAAATAGTGCCACTGGAATCACTTGGGGAGGAGGAACCAAGAACCCGAGAGGACCAAGATGAGCCCAAAAATGAAGAGGAGCAACGGAGTTCAATCCTATTCATCCAAGAATAATTGGAAGTCCTCCTCAAAATGAATAGGCTCAACTTTAGTGAATTGGTTGCGACCCTCAAAGGAGGATCATCTAAGAATGCGGGATTTCAACCGGCCAAACCCGTGAACTTCGATGGTGCTTGCGACCGAAAGGTTTTGGATGCTTGGCTTGCCGAAATGGAAGATTATTTACATGCCACCAAGGTTGGACGACATTCGACCGTGGAGATTGCCTAGTCCTACTTAAAAGGCTATGTTGTCACATGGTGGAAGATAGTGAGATAAAATGAAGGGAAGAATCATGGCTACACTTGGTGACACACTCCCAAGTTCCTAGTTAGACCCAAGTTGGGTCTAAGTTACTTAATAGCAAAATTGTGAGGAACTCGGGGCACGCTCCAAGCTCTCAACACTAGAAGGGGGTAGAGGGGTGTGTTAAGCTCTGGGATGGGACTAGGAAGAGTGACAAGCTTTACTTATTTACTCAAACCTGCATCAAACCAACCAACAAGTTGGTTAGTCCACTTTCTGGAGCACCCTTGGTGCTAGGACAAGCCACGAGTAATTCTGGACTCACATGACTCATCACGGCCTAGGTTTGGGGGAAGTCACCACCTTCTCCCATATAGTATACTTTGTGCCTCTTCATGGCACCCACATCCGAATGGCTTTTTGTCTCAGGACTCCCAAGGAGGAGTCCCGAAATTGTCCTAGCTTAGACTCCTGGGACTTTGCGAAATCATAACTCTTTGTTGAAACCTCCAATTAGGATGAGGTCCGAAGCAAACTTGTAACTCTACTAGAGAGCTTTCCAATGGTGTATCACAATCGACCTGCGTGCACCGAGGTCAGGTTGATTCTTGACTTTTAGTGGTCGAGAGTTAAATTGCCAGTTTGACTCCTAGCCCTTCTTTTTTCCATAACTTGTGCTGCATATGTCCAAATGGCCCATGCGAGGCCATTTTTGACATCTACACTTTGATAGCTTTCCAATGATATAAAGAGCACCCTAATGCAAGGTGTTTTGACCCTTGCAATTGAACTCTAAAGTTTCAGGAGTCCTAGAGGACTATCAAGTCCCAATTTTGGGAGAGTGAGTTTCATCTTCACACTCTCTCAAAGTAGGGTTGCGACACTTGGGAGTTCTTTAAGGAATGGATCATTTCCGAATTTGTTCCAAGGAATTTCGACTACATCTCAAGGTGCAAATTTTGCGACCTTATGAATGCCACAAATGATAACTTGTGTCAATATGTGAGGGCTTATTCCGAACTCATGTTAGAGATCTGGCACATGCATGAACTGGATTGCATGTGCCAATTTATGATGGGGCTTCCAACTTGGGCCAAGCGTAAGCTTGAGGAAAATTGGCCTTCCTCACTATCCAAAGCCATCATGAAAGTGGAAGGCTTTTTGGATGTGGGACGAGGTGAAAAATTCGGGTTCAAGGACAACAAGTTTCTTCACAAAAAGTCACGCCATGAGGGTGAATGGAACCGAAGGCAAGGAAACCCAAGGAAGGAAAAGCCGAAATAATCCAAGGCTCGGGGTTTAAGCCCAAAAGGGATTTTGTGAAGAAAGGGGCTCCGTGCAAAGGGAGCTAACCCAAGAGAGATGTTAACGAGAAGCCCAAGGGAACATGCTTCAACTATAACGAAATGAGGCATTATTCCAAAGATTGTCCCAAGTCCAAGGCGGGGAATGGAGGCTCTAAGGTAATTGCCCTTAATGCCAACCTAGCCCAAGCTAAATGAAATTGAATTATTTTCTTGAAGGGGAAGATTGTTAAGCGGGATGTGTTATGTCTTTTGGACACAGGGGCTTTTCACAACTTCATAACTTGAGAAAGTGCTGAAAGGATGGAGCTCCACTTGGAGGAGCTCAAGGCACCAATCGAGGTGCACTTTGCGGATGGGGTTCCCCATCCCATTATGTCACAAGCAAAGGAAGTGCCTTTTTAACTAGGAAATTGGAGAGGAAAGGTGGACTTGCTCGTTTCCACCTTGGGTGGAATGGATTGCGTTCTGGGAATGAAATTCATCACCCAAAACAATGTGTTCATAGAAGGGCACAATAGACTAGTTAGAATCCCATCCAAAAGCAAGATCGTGCGGGTGAAGGCATACGAAGTGCCTTGTGTGGGTGGATCAACCATCCACTTTATGATAGGAAAAACCTGGGAAAGAGAATGCATGGGAGGTTATGGCATGTTGTGTGTGATGCGGGTGTTAGATGAATATGAGCCCAAGGAAGCTGCCAACTTGGTGACTTCCCCGAATTGCATTAAGTGAGTCTTGGATGAGTTTCCGGATGTGATGCCCGAAGAATTACCTGAGGACTTACCCCCGAAAAGACGAGTTAATCATGTGATCAAGGTGATGCCGGGAGTGGCACCTCCCGCCAAGGCCCCATATTGAATGAGCCATGAGAAGTTGAAAAAACTTAAAGTTCAACTTGAAGAACTTTTCATGAAATGATACATTAAACATAACAAATCGCCATATGGGGCACTCGTCTTTTTTGCTCACAAAAAGGATGGGACGTTGAGGATGTGTGTGGATTATAGAGCCCTCAACAAGGTGACGATGAAGAACCCGATACCCATTACCTTGGATTGATGATCTTTTCGACTGACTTTTGGGAACTAAAGTGTGTAAGAGGATTGACCTACATTTGGGGTATTACCAAATTTGAGTTGCGGAAGGGGATGAAAAAAAAACTGCTTATTGCATGAGGTATGACTCATACGAATTCTTGGTGATACCTTTTGGGCTCACCAATGCACCTGCCACATTTTGCACTCTCATGAACGATATTTTCCAGGAATGGCTTGATGACTTTGTCGTCGTCTACATAGACGACATTTTGATCTATAGTGATTTCTTGGAGGAGCATGTGGAGCACTTCCGGAAGGTGTTCCAAAGATTGAAGGAAAACAAGTTGTATGCCAAGCTTGAAAAGTGTGAATTCAGGGTGACGAAAGTGGACTTCCTTAGACATAGGATCACTCAAGAAGGTTTGAAGATGGATGATCACAAGGTGAGGGCAATTTTGGAATGGGAACCGCCTAGTTGGTTCTAGCATTCAGATCCTTTTTAGGATTAGCCTCCTATTATCGCAAGTTCATCAAAAACTTTGAGAAAATGGCCACACCCTTGACAAACTTCTTGAAAAAGTTTGTTGAAATTTACGAATGGGATGGAGCATGCGACGAGGCCTTTGAGACCTTGAAATGCATTTTGGTGAAAGTGCCAGTGTTGAAATAACCCAACTTCAACAAGGATTTTGAGATCCATTCCGATGTTTCCGACTTTGCAATTGGAGGAGTCTTAGTGCAAGAAGGAAGACTAATGGCATTTGAGAGCAAGAAGTTGAGCAAGACGGAGCGAAGGTGGCAAACACATGAGAAGGAAATGTGGGCGGTCATACATTATCTCAAGACTTGAGGCCATTACATAGGCTCCAAAGATGTGGTGGTGTGGATCGACAATGTGACCTTGAAGTACTTTGTCATTCAACTCAAGTTGTCCTCAAAACAAGTGAGATGGCAAAACACATTGGCCTTGTTCAATGTAGACATTCGACATAAACTCGGGAAGGTAAACATGGTGCCCAATGCGTTAAGTCGAAAACATTAATTTAAAGTGGTGTATGTGGGAAAAACAAAACTTCAAAAGGAAGTTTGACTAACGAACCGCTGGGACGAATTTGCTAAGGAAGTGAGGTAAAACATTCAAAATGGAGTCAAGTCACATTTAATTGCGAAATGGATTATTGTGGTACAAGCAAAATCGGCTTTATGTTTCAAAAAAGAGGATGAGGGATGTGCTCTTGAAGGAATGTCATGATGGGCCGTTTGCGGACCATGGTGGTGCAAAACACACCACAACATTCTTTAAGAAGTCCTACTATTAGCCCAACTTGAAAGATGATGCAGAGGAGTATGTGAAGACTTGCTTGACATGCCAACAAAGTCAGGCACTCAACAAGAAGTAAGCGGGCTGTTAACAAATAGGAGATCTACTCAAGTGCAAACATAAATCTTTATTGAAAGGAAACTACAACATAATGCTCACAACACAAAACACAACATCAAGAACTCTCCAAGGTTCTTGTCACAAGA
>Ga0116227_10006357_pt1 | contig 23985 bp, 12 predicted proteins | sample S1TSphgellanicum_FD_89693 | JGI IMG/M metagenome (GOLD analysis project Ga0116227, IMG submission 89693) | Host-associated microbial communities from peat moss isolated from Minnesota, USA - S1T2_Fb - Sphagnum magellanicum MG | ecosystem: Host-associated > Plants > Peat moss > Unclassified...
AGAGATGAAGAAGTCCGGAGTCCATCAAAGCGCAGCTTCATGTTGACGACAGCAATGACCCTGGCAGGTGCCATGCTTCTCACAGGAGCCGTTGCTTCTAGCTCTGCAGATGCAGCAATTCAGAAGGTTGAAGGTACAGAGCGAGGGGAACAAGATGCTGTGACCACTGGCATTCGGGAAAAATCTATGCTCAGTACAGGCAAAGGCAACACCATCCGAGAAGCTGCCAAAACAAACACACAGGTTCGTCTTATTCATGTCCAATACACAAACATACTATTGTCCAAACATGCACCAAATTTGTATCCTTGAATCTTCAGAGCTTGAGCACATAACAGCGACAATGGAATTCTTGAGAGTTTGAACATATGAAGCAACAATTGAATCCTTCAGAGCTTGAACACATACAGCATCAAATGTCTTGGAAGCTTGAACACATAAATTGCTGCAATTGGATTCTTGAGAGCTTGAACACATGAAGCAACAACTAGGCTTGAGAGCTTGAAACATATTGCAGCAGTTGGATTCTTCAGAGTTTGCCATGAGCTGTACTTGCTAGAGGTTGCAAATTTTTTCATCACATTCATCTTGCATTCACATTACCTAGAACCATGTTAAAATGTCATTGGATATCATTGTTTCTCATGATTTTGATGTTAACTTGATTTACTGTTCCATGACACAATGCAGGCATCTGGGGGTACAATTCAAGGAGTACCAAAGTTGGAATCACCAGGAGGTGCTTACCGGTCACCTCAAAGCAGAACCAAAACAGTTGATGAAGCGGGGGGCAAGAAATCAACTCCTTCTGGCATTCTCCAGAAACGTGCAACTGCATCCCGGCCCTAGAGTCTAAAGATCAAAAACTTTGTGCTCTAAATTGTAATGTAAATCTCATGTGCCACATGATATCCTTGAATGGTTTGCCAAACTGACTCTCTCATGCAATGAATTACTTTCTCAATATGAAAAAATCTTGCTTGTTTGTAAACTTAAGTAATGAGGGCTCTCATCTGCAGTGTCAATTGTTGTTGCTATGGATGCTGATATAAAGAGAAGTTATGTTGGAACACAGACTATATGGGATGCTGGAATAAAATCTTATATGGTGTCCGATATTCTAATTCTTAATCACAATAAGTCTGGCTATCTCAACAAAGTTTAAAAGAGCAGGCAAAGACCAAATGAAACCAAAAGCTTGTAAACACAGAAAGAATAAAACACCAGAAAGATAATTAAACAAGGAAAGAGGAAGAGGAGAGAAAAATATTACAGTAGGAGAAGAGCGAAGGAGACCAAGAACATGAGCTTGTGAACAAAAAAAGAACAGAAAACCAAAACAGAACTAACAAGGAACAAGGAAGAGCGAAAGAGACCAGAGCAATTTTTAAGAGCATGACACAGTTGTGCACAAAGTGGACTTTGAAAACAACAAATCATCAAACAGAATCTTGATTTGAGAACTAAATTCTGATTCAGTTTTGCAATGAATTCACGTAGAATCCTCTGTCAGAGAAGTTGAAAGTTGAAACCGATTAGTTATTTCTGTTCACAACTCAAACAAGTTGCCACAGTTCGATCAACCCTGTGTAGAAACAATGGTGTTTTTCATGGCAATACCAAAACAGCATCAAGGTCTTTGAAGAGACCAAATATACTAAGATTGACATCACCATGTTTGCTTCCTCTTGCAGCACTAGAGATTGGAATAATTCAAAATCCAGTAATTTACATTCAAAAACTGAATCAGGCTATGTTCCCTCTGTTGTCTCACTCAATTGTGTCCTCTTTCTGATGAGGAGAAAACCCATTCTTCTGGGAAATCAAACAATGCACTAATAATGCTTGCTGGAAAGAGGTTGAACTTTAGGGCTTCTTCTAAATCTTTGTCACTAGTGGTGGGATGAGATCTCAGATGTGGCAGATCACTGTGGCGGCAACATTGGCAGCAGGAGGGTGTGATTGAACAAGTCATACTAAAATCTCTTCACTTTCTCTTGGGTCTCCAGGAGCAGACAGACCCTCCCTCCCTTGCTAGAACTGGAATGTGGCAATCTAAACCCCAACACTAATCTGCACAATGAACATCAATGTCTACAAAAGATATCCTCCCTGAGATAGATGTTTTTGTTCCCAAAACTGGACCACATGAGTGCCACTACATTGCCTATCATACAACACAAAAGAAGTGCAATTTGATTGCAATTCAGAAAGTCCACAAGGTTTTGTGTTTTCCAAAGCAAGTATGTAGCTGATGTGTGCTTGCCTAAATGTGTGCAATGGCCTTACATCACATTTTCACAAACTTGTCAGTTAGTCATGTGCTTTGGTTTTTCACTTCTAAGATGATAATGATGCAGATGACACCAGATGTTAGATTCTATGTTGAAGGGCTTCCTTGCTTCTGTTTAATGGATTAGTTTAGTGCACATGTGCCCTACTGATCATCGAAGTGTGATAAAATATTATGCCATTCATTCTGACATAGATTTTACTGGCAAAATGCTATCTGTCTCCATGACTCACAAGTTGCTGATTTTTGTGTGCTCAGTCAGCATTTTGTGCAATAACTGAGCTGGCCCACTTGGAATACAAAAAGGGCCATACTTTTGGTAATCCATTCCTTGATCACAACATGCATAGAGACTTCTCCCTACAAAATAATTGCACAAAAGGGGCAGTAACACTTTTAGGCTTATGGGATTCATCATGGATTGATCATTGAAGCCTCAATTTACTTATTGGCACAGCAGTCCCACTAGTAATCTTGCATATTGTGTAAACAATTGCATAGTGACATCTAAATTCTAGGTAGCTTAAGTGGGGTTGTCACCGCAAATATCCTCATAGATACGGATGATGACCTGGTTCAATTCCCAAATATTGTCTTGGAATTATATGTTGATGAGGAAGCTCTTGAGAGTCTTGTGAAAAAAAAGAAGTCTTTCATTTCCTGACAGTAGTCAAGTTAGATGAAGGTGTTAAACACACAAGGTCCATCCCATGATATTTACAATAATTTTACATAATACTTGGGCTCTATATTGCTCACAACTACCATTGATGATCAAATTCACATGATCAAAATGTTAGTATATTTGCATTTGTTCTTTGAATCTTACAATATCAAATCAAAATCCCATGATACTTCTCATGTAATGATTTCCACTTCCATTAATATAGATTCCAAACTTTGAATTATTATTTTGTTTATCTACAATTTGTTAGGTGAGTATTTGTAACATGGGGGTCCAACTTGCAACTCTAAACTCTTAAAGCCATTCAATACTCACCATATCAAATGTGACAATTGGAGACGTAAGAAATCATGTCATGACAATTTGTGTTTACTTGTCATGATGTGATGACCAATTTCTAATTATGTCAATGACTTTTTTTTTTTTGTTTTCTCATAATGGCATGATAATTTGATGTTTACAATGTTTATTCAACATGATTTCATGTTGTGCACATGTTTTTGATCATGTTATGACAATTTTTGTGTTTGTGTTTACACATCATGTTTTGATCATTTGTGAACTTATTTGATCAAAGCTATCATGACAATATTTGTGATTGTGGTTACTCATCATGTTTTGACATTTTGTGAATTATCTTATCAAAATTTCATAACAATTTCTGTTTATGTTTATTCATCATGCTTTTACAATTCATGAAATTGTACAATCAAATTTGTAATGAGGATTTTTGTGTAAATTGTGTTGTATGATATGCATGTTTTATTTCACAGTATGTGTTGTTGTGTTATTAATCATCTTGCACAACAATTTGAGTTTTGGATTGCTTTGATTCTCTTGCATTAAACAATCTAGATGCACACCAGTTCAAGATGTTGCCCAAAGCAAAAAATGACTAAGGCAAAACAATGTCTTTTTTTATTTTTCCAATTTTGTGATAGTGCCATATTGGCAATCATCCACAAGAAAATTTAACCACATTTGGCCATAGACTAGTTATGAAAATATAAATAGATTAAAATCCTTGCTTCAACAATGTGTAGAAAATTAATACTCAATTATTGGAAATCATATGAAAACATAAGGAAAAAAAAAGCTGATCATCACTGGTAGTGCACAAAAACGAGGAGCCCAAATTTGTTAAAATCCTTGCTTAAAAAATGTGTAGAAATCCATATTAATTTGCACTGATTAAAAAATAATTCTAATTCATGTTTCATGATTTTTTTGAAAAAGGAACATTTGACATAATATTTTTTCCACAAATTTTTTGCCAAATGATGAAAATTCGCCAAAAAAAACACTGGGGCAAAGGCTGCAATTTCGCTTGGCAATGCAAAAGTAAGAAAAAAGCCTGCCCAGCGTGCACTACTTTGCCCTTCACAGGAGGTTCAAAGAAAATGGAGACAGATGAGAACATTATAACATGGTTGGGTAACTTGAATGAAAAATGAATTTGATAAAAAGAGAGCCTAGAGTGTAGAGCTAGGTGTCCAGTTAGAACACTTAAAGTGGCTCCGAGTTTAAGTCAAAATTGTAGTGCTGGGCAAGTATTTTGTTGTTGTGAATTTTTTTCGAATACAACTTGATAAAACATGTCATTGAAAATATGTTAAATAAGATTTTCAGCAAAATAAATTCACTTTATGAAGTCAAAAAATTGAAGAGATTTCTTGGGGCAGAGCCAATTAAATAGTCTGAAAAAAGTGGGTATCTATGTTAATCTTCTTCTGTGAAATTTCTTGTCTTTTTGTTTCAGGTTGAATGAGGAGGTTGTTGTAGTCATGCATTGAACTTTCCAGTTTGCATTTTATTTCACTAAAGAGAGCTAAGAGGCTTCTTAGATATTATGTATGACTATGAGTGACCCAGCACCCACCAGGGCATCATCCAAAAAGATTTTTTGGATGGGATGAAACCTAACTCTAGGACCCTGTCCCTTGGGGTGAGTTTTTGGTTTTTTTCTCCCACCCCTCCCTATTCCAACAATCAGTCCTAATTCCTGCTTCGAGCTTACCCATCCTTCTTACCTAGTCAACCTTTTTATTCTTATCTATCCATGCTTTCTCTCCTTACGTTTTCTGTTTTTAAAAAATTGTTCTTTATTTATTTATTTAATTCTTGAGAGCTTGTTTTCTTTTTTGGTTTTTTTTTCCCCCTGTATTCGTTAAAAAAATTATGTTTTTTTCCACTTTTTTATGTTTTTTGCTTTTATTTCTTGTGTTTCTTTTATTAAAAACGAGGAGGGCCCTATTGAAACTAAGAGCTTGTAGACAGACATTCATCATTTTGGTAAGCTTTTTTTTGGACTTGCATATTTTTGTACCATGATGTATAAGTATGACACCCATAATTTTTTCATGCAACAGTTTTTGTTTTGTGTATCATTTTGTTTGAATGTATACAAGGTGGTATTGCAATAACTTTAAAAAAAAAAGCTTGATTTCAATAGTACATTGGGCATGCATGAAGGTTTGCAAAAGGTAATTTCGAAGCTCATGTTGAATATATTTAATGAATGGTGGAGGTATTATATTATCATTTTGAAACTTTGTTCAAGTTTTTTTGTTTGCTTTGAATTGTAATTGTTTGTAAAAGTTATATGCATTGTTAGTCAAAATTCCACATTTCAAATATCAACTTAAAATCTTGAACCATTGAAGCTTGCATTTGTGCAAAAACATCATTGCATACAATCACCATCTTACTTGACGGCCCCCCAATTCAATATTCACGAATGGTGGAGGTATTATATTATCATTTTGAAACTTTGTTCAACTTTTTTTGTTTGCTTTGAATTGTAGTTGTTTGTTAAAGTTATATGCATTGTTAGTTAAAATTCCCCATTTCAAATATCAGCTTAAAATCTTGAACCATTGAAGCTTGCATTTGTGCAAAAACATCATTGCATACAATCACCATCTTACTTGATGGCCCCCCAATTCAATATTCACATAGAGATAATGCATATTCAATGTATATTTTCATGGTTTACATAATATCTTCATGACAACCAAAAATGCCCCCTCCCAACTCAAGGCATAGATAAAGTACCTAGCTGAAGTTATATGATCTAGATTTCTCAAGGTAAATTATGCAATATCCTTAGGACAATATAAACACTGTGTCTCAACCCATGGCATATATGAAATAGGTATTGCATACATTTTGGATAAAAAAGGTTTGTGTAGTACCTTAAGAACAATCTAAACACAATCTTCCAATCCAAGGAATATATGAAATATCCATTTGAGGGTATTGCATACACTTTGAACTTTTTAAGTCTATGCGATATCTTCATACAGGTGTTAACAAAAAATATTAATCATGAGTTTAAATATTGGTCGAGTAAACAATTTCAAATTCTTTGCAATATCCTCATTTTGTTTTTCTTGTTGTCGTTTTCGATAGTTGCAAGGTCAGTTAAAAATACAACTGGGAAGGTAGGTGCAACTAGGTAGGTGGGGAACTTTGGAAGATACCTAATTCAATGGTTAGTAGGTAGAAAGTTGAGAGGGCGAGGATAAATAATTACTTGATAAATTGAAATACCTTCAATTGAGCTCATTGGTATATGGGTGGGTAGGTAGGTAAGTAGAGGGGCGCGGTGTAAGAAGGTGAGACTAAGTGGGGGCAAAAAAGAAGAAGAAGTAGGTAGGTATGTGAGACTAGGTGAGGGTGGGGGGGGGAAAAAATTCAAAAATAGTAGCTGTGACTAGGTGGGGTGTGAGGGAGAAAAAATTCAAAAAAATTAAAAAATTGAAGGTAAGCATGGGTGGGAGGAAAAGAAGTTCAAACAAAAATTAAGTGGGATCAGGGTTGATTTCTGCCATTTGAGACACCTACATAACCTCCTGAGTTGGTAAATATGGCCCCTTAGGCACTAAGAATGGTCAAAAGCCCATGCCCAAGCCCAGGCACCACGTGAGCCCCTTAGGGTGAGCTAAGGTGATGCATCCAACATAGTGGGCAAGGGCAAGCCCACTCCATGACATTAAAGTCTGGGTCGGCAGATTCAACAATTTAAAGTTCAACACAGATTTTGATCACTATAAGGATTGTATGATACTCATATGAAGGTTATGTCAAGTAATATCGTTGAGACAAATGACATAATGTTCCACCCCAGACCTTAACAACATACTACCCATTGCTCATGTTAGGGGAGTTATAGAAGAGATTGAGAAAGAAATTCCAAGGGTGATGAATATTTCTGGCAAAACATCTATTTGTAGGTTTAGTAGACATAGAGATCTCTACATTTGAAAAGAAAACTAATGTCCTCTAAACACTTTGCGAAAATTCTTAAAACCCCCTTCCCCCCGCCAGCCCACCCCAAAGTCGTGGGTTTCCTTGGCATTTTCTTCTTGCCAAAAAGCCACTAGCCATCATTCAAGAAACTACGGGTTGTAGTCAACCTAGAGATGGCTGGCAAGTGGGGTTGTACGGTATCAAAAAACCTTTTAATGAGATACCACTGCATTTACGTTCATGTTCAAACTTCAAATCCTAACAAGTGGGATGAGAATTTGGCCAAAAACGAAAGAAAAGAATGCACCCAACTAGGAGGTAGCGCCGAAGTTGTCCTATTGGGGGCTATTATTACCCCTTGTCCCCAACTTGGTTATCATCAAAGGAAAAAAAAATTATAAAAGGAATGGGGACCCACAATCCTTTGAAAAAGGCAAGGAGTCTTATTAGCTTTGTTGAAGCCTATTGCTTAAAGTCGAAGGAACATGTTGATTATAATGGTCACCATACCAGCAACTCTTAATTTTTTAAGGCAATTCTTGCTTTTTTTGGGTATCCTTATCCCATGGATCCTGCAGAATTGGTGGACTTGAAATGAGTCTCCTTCATCTGATCACATTTCATCCATCCCTGGATAACCTCGTAAGTGTGGTGCCTGTCAAAAGACTGAAAGAATCTAAATACATGATGAATTCTATCTCCCCCATGCTGAATATGATCTAGACATTTGACTTTAGCAAACACCTAGATCATGGTGAGCTGTTGGATTATTATAGTATTAGTAATATTATTAATATTTTTGCAGATGCTGTAACTAGTGAGCTAGAAAAATCCTTTAATTACTACTATTTTTTTTCATTTTTTCATAAAAAAATATTTTTTCTCACTTAGTTTTCTGTATGAAACAGGGAGTTTTCTGTTATTTTTTTGCTTCTTAATTTATTGGCTCTGTCACTCAGGTGAAGAGATCTCACATCCAAGTAAGATCTGAGATACAAATTTGGCTTGGACTGGGAACCAACTAACTTGTCAGTGCTAAAGACCTATTTGCACTCTTTCAGCTGTTGTCAGTTTTTAATCAAATTGTATCAACAAACAGTCATAATTTTGTTTTAAATTGCCATAAAAAGGGCCAGAATGGACCAAAAGCAACCAACACGCTATCCACCCGAAGCCTCTTATGACTCACTTGTGGAAGAACCGCCACTGAGTTGATATGGGGTTTCACCTAAGTAACCTCCCCAACTAAACTTAGGTCTTGAAGGTAGGTAGGACAATAAGTTGCAACTAATTAACACGATTCCATGACCTCTCATGATTTTGTTTTAAACCTGTCATAAAGGGTCAGAGCCATTAAATACAATGAGCCAATTCAAACTTCTTGTCTGAAGATGGTGTTTCTTCTTTTTCAATCATTTTTCTATTTTGTTCAAAGAAGGTGTTTCAATTCTAATTTTGATCAGTGTCTATATAGAGGAAGGACGTAGATAGGGGTACAAGAGAGAACTTGTAACAAGGCTTTGTGCCAAGGGGGGATGCTAAACAACCTCCCCTCATCCCCCACAAATAAGAGCTCTCTGGAACACTATAGGTGTGAAAAAAACCTTCAATGACCAATGAAATTATCAGATTTGGTTTTCTAATGGTCTCTAGATGGACAAGGAAATAGGTCGATAAGTAAAGAAATACACACGTGTGTGTAGAGCTTGTGCCAAGGTGTGAAAAAAACGCTTTCAAGATCGTTCTGAGATTGTTTGAATTGGAACCTTGAATTATTTAGAGGAATTGTCTAATTTGATTGTTAGAAATGGAGCTTTTGAACTGGAGCTGTGAACGGTTTTCAGGAGTTGTCCAACTAAAAGGGGGAAGAAAAGAGGGAAGTTTCCTGCGTCTTGTTAATAAATTATTCTTTACGGTGATAAAGAGTGGCCACAAAAGTCGTTGGTTTTGCTGCTTCTTTTGACTCTCTCCCTTTCTGCCTCATTAAAAACGGAACGACAAAGTCGTGAGGGGATTGATTGCCAGGCCCAAGTCGTGACGGAATTGCTGCTGCTGCGAAGTCGTGCTGCTCTTTCTATCAATTATGCTGTAGTCGTCGTTGCAGTCCCGTCTGGAGGAGCTCCTGGTTTCCGGAAGTTGCTTCTTCCTTTCTTTCTTTGTAGCACCGCTGTAGAAAAAAACAGTACCCTCGGAATGAATATGCCTCATTTGTCGCTTGCAGAAAAGGGAAAATCGGTCAAAGTGGGTAATAGGGTTTTGGAAACTGTTGTAGTAGTGGCAGACGTAGTGCTGCGTGTTCCTTGCAAGCTCCGACAGTGAGAGCTTCTTGTTTTGCACACGAGTTTTGGTGGTTCTCTGCAGTGTTTTTATTGTTGCGCCGACCTAGATTTTGGTCCTGTTGTTGCAGGAGAAGTATAGACTAGTTCTATTGGTTTACAAGCAGCACTAGCAGCAGCTGGGGTTCTGGAGTTAGCAGTGAAATCTGCAATTTGGAACAACTTTAGAGCATGGACGAGCTTGGAGCTTCTCTCCCGCGTGTGTTTATAAGCCCCGCGGGCGGCCAGTTCTTTGTCGTAACTTCGTTCATGTTTCTTCACATCTTCGACGAGTAAATATTAGGGGGACTGGGAATATGGTGGTGTAGTAGTGCTTGGGGTTTTGAGGAGTAAGAGGAGGAGGAGGAGGAGGAGTAGCAGCTGGTGTCAACTCATATGCAGGAAGCGCGAATAATTAGCTATGGTGACATTTATCTGCATCGTTTCTGTAGCTGTACTGACTTTCGAGGTTCTGTTGGTTTCCGTCTTCGGCAAAGCTCCTAATAGTACTACCAGCGAAAATTGCACGGATTTCTATTGTGGAACACACGAAGTTTTTCAGAAACTAATTCCGATTCCGGTTAGGAGATCGGTTAGGAGAGGTGAGTGTACGGAGGGACCAGAAAATCCAAAGAATCAGAATGATTTGTCGCTGTTCTGCAGTTCTGATCAGGAACTGTTCCTCGTGGTTAACAGCACGGGCGCCAACTACACTGTCCTATATATCAATTTCACCAATGGTACTATGGTGATCGACCCCGGAGACACTTTTGATCAGTGCATCACTCCATTCGACTGGATCGATGCATTCCAGCCTTTCTTTTTTCCGATTAACACGGTCGTTCTTTACTGCAATTCCAGTCTATCAGACGACTGCAGTCTTGCGGATGAAGCAAACCCCTGTGGAAGGAATGCCTCCTCATGTGTTGATCCAGAGCGGTTCGTAGAAGATGAAGCCTCCTGTTGCTACCTTCAACCTACGAATATGTTCACTCCGATCGACGATAACAGAAACGCATACAACTCGTGCATGATTTTCGGCAGTCAGGACTCGTTTCTCGACTCTTCCAACACAAAACAGGATGTCAACTTTACTACATTTCCGCTTAAGTGGCAACCAGGTAACTACGTGGTACTTGCGAGACTTGCGGAAACCCGAAATTCTCAGATCATGATGTGTAGATTCAAGGGATTTCAGATAGGTTACAAGTTTCTCGTGGCATCGTTAGCTGGATAATTTTTTATGAAGTTCTGCAATTGCAAAACGACTTGAAGGCCTTAAGTTGCTAGCTGTTGCGGTAGTTCAAGGGGAACCATTCGGCAAACAAACCAGTCGAAGTCTAGTGATATACTCCTCATTCAGAAGCTTTGTTGCCGGACATCATGAGGGCGTTGTCACACCATTCTTTGTGAATCGTGGTGCTGTAGAGTCAGACTGTTCTAAAGGGTTTGCATGACTGTGTCACATGTGAACTGAATTTTGTGGGTTGCTGTTGGTTTTTGTTGTTCAGGGGTAATATCACCGCCGTTGCCTTCTCCCCATGGTAAGTGCCTGAATCATGGGACACGGAAGAATCCCTGCTCATTTCTGAAGAATCCTGTAGATTTAGCTCTGGCTGTTTTGGAAGATAAGCGTCATCTTGACATTCCAGATATACAAATCAGCTGCTGATCATCAAAAATCTCCTGTATGCTCTCTCTGCTGGCTTTGCTGATTCATCGTGATCTGAATTTTGTATGAATTACTGCTTTTTCAATGTTCAGGTTCAAATTCAACGCAGAGAACTCTCGATATCACTGGTAAGTGCTCGAACGAGGCCCTGGGTTTCAAGCCGCTGCTGCACTTGTCTCTTCGGGATTCCTAGTGTACTGTCTTGGTGTTTAGGGTTTACCCTGATTGCAGAAAAGTCGTAGTTTTGCAGACTTCGTCTTGGATCTCCACCCACACCTTCCAGTTGAGAACGTTGAAGAATGTAGACAATTTCTTTACGTATCCTAAGATCCTCGGAATGCCATCGTTTTCCATGAATCCTGATTTGGGGTTCGGAATTTGGGGGAAGAAGATCAGCGAGCTTGAACATTTTTCTGGATCTTTTCCGCTTTTGGTTGACAACATGTTTTCATTGTGTGACAGGCGGAGTGCTCGGGAGTCTGTTGGGTGTCGTCCTGGTTATTTCTTTGTTCTATTGCTTCTGCCGAAGGTCTGGTAGAATGAAGATCTCCAAGTCTAACAGCGCGCAGATGCCGTTGGCGAGAGGGTACAGCAGGAATTTGTCCTCAGAGGGCGCTGGTATGACGCATTTGTTCTCGTACAAGGAGTTGGAGGACGCCACACAAGGCTTCAGCGCAGCTGTGGAACTGGGTGGCGGAGGCTTCGGCACGGTTTACAAGGGGAAGCTCGCTGATGGCCGCGTGATCGCAGTGAAGAAGCTAAACCAAGAGGGAAGACAAGGTCTACAGCAGTTCCACAACGAGGTGACAGTGCTATCGCACGTCCACCATCCACATCTAGTGCACCTGCTGGGCTGTTGCGTGGAGGTGAAGCGCCACGCGCTTTTGGTGTACGAGTTCGTCTCTAACGGATCCCTGGCTCAACACCTCCATGGCCCAGATTCCTGCTTACCGTGGGAAACCAGACTCAATGTCGCAATTCAGACCGCCGATGCGCTCATGTACCTTCACTGCCTCGTCAACCCGCCTATCTTCCACAGAGACGTCAAGACGACCAACATCCTCTTGGACGCGCAATTCCGAGCCAAGGTCGCGGATTTCGGACTGTCCAGGCTGGTGCGTGCAGGCTAGCAAATCCTTCAAAAATCGTAATGCACATATAATATAGCTCACTGTTAGTCCTTGGAATTATTCGCGCTCGAGTGCATCTCTATCTCGACTGCAGTGTGTGTTACATCATGCGGGGTGAAGTATGTTGAAGACGATCAGGGGAGGACTCAGTGATCCAGCGAGGATCGATTTGCAAGTTCAGAACCTGTCTGCTTTGTACTGACTGCAGCTGGAATTGATAACTTTGCAGGTACCCACCTCCACATTCGAAATGACTCACATCTCGACGGCTCCACAAGGAACTCCAGGTTATCTCGACCCCGACTACCATCACAGTTACCAACTGTCAGACAAGAGCGACGTGTACAGTTTCGGGGTGGTGCTCATGGAGCTGATCACCGCGAAGAAGGCGGTGGACATGACGCGCGAGCGCAAGGAAATCAATCTGGCATCTCTTGCAGTGGCCAAGATCCAAGCGGGCACGCTGGACGAAATCCTCGATCCTTACCTGAAGATGAGATTCAACGAAGGATCTCGAACAAATATTGTGCACACACCTGACGCGGATAAACTGAGAGATATGGTGAACCGCGTGGCGGAGCTCGCCTTCCGATGCCTGGCCACGGAGAAAGACGACAGGCCCAACATGAAGGAGGTGCTGGAGGAGCTCAGAAGCATTAGGGTTTATGGATATAGTACCGATCCCGCCAATCTCGCAGCTCACGACGCTTCTAGCGACACCAGGATACACGGCAGTTTGAAGGAGGGCGAGTACATCGAGCTGGACCTCTCGAGCTATAGCGCGAACAGCTTGTACAAAGACACCAAACCTTTGATCAAGTCCGAGGATCAACACAACTCGTCATGGCCACACTCTCCGGCTTCTGCGGAAGAAGAAACAGCAGCTTGGGTGAACCTCGAAAGCTCTTCTGAACACAGCCTCACACAAATGTGGCATGAAATAAATCTGGTAACACCAGCCACACTCCCACTATCGCTACTGCAAAATCCACATCTCTTTTGAAGTTTTGGCAGGATGCTTGCTTATGAAGCAGAATGGATGATCTGACACAGTATTTGTTGCAAATTCTTTGCTTTGGTGCAGAAGAACCCACAAGCTCGATAACTGAAGGATCTGGTGAAGACTTGTTTCTCAAAGCTAACAAAATCTTCAATCTCTTTTGCAATTTGCAAATTTCTGAAGCTTGGGATAGAGGTCAGACTATGTAACATGATACATTATAATTTTCATATATGATAGTTTAGCAACACAAAAACCTGACCACCTTTCCATGAAATCCAGTTCAGAAAAGATTGTTTGCTTCATTTACACACACAAATGTAAGCACCTCTGTTAAGGAAAATGAAATGTTTCACCCCACTTCAAACAGCAGCATTTCCAGAGCTGAATTGATATGGAAATGAGAGAAATGTGAGAAAGTTCCAGCCAAGCAGCATGTGCAAGAATTGATGCAGAAAAACAAAGAGAGATAAATTTCAGCCAAGTAGCATGTTCAGATCTGAATTGATGCAGAATTTTTTTCAGCCAAGTAGTATGTTCAGAGCTGGATTGATGCAGAAAAATATTTTCAGCCAAAGAGTATGTGAAGAGCTGAAATTATCAGGAAAAAAAGAGAGCAACAGAGTTTTTAAGCCAGGCAGCATGCCCTAAATTAATGCAGAAAGAGACAGAAATACAGAGATTTTCAGTCATGCAACATGTCCTGGGCTGAATTGATGCAGAAACAAAGTAAGAGATAGACATTCAGCCATCAGTATGTCCAAAGTGGAATTGATGCAAAAACAAAGAGAGCTTTTCCATAAAGAACCAGGTCCAGAGCTAAATTGGTTTGAAAACAAACGCACGCACACACACACACACACCCCAATTGATGCACATACACAGAGATTTTCGGCCAACAGCAATGCCTAGAGCTGAGTTGATGCAGCAATGACAAGAGAGAAGTGACAGAGATTCCACAATGTGGATTTGGAATCTTTCTCACTTGGAAATCCCATATAGTTTGATTTGAAGACTAGTGTGGGTTATGACCAACAAGTCAATTTGTCATCAAGAAATTGCATGGAACTTCAACAAGCAGTGGGTCTAGAGTTGCATCAATATAGAAACAACAAAAGAGAAAGAGACGTGCACGCACACTTTCATATTGTCTCATCCCTCTCGCTTGGAAATCATTTCTTGTATGGTGTGATTTGAGGGTTAGTGTAGGTTATGATTGACAATCAATTTGTCATCAAGAAACAGGTGTAAACAAGAAGTTTGGGAATAAATTTTTTGATCAAGGATCCAAGTCAAATAGCTCCTCATTTGCAATCACAATTTGTGACAAAGTACTAAACTTTGCAGGTTGTATTTGAAGGCATGATGAGGAAGAGTTTGGACAAAGACTGATTTGAACAATACACATGTATGAAATGCTTTGAAGATTGTAGGGATGCCACGTTACTTTCTCAAATGGATATGGTAATGCAACAAATGAGTAACAAGTCTTGTTCTATGTGCTTGCAAATGAAGTGATTCATCACTTGAATGATTTACCCTAACTCTACCCACAACCACACTGTTAACAAAACCTTAATTCTAGTACTCTAAATGGACCTCTCCATTTGTTCATGACCTAATATGTATGTTTTTTCTTCTCTGTCCATACAAAGGCATATTGAGAGTCAAATGTAATAGATAGCAAGTAGTAAATTAACTATGAGAATGGCAAGAGGATTTACAAAGTGTGGAAATTTCTAGTAGGCAAACCCCTTAATACTATTTCACTCAATAGACAAGCCTTGTATCTCCTGGAAAAAATTTCTAGTCATTGCTAGTCATTGCTTATGAAAATGAGTTGTGATTGAGAAGGGGAAACCATTTTGTTATTTCAGCAATAATAAAAAACCTACAGCTGTGGTGTGATTCACATCTGGATACATCAATCTCGTAGTAGCCTCAACTTTGACATCAACTTCTAACCCTATTTCTTTTCTAACTAAACCATCATTCTCTATATATGACATTACAGAAGAGCTACAAGCTGTTTCAACCTATAAGAAAGCAAGCTTACGGATGGAGAATAAACTTTGCTGCAGCATACTACAAACCCTGACATGCACAACTGAAATTTCAAATGAAGCACAAAATGATCCAACCCAATATCATTCAAAGAAAGTGTGAGCAAAGATGGATGGGAAATAAAGAACCTGTACAATTCTGATGCCACATTATTCACTATAGCAGCAAGACAATCATTTGCTACAAGATCAATTCTGCTGCTACTGCTGGTTGTATTGATTCAGGAATGCATACAACTGACTATCACAAAATAATCAATAATGAATGCTGCAACCAAATTTGCACTCATAAAGACAGACTAAATCAAGACTCCAATGCACAGTTAATAGTAAATATCCAAGATGCAATGCACAAGATGATGTTGGATGCTCTTGCATCCAAAAAGAACTTGAATAATGTACTTCCTGATACCACAGGACACCCCATAAAAGATTCAAATCCTCTAATCAGCTCACCAGATGGTCTGCCCATAGCACAGCTGTTGGAACTTGATACACTCATCGGACATAGTTTTACGTTATGAAGTTATGTTGTTAAAGACCAAAGGTGTTGGCCACCTTCCTACTCCAAACTCAAGAGTGCAGACATATGATGGGCATTGAACAGAAGATAGCAGAGAATTGAATTCTTACTGGTCATGACTTTGAAGACTTGGGTTCTGATGATACAGAGACACCCCTGAGAAGGGCTCTTCAGATTTTGGTGGCGAGCCAAAGTCATTCCGCACATTTATCATGCAAATATATCAACACCATAGACTCACAGGAGCTTCGCCAGTCTTATTAAGAAAGGAAGTAAGAGCAAGAAATTACTCAAACCAGGATCTACAAAAACCTAAATGCTTCCATGATCATGTCGCAGGACTAGACATGCTAAAAACCGAATTGCGTGTTGAATTGTTTGCTCAGAGGACATCGGTTGCGAAAATTCCTTGAATGCTACAAGTGCAGAGCGATTTAAGCCATCCAAACCTTCAAAAACTAATCAAGAATGCTGTGTCTTGCCAAAATGACACATGGATGAAGATGGGTGCACTTCAGCATGGTAGGTGTCAGGTTCAGAAAAAACAAGATTGGATACATTAACAGACTTTACAAGTCGCTACCAGTGACACAACAGAGATACAACTGCTAGCTTCTGCAAATTCAGCTTTCGCGGCATAAGCAGATCAACATCTAAGGCTAGACCAAGCTTCCCTCTCGTTGGACGACTTTGCACATCAGAGCACAAGGTATGATGAAGGACGCATCGAGGTCAATAGATCGTACTCTAACGCACTCCTGAATTGTAACATGAGAAGATCGCAGCAGAGCACCGGAGAAGAAGGATGGCAGCTTGCCACCGATTCGCGATGGCGGATCGTAGCATGCGTGGTCTTTCTCGAGGAAACCCTAGCAAAAACCCTAGCGCGGGAGACGGAGATCTAAACCCTAAATTTCTTCCCTTCCCGCAGGAATATCCTTCAGCAGTTGGGGTGCTATATAAGTGGACGTCGGTTGTTCTGGGCAGTAAGCAAAACAAATTCTATTTTCGTTGACAAATGTTTTCCTATTTTTTTGTGCTTTGATTTGATTATTTTGGGGGTTTTTGGTTTCATTCTGGTGAGCCAAAATAATCCATAATCTTGTTAGATTGGTGATGAGTGACATTTGTTCCTTAAAAAGTTTCACGTGAAATTTGGTACAAATTGTGCAAAGTGCGAAGTAAAGGTCGTACTCACTGTCATCGTCTGTCATCATCTCCACAGGTCGACGGAAAAAGAGAAGGAAATTTTTTAAAAATACACACACAGTGGTGCACACACACCCAGATAAATAAATGAATAAATAAATAAATAAATAAACAAACCTTGTGTGCTAGCCAAAGCCTCCTACCACAGTAGAGGGGTAGCTTCAACACATGTCTGTCCAATAATTAATTAAAATTGGATATTCCATGCTAAAAATTAAAATACTCTGAAAGATTTCAAAATATTCTCTATTTCCTTTCACAAAATTTTGTTCTTTTGAGAAAAATATTCTTTGATAATCTCAACATTTTTACACAAATAATATAATTATTGCTGGTACTGTGGTATGTGATTGTTATGTTTGTGATTTTAATGTATACCTTGTAACATGAAAATTAAACCCTCACACACACACACAAATCTACTTATACTTTTCTCAATATTGCAAAAAAATGGGAGAGCATGCATCAAAATTTACAAGATCTATTCTTCCATTTGTTCCAAAAAAGAACAAGAAATAAAAATCTATTCTCATAGGGGAAACCAAAATTATTCATTAACTTATGTGTCCTCTGCTTTGGATTACAAAAGTTTCTGGGAGAATCACAAATGCAATAAAAGAAAGTCTACAAATACATGGGACAATTTTTTTTAATTCAAAAAAATTTCTGCAATAGCTAGGACCTCCTAAGTTACTTTTATGCATTGATTTTAATAAGATTGCTTGTCGTAGTGTAGGATACTACCAATCCATCTCCACACACACCTCCTTGTCCACACACAACCAAATTGAAAACAAATGATAATAATAAATTTTAAAAAATTGCCAATGCTAGAAGAGTGGACAGAGTGTACCTTGTGCGGGTTAGGGGTAAGAGAGGATGACCCCACCCACCACATGTTAATGAGATCAAGACCCATGTTTCAAGATCTATGGAGGAGAAAACAAATCATTTCCTTGACTTTTGATTGAAATTAGGAAAGTTTGTGGAAGAATTGCAAAAGCCGATAAAGTCAGGCAGCATGAAGTGCTCAGAGAAATTGATAAAGAAGACCTTTTTTTTTCCCCCCTTTCCCGACTTTTTTTTTCATTTCCAAGAAAATGACTAATTGTTTGTTTTGCTGAAAACACTAGAAAAACTTTCCTTTAGTTTCATATTCTTGGGCTGTCCATCAGCAAATCTCACACACCCCGTCCATTTGGGAAAGTTCAATCTATGGAGTCCTCATCAGTGACCATTATGGCTCATATAACTTTTCAAGAACTCCTAATAAATAATGGTGTTGTTTTTCTTTTCTTCTCACAAGTGGGAGAAGCTCTTAGCCTCAGATGTTCTTCCTAAAGGAGTGAACTTAATGAAGGATTGTATCAAATCCCCAAAGAATTCCCCATTTGAAATAACTTGGGGTACATAAGTGCAGCAATAAACTGCAAAATTCTTCATAGCTACCTTGATCTGAAAAGGCAAAATTGTCGGTAACATGTATATATAGAGCAAGATTAGGGTACAAAGAGGAGGGACCCAACAAATGAACGATTCCAAATCGAATGGAAGGTTGAGGGTCCTGTTTCTTCTATGGGCAAATTGCAATGGCAGAAAGGATATGGTGAAATTTTTTAAAACATTGAGTGTTTGTCTTTGATGAAACATGATTGAAGTATTCTTAAGTGTTTGTGGACTTTTTCTTGTACCAAATGACCTAGAATTAGTTTGTCGGTTTGTGCTCGGAGCCTACAAGTCAGGGAAGACTTGGACTTTTTCTACCAGACATGACTAATGACATATGTCATGACAGACCCACAATCCCTTTGATGAGCTTCCCACATACTTGCACAGTTGTGATATTTTTGAAAAGAGATTTCTTTATATATGGCGTGATTCTTTGAGACTCTCCATGCTCGGACCCCCAAGCACTTACCAAGAATCCAAGATGGACAACACAAAACCCAAAAGGTGATGATGCAAAGAGAAGCTGCTTGAAGCTTCCCCCAAAGGAAAAGGTCAAAAAAAGAACCAACTAAGGGTGATGATGATGGCCACTTGAGGAGGCTCTTTTGTTGTGCAAGGTCATGTGGGTAGCTTTTCATTGAATCCATAAGTTGAGGAATTCTTTTGCAATGTGCATGGTGGAGAGATGGGGTGGAAAAGAATGGGAAATGATAGGTCTAACAAAAAAATGATTTCGACTTGTCCTATGTAGAAAGAGGATTAGGAATTTAAGCACATGGTTCCTTGGTCATGGATTCTGCTGGTGTCCTTGGTCGTAGTCTATTTTGCTAGGCAATCGGTAATTCAGCAAGCACCACAGAGTCTGTTGCCTGTGGTGTCAAGTGTCAATAGCCATCAACGGTCCATGTCCTGCCATCAATAGCAAGTTCCTTGGCTTACAAAGTCATGGAACTCCCTGAACAGCAGGGTGCCCATTGATAGGTGATTGGGTGTAAATTGCATTCTAGTTGCATTGAAGGGCATTAGTTGAACGAGCACCTACATTCATACCATGGTAAAATACCCCAATTGTTTTTTACTGCATTTAAGCATTATAGGAATCCCATTCTCAGACTAAATCAGAGTCTCTGTGTTTCAATAGGACATTCTCTGAACCAAATATACCCAAAAGGAAACAGAGATCAGCCTAGATTCTAGATATTTGTTCACCCTCAACCAAGCAGCCTTAAATTTGAAGGGCCAATGTGCTCTTCATATTGCTCAAAATATTCAACTTCACATTGAAAGACTGCCCACAAGAATACCTTTCACAATTTAGAGACTGTTCAAAAGTTCGCCCTTCACAGAAACAAAGAAATATGACCTTTTAAAAAGAGTTTAACACCAGTGTTTTTTTTTTTTTTCTTGTTGCCAAGTTTTGTAACCTGGCGAGAAAAAAATAGAGGGGCAAATCATATTCAAAGGGATTTTCTTGTTTTTAAGGGGGGGGGGAAACGGGTCCAAGTCATCATCTTATGAGGAGAAAAAATCTGAAGTTGAGCAATCCTAGAGACTAAATTTCTACTTGATTCTAGGACATGTTTTGCCAAATTGGGCTGTGGCCTCCTGTGGACGATTGGCAACCCACTAGCTTCACAAATTTGAAAAAAGAAAAACTGTGCAGAAATATATTAAAATTTCATGAAAAACCACATAGCTTCTAATAGCTTTCTACTGAAAAGCTGAATGTAAGCTAGACATTTTGCCAATGATACAGAATTTTCAATAGTATAAAATGCTTCCCAACAGTTATACCAAGGATCCTACCTTGACTTAATGCTTCCCTGCAACAATAGAAGGTGAGGACTGTACATATTTTGGACTGTAGCGGATTGAGCCTTTTATTTCAATTAATAACCATATTGTTTAAACTATAAAACTAGGTCAAGTTTTTATCCTATGTGCCGTCCATATTCGAAGTTTGGAAATTTGTTTTTTTACCGATCACATGCAAAGGGTCCCACAATGTTTTGCTTTTCACTGGATGCGCAAAATGCAATTGAAGGGCACTGAAGGCTTCAAACATAAGGTCTGAGCCTCAGGGACACCAGAGGAAGATTCTGTTTTGTAGGATACCTGCCAATAAGAATAATACATAAGAAAGATTAGGTCAGGCTTTTCATGCAACAGAAAAAGATTTTAAATCAATGTCCAACATTCTCAAGACTCAAGCACCTAAAACATGTCAAGAACTAGCATTCCCACTATCAGGAACTGAAGGACTTACTTAAGATCATGCACCAGAGGGTAGAACTGTTCATCACCGATCATTACCCTATCACCGGTCACTTCTCTAGATCTCCATCATTTGTGCTTCATTTTGAGTGATTTTAAATGTTCTGAGAGTGCTACCTCAAGCTCTAGAAATCATCGTGGAAGTGCAAATGAAAAGGAGTAATGAAAAAATAGCAAGAAAAAGAAAAAAATTCTGACTCACAAAATGCATTTTTTTTTTCTTTCTCTTTGGACCTGTCCTACTTTCAAAACTTTTAACTTTCTCATTTCTTGTTCATTTAAAACGATTTAAAGTGCTACATGAGTGTCACCTTTAGTTCTACAAATCATCTTGGAGCTCTAATAGCAATGGAGCAACATACAACGAGTTTTTCGAGTGATTGGGAATCGGCTTTGTAGTGTTTGGTGGTTGTTTTTTTGAGTTTGTGACACACTCTACTTTAGGGGGATAGTAACTTTCTCAATTCTAATCCATTTTTAATGAGTTTTAGTGTGCCAAATGCGCCAATAGGAGGGGTTCAAGTTTTGTTTGGACAGCAGAAACAATGGAGCCCTCCCCTTGAATCCAGCCTACCCTGAGTACTTTAGTGATCGCTCATGGGCTATTCTACCCTGATTTCTATCACAAATTAAATATCGAATATGTGTGAGAGACTGCATGTTGCTCTTGGGTGTTGGATGGCGATGATGATTCACCATTCTATATCTGGCTATCCAGCTTGCGCAGATCTGACACTGCCATCAATGCAAAGTGGGGTTGTGGAATCAATGCAAATTCCTTAGCTTTTTATTTTTGGACTAATGAAATGTGTAGCTTTCGTTGACCATTCTCTCTCTAACAATAAACATATGAGCTCTCGAAGTCTTTACCTGGAATCCATGCAGAAACTGATGAACAGGTTTGGATTTTTTTTCTAGTTGACAAACAGTCATAAAGTTGACTGGATATGTAGCACCTAAATGATTTGTTTTTTTGGGGGAACAAATGAATGACTTCATTTGCAGAGAAATGAACCAAAGAAGACCACCTTCACTGCGGACTGTGGCCTGTAGCTGATACCATACTTTTCGAAAAACGTATTTAGTTTTGCTTCTTGTTTTCAGTGGTCGAAGTGCCTTAATTTTTCATAGTGACATATACTCAAATGTGGTCATCACGATTTTAGTGGATGGAACTTAGGATTTATAGCAAAGAGTCAATACCAAAAGCCACTGAAATAGTCACCCTATAAACACCTACGGAAATAAACTCATAAGAAGCTACTTCTAATAGCATTAGTTCTTTAAGGATTGAAAGTGCCCCAGTGTCAGCAAAGAATAATACTAAAAGAAATCTACAGTTGGAAAGTTGTTGAAGTACAATAGCTGTTCATTATCAATCAAACTGAATTTTGTAATAAAAATCCATAGGAAGCCTAATGTTAGGATACTTAAAAGAATTCGTCTGAAAACTTTCAATTGAGAAATCTAAGTGGAATATCACTTCCCAAACTAAACACTAATGAAACTTTGTGTTTAGTTTTGCAAATAGAAAGTCTACTCCCTACGAAAAAGTGTAGATCTGCCTTATGACTTGCAATAAATGATCTCTCTTCCTGGAGAGAATACCAGGCATTTTTACATTATCTCTAGAAAACCATTGAAAGCACATATCAAGCCAAATTTGGAATATATGTTTTTTTGACAGTCTGAGCAAATGGGAGCAATTTCCACATTGACATTGAATTCCATGGACATTTTGTGTACATATAAAGTCCAACGACTTTTATAGTACTTGACAAAGTTCTTTCTGGATAGTATTCACATTTTGTTGAAATATACATACACAAAGGACTGCATTTGTGCATCCTCCTATCTTTAAAAATACTTTCTTCAAGTGAGTCAAGGAAAGTGAGCAAGTCATCACTAAGGTTTTGAACTCACTTTGATCCACTTGTTTAATTGCATTTGTCAGGGAATCCAAAACTATGCGAATGGAAGATGGTAGCAATTTCCAAATTGGAGACACCCTGAATCAATTCCATTGGAGACAATCTTTCATTGACAACCCAATGGTTATATTTTACCACAGACACTTGCAAAATGTCAAGTTTCATATGCAATGCATAAGCAATCTCAAGAATAACTGTTGTTCTTTTGTAATGGGTAGTAGATATAATGCATTCTACAGTTGTGAAAGACCAGAAAAAAGGAATTGCATAAATTTCATAAGCTATGCATATAAATTATTTTACCAATTTGGTCAAAAAGAATGAAGCACTATTTGTAATGAGTCATTGTGCATGACAACATGGGAGATGACAATTTTTATACAAAAAGATATGACACGTGTTACAACCTGCCATGGCAAAAGAAGCTAGTATGCCTCTATTTCATTAAGCTTGCTTAGGATTGAAGCACCCATGTGATGCTGCATGGGGATGTAGGTGTGGAATCTTGTGTGAGACTTATTTTTCTGCATCATGGTTGTTCCTTGCACTTGCAAACCCAACTAACAATTTAGCACAAATCTTGAGTCACATGCATACCGAAGGATGCGAACAAAATGTACCTCCTCATGAGACATAATGGAATTCACAAATAAATGAATTAGAAAAAAAGTCATCATGTTTGACACTTAAATCATCTTGTCATAATACCATGCTCAATGCTAGATGAGTAAACTAGCCCAGTGGCATGACAAGAGACATGCGGGGCTTTACTGATAGGTTCAATCTTCCACCACAACACCTAGGAGCCTACAAATCCTTTTCCAAAGAAAAAAGAAAAAATCCCCATGTAGTTCCTAACTCCCAACCAAAGAAAACCCCACCTTTTGTAACTCTCTCCAGGCTAGCACACTAAATATTTTCAAAGGATCACTACTAGCTTAAGCATCCCCAAACGAACAAATAGAGATTTATTATTTTAGCATGTTCATTTGTTCAATAGCCCAATAAGAAAATTTCCCTTTTGAAAAGAAAACATTTTATTAGGTCATCTAAAAGATTAAAAAAGACCTTTATCACCAACCCAAAAAAGGGGTGGGGCGGGGGGGGGGGGGATAAGGGGTTTGGACAGCTTTTTTTTCTTCTTTCTTTTCCGAATCTTTTACTTTCCCGGGCCTCCGAACCTTTTCCGA
>Ga0116227_10006358_pt1 | contig 23984 bp, 10 predicted proteins | sample S1TSphgellanicum_FD_89693 | JGI IMG/M metagenome (GOLD analysis project Ga0116227, IMG submission 89693) | Host-associated microbial communities from peat moss isolated from Minnesota, USA - S1T2_Fb - Sphagnum magellanicum MG | ecosystem: Host-associated > Plants > Peat moss > Unclassified...
GGCTTGATGATGGGACGGATTTAGGGGAAGACCAGAAAAAAAATATTTAGGCCTTCGACAGCCCAGAATCAATTTTTTTCTTTTTTTGTATTGACCAAGACTACATTTTCTCACTTTTAGCTACTGTCCGTCTCAATTAAGGGGATGGATGAAATGTCCGTCCGGCTTGATGATGGGACGAATTTTGGGGAAGCTTTTTTTTTTTAAGCTACTGTCCGTCCCGATTAAGGGGATGGATGAAATGTCCGTCCGGCTGGATGATCACAGTGGCCGAAGGTCACGGGCACCCACTCGTTCTGATAAAGCCAGTAGCCTCAGGCTTTACTGTGGCTATGCATAATCTGCTAAATTTCATCAAACTTCCAGCAAGATGGTTTTCTTGGTGAGATGTGGGGGTTGCATGGTCCCAGACAAGCTATAGACCCCACGTTCTTCAGGGTCTGTTAGTATAGACCCAAAACTCATTCCAAGAACATTTTAGAGGGACATTGCCCCAACGTCCCCCTTTTCAGGGTCTGTTAGTCCAGAGTCCAGACCCCAGAGCTCCAAAAACATGGACACAAAGAGGTGTAGCAGTAGTGCTAAGTTGCTCCATTCTTGATCTGACCCTAAGTGACATGTCCCTGTGGTAGGTTCGCACTGAGACTGCATGGTGGGGCAATCATGGCAGCGAGAGGAACCCAATGTGTGGTGAGGGCCTCACCACGGGCGGCAAGGTGCCACCAAGAGACAGCAAGCTGTCACCTCGAGGCAAGCTTGGTGCTGCCAAACGCCTTGATGACTCACCAAGGGGTGACTTGCAAGGAGCAAGGCACTTAGCTCCTGCGAGGGAGCTCGCTTACAATTGGGTTGCTAGACCTGGTCAAGGCGACTGTGAATCTTAAGTCCCTAGACTAAAGGGAAGTCTGCAGTGAGTCTCAGTCCACAACTCATAGGTGTAGAATGAGTGTTGTGTCTTGGTTGTGAGCCTTGATGCCAAGGTTGGCTAATGTGTGTCATGTACAGTTAGCTAGGAGCGTAGCATTGGACTTGTGATAAGTGCGGAGTGCCTGGGTGAGAGCTAGAGGCCCCGGCACTTACAGAGACCTCAAAGAAAGACTGGTGTACCCCTCTAATGGGGACCATGCCAAAATGCTGTCCATATTTGCCCAAAAGGACCGGGTAGCAACGGGTCATGTTCTAAAAAAAGAATTGACATACACTAGAAAATGGCCAGGGTGAACTTGAACTAGTAAATTCACCTTCTTGAGTGAGGCCTCTTAGACAACATATTTAACACAGGAAGTATTCAATTTAGACTCAAGGACCATGAATTTGTCCTGAGATGGAATATTTATAACTAGTGTGGCCTATGCTGCTGGCCAAAGTGTACAAAGGAGTATATAACTGCTCCAAGTGTGAATGGACCAGTGTTGGCCGGGTATCAACCAGGGCATAAACCAGGGTATTGGGTGCCCTGACCGCCGGGCATGAGTCAATAAAAAAACACATGATACCCTACATGGGTCTTTCTTCTTCAATACACATGTCATGCCCGTACCTCAACACGTGTTGTGTTTTGCAAAGTGCCGAGATGCACTAATGGGGTGGACATTTGCCGTCATAAACAAATGTAGGGCATCAAGGTTTAGGGTTAGAAGTTAGAAAGTTAGGCTAGACTTTTTGCTTTGAGGGTTGTTGATGTTAGACATGTCATTTTGTGGCTTCTTGCAATCATGATGGAGAGTGCAAGCAACACTACAATGGAAGGAACGCCATATTTGTCTTCTTGGTGTTTTACTTTTGATCAAGGGTGGCTACTACATTGTTTGCTCAAGTAAGCTCTAAGCTCTTTGTATTGTTTTGTTTTTGATTTGAAACTTAAGAGAAACATGTTATATTGAGAGTTTGTGTTTTGATTTCCAATGTTCTTCACTTCCATCATTGACACTAGTGATTGTTTTACTATTTTGGTTTGTCAATTCATCACAAAAGAAAAGTTTTACATTATTGCTAAAAAGTTTTTTCATTATTGTACAAGAGCTTCTTCACTTTTAGGCTTCGTCAATGTTGGTTTCTACTCTACATTTTGTAAGTTTTAGTTTTCATTCTTGTTTTATAATGATTGCAGACAATCGAGATGTGTTTATGAATGTAGTGAGAGAAGATGGGGAGGGAGAAGGATTTCCTTTATCTGTGTTTGATTATGGTGTTAGCATTGGTGAAGCCCGGGGGTTTGGGAATGGTGGTGGTGGGGTTGAGAGTGGTGATGGTGGGCATGGATTTGAGGCAAGTCCTAGTGAAGTAATTATTGATAGAAAGCTTGGTGAAAATGACTTGGAAATTTTTGAAGTTGAAGTTGCTACACAACAAAAACAATTATTTCTCCAACTTGAACTCAACCAAAAGTTTTGGAGCACATGATAGAAATTAGCAAGTATGTGGGGGTTTTTTAAACTTAATGAATTTAATGTTGTTGTGGGTTTTGGCAAATCTCAAAGGATGAGATGCATTTTGTGCCATAATGTGTAACAAAAAGAAATAGATCAAAGTTCTACCCAAAGTTGGAAAGGTTTGGTTATGTGTAATAAAGACCATGACATAACTGCCATGAGTTGTCATGTTGCTTCAAAACATTCTACAATTCTAAATTTGTACTAAATGTGATGCTCTGGTGTTGCCACACAATATAATGTTCCCTAGATTGCCAAGAAGAAGAAGTTGTTTCCATTTTTGATTTTTTCAATAATGGAACCCCATATTTTTTAAAAAACCATGTTTAAGAATAGTTCCTTAAGGATCTTATACTCTACATAACAAAAGGCTCTTGTCCATTGAGTTATGTTGAAAACATTTGGTTGAAGAGGCTTATCCTCCATCAATGCAATCGGGTTGTGTTTTTTTAGCAAATGGTAACTCACCACCAAAATCATTCCAATGATGGTAAGCAAGATCATGGAAAGGTATGTGCTTCTTACCTTTGCTAAAACAACCACAATGACTACCACTTTTGATTTGTGGATGCCTCGAAAAGGCTTTGACACATTTATGCTTGTTGTAAATTACACCAACCAATGGTGGGAAACATGACATATTATAGTTGGGATCTTTGAAGTTCATGAAACATTAGGTGTTGCCATGACTATCTAATTGAAGGATTGGTTTGCTCAGTATGAATTATTCAACAAGGTCATCACATACATTAAAGATGAAGGTGCCAATTTGAACACCCTCCTTACAAAATTAACAAGTATTGTATCTTGTGTTCCATTGCAGTTGCCACAACCTTATATTACCATTTGTTATGGGCATGCAACACCAAAATGTTGTCAATATGTTATTAATGACCTTAAGGTATGTGGTGGAATGTGAAAGGTCCTTATTGAGGATGCCCAATCTTCTTTGCAAAAGATTATTACCTAGACTAAAAAAAGTGGCAAAGGTAGACATGAATGGGCTACGGCTTTTAAAGATGCATCCCTTTGCCTTTCGAAATAAAAGACTCATGTGAAAATGAAGTTTGCATCCAAAGTTATATTCCTCAAAGAGACTTTGGAGTTCAAAGATGCCATAAATCTTTGTTTTTCAAGGCAAAACATTTTTTTGCAAAATAAAATTCCTACTCTTTAGACCTAGGCTATGGCACAAAAAATGTTAGAAACTTTGACCCCTATGGTCATTTAGTGTTTTTTGAACCGATCTAGGGGATATTGGTTACTATCTGATGCAATATTTGCTACCATATCCTTAAGTGTCATGGTGTAGTATAACACCAATTTTGGTATTAATGATCTAATGCAGGTATGTGGTTAATAAAAATTTGGTTATTTATTTATTGTTGGTTTTGGGTTTTTTTGTTGAAGGTTTTTTTTCAGTAAGGTTAAAAGTTCTAATTTTTGCATTTGTTTATTGATTACATGTTGGAGATTTTGATGATGAATTGATGCATTTGGGGCGTTACATGTACGCTGAAATCATTGGTGTGTTGAAGCCATTTTTAGCTTTTGAATCATCCTTCCAACATTGTGCCACTCACAACATGTTAGTTCTCATGGTTGACCTGCGGTTTAAGAATCTATAGCTCATCTATGATTTTGTGGGCCTTGAATTAGCCATGCAAATAGTTATAAAATATGACCATGAAATTCGTATGCCTCTATAGCTAATTGTTTATAATAATTAAACATTGATTTCTGTTGATGTTGAACTTGTTGGGTTTATTACATTTGAGTTCGATGTATTTGGAGTTCTAGCTTTTATTGAAAAGGCTACATTAGGGCTATTCAAATAGAGTTGTCACTTTTTAGGATAATTGTAGTGCCTGCTATTGCATTAAGTCCTTTCACATGGTGGGCAAAACATGAGCAACAATTTCTTAATATTTCACGTTTGGCACAATAGTTCATGGGCATTGTTGGCTAACAAATAAAAACTAAAAGAATTTTTAGTATGGGAGGCGTCATTACAAGTTTGAGGCGCTACTAACGTGGGATTGAAAATCTTGACAAGTTAGTTTTTATAATGAAGAACTAGTTGGATGATTTTAAGTTTGAATGCACAACTGGCCTACCTAAATCAATTGAAGAATACCTTGAAATTGAAAATGGCATGGTTTTAGAAAATGAAAAATTCATTGTTGATTTTAACTTGTTTAAAGAAAAGTAACATATGTGGTGTTTTTAGGTGCAAATAAAAAAACTTGGATATTAACCTTAATGGTAGATTGCTTCATTTCTTGTTGTAGGTGTTTTTGTGGTTTGTTGGATGTGTAGGTGCCGAAATCCTAAGGGGAAAAACGTTTCAATGATGAAAAAATAAAATGTGAAGCATTTTGATTTTTAAAAAATTCCATGGTAGGTCCAAAATGTGTGTATGATTTATTGTGGAGTTTTCAAAGCGTTGTAAATATATTATGTAATTTGTAATTTGCAAATTTTTGGGGTTTCTAAATTACAATATGTTGGGTTTTCGAGATTGCAAATTGTTGGGTTGATTTCTAGTTCATTAGTGTTGGGGTTAAGGTTGGGTTTCTAATTTGCAGATTGTTGGGTTGGGTTTGGATTTCCAATTTCCAAGTTTGCAGATTGTTAAATTTTTTAGTGTTTAGATTGTTGCATATTTTGGGTTTCCAATTTGCAAATTATTGAGTGTGGGGTTGGGTTTTTTAGGTAACATAATATTGTAATCAGGGTTGGGGTTTCCAATTTGCATTATATTGTTGAGGTTTGGTGAAGTACTTTCAATGCATGGCTACTTGAATGTTTTTGTTTATAGTTTATATGTGCATAATATGCCAAAACTTAAGAGTGCACCCTACCCCCACCAAATTGAATTAAAATTGTAACTAAAGGTGAATAACAATTTTTAGTGTGCCTTCAACAATTCCAACTTGGATTAGTTCGCCACTTTGGCATCAAGGTTGCATCATTAATCATTAATCATTTAATCACTTAAGTTACAATTTTGGTGGCAACAAGGTAGTTATTTAGGTTACAAATTTTGTAGTTAGTATTCAGTTGTTGAAGACATAGGATTTGGAAGTTGTGTTTGACAACTTCAAATAATAATTTATATCATGGGATTTGTAAGTTGTGTGTGAATAATTCATAAAGTAATGTGTATTTTTTTTTTGCTTGAAAACCATATGAATTACGGTCATATTTTTAAATGCACATGCTCGAGTTTGGCAAAGACAGGCCCAAAAGCCCGTCTTACGTGTTAATGTGTGTGTGTGTGTGTGTGTGTGTGTGTGTGTGTGTGTGTGTATGCTCGAGTTGAGGTCTTTTGAACATCACCAATTTTGATACTTGTTACCCATGCCCATCTTTTAAAAAAAATCTAACCTATGTCTATGTTTGGAGGGCTTCAGCTTGTTTTAAAAAATTATGCATCTTGGGCCCCTAAGGTATCACAAGTGAATATTTTAAAGATACCCTATCCGCTGGGTATGTCCAAAAGACGATATTCGACCAACACTAGAATGGACCTTAATGAACCCAAAATTTGTAAAAAAACATTTAAAATTTAAAATTAGTTTCCAATGACAATTATTCAAAACACAATATTCTCTTAGCTTAAGTCTAACAATGATGAAATCACTTCAAAAAATTCATTCATCAAGGGCTTTCAAATAGTACCCCAATTTCCTCAAAAAATTTAATTTACATTTTGTTGAATTTTCTTTGACAAAATTGTTCAATATTCAATTACTCTTGCACCACAAATTTGAACATTAAGAAACCACTTAATTGGTGCACCCCCTACAAAGGGTTTTTGAATGGTACCAAGAGTAGGGGTGTCATGGTTTGGGAGATCTCTAAGTGATAAACAAAACAAAACAAACTTCTTTAATTGATAGATTAGTGTGACATGTGTTAGCCCAAGTGTGAACTTGTTTCCCAATTAATTTCTCTTTCCAAAATCAGTTTTTGTAATTTAATTGAACTTTTAATGAATTTTGTTTTCAAGAATTTTATAATAATAATGTGTTTTTATCCTAGTTATCATAAGTAATTTAGAGTAAGTAAGGTGAAAATGATTTCAATGTGAATATGATTTCAAATTTTTTATGTTTGAAACAAGTAAAGATTTGTGTCATCAAAATCTAGTTTTTTGGATTATGAAATCATCTTATTCTTGCATTATATTGGCTTTACAAGTAAGTTTATGTTTTGAGTTTTATGTTATTTATTTTATGTGTGTTAATAGCAATGGTTACAAGTGTCAACATTGGAACACACCACAAAATACTCAAAATTTAATATCTTTCACAAGTTAAGTTTGAAAATTACAAAATCAGATTCATTAAATCTTATTCATTGAGAGCATTCCAACAATACCAAATTTTCCTAAGTCAAAAAAAAAAAACTTATTGACTTTTCAATGTTGAAATTGTTTGATGCATGCATTTCTATGAAACATGTTCATGCATCTTATATATGGACACATAACATTTTAAAAGTCACTCATACATTGGCTCAAGTTGAAGCCCAAAACTTATGCCCAAATAAAAGAAAAACCATGTAAATAAAAATCAAGGCAAATAGGATACAAGTATACACAACCTAAAGTAAAAATAAATAAATAAATCAATAGAAATCGAGTAAAGAACCTATGAAAAGAGGACTCATGACTATGAAATGACAATCAATGATAACAAAGAAGACTTAAGATGAAAGAATTGTCATCTACCACAACTCAGCTAGTGATGGAGGTGCATTAATTATGATGCGTGAAAGAGATGAAGAACCTTAACCAAGTGGAATAACCCATTGAAGAATTACTATGGCTTATGCATGTTGTAGGGTTATGGACATGCATTGTTGATAGTAAGAAACAAAGATCGAGGGGACTAAATAAGACCGTTGATGACATGCAATAGTGGTTTGCGCATAAGCGGTAAAAAATGAATTAAAACAAGAATGAAGACCCATACGTTTCAACAACAAGGGGAATGTAGTCATTGCTTGGTGCTCATTCAACGTATGATTATGTCTTTTCCTTAGCAACCATCATCATTGCATGCGTTATTGTCGTCAATGCTTTTTGCACCATATCTGTGTGAGTTAGGTCATTAATAATGACATTTATTAAGGTCCAAAAGTTGTCTTTGGTGATAAGGATATCCACTGATTGTCGAATGTGGTGAGGGAAAAGGTGAGAGATCTCGTTTTAAACATTTGCTCCACTCTCTAAAATAATAACTATGGTAGAATATTGAAATGTATCGTGGGATGTTATACATTCACTCCCATAGGGGCATCAAAGTAAATGGGTACCTAAATCATTAATGGTATGACCACATTGACACCATGAAAGATGGGCCACTATAGGATGTGGCAAGTTAATACGGGTAAATAGTGCTATAAGAAAGTGGGTTGAGGATAAACAATGACACAGATGGTAATGCCATGGGGTTCATTCATTTGAATGTTCATTCATGACTTGTAGTGAACTTGTACTTAATTTTTAATTTAGTGTTAATTCATTTTTAATTAAATCTAGTTAAATTGTGGTTCCAGTTCATTTTTAATTAATTCTTTATTAATTATTAGTTCACTTTTAATTCATTTCTACTTCACTTCTAATTAACTTTAGTTAATTATTAGTTAAGTCTGAATTAAATTTTAATTAAGTTTGGGTTAACTCCTAGTTAACTCTTAATTAAATCCTAGTTAATTTTGAATTAACTCCCAATTAATTATTAGTTAAATTTCAGTTAATTCATAGTCGATTTTCAATTAGGAAGGTTCTTAAGAAACTTATTTACTTGATACATACATAAAAACTTATTTAAGCTAGGTCCCTAAAGGGATATAAATAAAAGTAGGACCCTTCATTTCCTTTAGTTTGTTGAACATTAGTTTTAGGCATGAATGACTCAATGAATGATCTAAATCCCATTAGTGCACCCAAAATATGAAAAACCTAAATTGAGAGTAAAAAAGTTAAGAGGAAGTGATATAAAGTGGTCCAATGGAGACTAAGCCACACACTTTGCCATTTACACTGAATGCCTTGATGTTGAAAACTCCTACAATCATAAAAAAAAGAAAACCACATTTGATGTTAGATTTATTATATGCACATCATTCGCTAATGAAGGGAAAACAAAAGTAGGGTGGGTTGTTTTTGTAGGGCAAAAAACGCAAATGTGAGTTAAAATAAATAATGCTCCTCTTAGTGGGTCCCCCTATCGTGTACCTAACTCAAACAAAATGACTATGAGATCTTCATGTCGGGAAGCCTGAGAAAATATAATGGGGATGGGTGTGCATAGAATCATTGAATAATGGGAAAAGCTAATTTAGATAATTAGGTGAAATTATAACTTTTGAAGAATGGCTAATCATGACACCGAATTAAAGGTGTTACGGACATCAATTGTAGCATCACCCAATTTGGGTGTAAATTTAACATCGTTCAAACACCATGAACCACTATCCCACACTTGCCATGAGTCGTTACATCGAACTAATGAAGACTAAAATGCTTTGTGAGAGTATTTTTAAACTAAATAGTTGATGTGTGGGCAACTAGGTGATAAGTCATTTCATCGATCACAATGGGACGTATGTCTCTAAACTATTTTTCCAATGCTAAAAATCGAGATGCAAAAACAAAGAGGATATTAAAGGTTGAACATGACCTCAAACAATGTGTTCGCATACCTCTAAAAAAAGGTCAAAGTCACTTATAAAATTATCTAGGACAAAATAATATCATAAAAGCTCATACACCATACCCAAGGGGCCACTAGAAGAAAGATGTGGTGAATGAACCAAGGTAGAGATAAATTGACGCATTTCCAAGCTCTTTGATAGATTCAAATGTGAGTCTGAGGTGAAAACAATGGAAGGATAGGGAGTTGGGGCACGTATTGATGTGTTCCCAAGTTCCTAGTTAGACCCAAGGAAGGTCTAGATTACCTTAACAATGGAATTGTGAAGAACTCGGGGCACGCTCCCAGCTCTTAACACTAGAAGGGGTAGAGGGGCGTGCTAAAGCTCTGGGATGGGACTAAGAAGAGTGACAAGCTTTATTTACTTACTCGGACCCGCATCAAACCAACCAACAAGTTGGCTAGATCACTTTCTGGAGCACCCTTGGTGTTAGGACAAACCATGGGTAACTCTGGACTCACATGATTCACCACAGCCCGGACTCGGGGGAAGCCACCACCTTCCCCACATAGTATACTTTGTGCTTCTCCGTGGCACCCACATCCGAATGGCTTTTTTTCCCCAGATTCCAAAGGAGGGGTCTCGAAATTATCTCGGTTTGGAATTCCAGGACTTTGTGATATCATAACTTTTTGCTCAGACCTTCGATTGGGATGCGGTCTCAAACAAACTTGTAGCTATTTTCAAAAACTTTCCAACGGTGTGTTACACTCCACCTGCATGCCCCGGGGTCAGGTCGATTCCCGACTTTTAATGGTAGGGGGTCAAACTGCTAGTTTAACTCCTAGCCTTTCTTTTTGCCATAATGTGTGTTGCAGATATGCAAATGGCACATGTGAGGACATTTTCAACATTCAAACTTCGATAACTTTCCAATGATATAAAGAACACCCCAATGCAAGGTTTTTTGACCCCTGCATTTCAACTCTGAAGTTTTGGGAGTCTCGGAGGACCCCCAAGTCCCAATTTTGGAAGTGTGAGTTTCATTCTCACACTGTTTCAAAATAGGGTTGCGACACGTATTCTAGTTCATAGCATTTTGGGGTAGAAAAACGAGTTGGAATTCTGGGATGGGGATTAAGAAGAGTGACAAGCGATTCAATTATTCACACATACCTGCACAAACCAAAAAATGTTAGTTAGTGCATAGTTGAAGCACTTTTGGTGCACGAACGAGCCACGGGCAAACACAGATTCACAAGATTCACCATGGCCCAGACTTGGGGGAAGCCACCACCTTATGCCTTATAGTGTTCTCTGTGCTTGGCCATGGGGCCTGCACCCAAATGTCATTTTGTCCCGGAACTCCTAAGTGAGAGTCCCAAAATTCTTGAAATTGAGACTCTTGTGACTTTGGAGGCCCATAACTTTGTATGCAGACCTTTGATTAAGATGAGGTTTAAAGAAAAGTCATAGTGCTTGTCGAGAACTTTCCAATGGCATGGGGCATGCCACCTGCACATAACGAAATCAGGGCGATTTTTGACTTTTAGTGGTCAGGAGTCAAATTGCCAAATTGATTTTTGACCCTTTTTTTGGCCATAACTTATGTTTTAAGTATTCAAATGGGTCATGCAAGCTCATTTTAAACATCTACATTCCAAGAGCTTACTAATGATATAAAGAACTTTTCAATCAAATGAGTTTTGACCCTTGAAATTGTTTTTTAAAAATTTGGGAGTCCATCGGAACTCTAACTGCCAAAGTGGGAGCTCACTTGGGAGTGTGGAGGCTCATTCCTTCACACTCTCTTACATTCCTAAAAACATGAATGTGACTCCCAAGCTTCACTCTTGACCTGCATCTTTGCAAGCCCTTGCTTTGGTTGCGAGCCCAAGGCTAAGGTTACGACATAAATGCCTTTTGATTTAAAGTAACATTTGTATCAGGATGGAAATCATCGATGAAAGGGGGAGATCAATTTCAGCAAGTGGATGAAGAAAGTGAAAGGCTTTCATGGTCTCATTAAATGGGGTTGTACATGTGCTTGAAACTAGTGCACATATTGTTTGATTGTACTCCCTTACATGAACAAAGGCCTCTGTGCGACATAATCATGTTGATGGAAGTGGGGAGTTAGAACGAATGCTTTAATTGTGTGCTCTTTTTGTAATGTGTCCTAGTTGCCACCCATGTATCGACACAAGCGAACATGAGTCTTTTGGTGAGCTTTTTCACTACCTCGTAAAGGAAAAGATAAACATAGAAAAATGAATAACAAAAAACATGCCAAGCTATACTATTAGAATGATCAAATGCTAATTGAGATAAAGGGATATGTAAAGCCCATTAAACATTAATTCAAAAAAATATGGAATATGATGGTATGAATGAGGATAAAGTAAACCCAAATGGAAAATATTAATGATGTTTGTGGATGCAATCCATGTTCACACTGAAAAGGGAGGAAAACATGGTAAGTTGGGGGCAAAAATATTTCTGAGACAAATGACTGCTTATGAGTGATGCATGAAAGTTGGTGTTGCGCTAACCCAACCCTTCCCCCCCATTGAATGAACGATCGCAAAAAGGACAAAGAAACTAGGGTTGTGAAAGAAAGGACCGTATGATGGATATAAGAAAAAGTTTTAGTGGGTGTGGCGGGCAAAATGGAAAGAAGGCCAATGGACTAGGAGAGGATGAAGGGATTGACCGAAATAGACTAAGAGGGATGGGAATGATGGGCAGATGGATGGAAGTGGGAACATAATTGGGCATAGGAGTAAAGCTGATTACTAGTTCTCCATTGGGTGCTTACTAGGGGGACTGAGATTCTTGGTGATGCTTTGTGGATACAGAACCCACATGATCTATCATGCTTATCCCCGGCATAACATATCTAATTTAAAACGGAACTTTAAACCCCAACTTGAAAAACCTTTTCAATCCCTCTTCGAACTTTAAAATTATTGCCTTAAAAGAAGAGTACTTGTTAACAAAGCGAAAAAACTGGAAAAGGACATATGGAAGCAAATTCATGAAAACCCTAAGAATGCGTGAGAATAACAAATGAACCCCCAACTGCAAATTTGTCACTCTTTGTGTGTGCGTGTAGTTGCTCTTGCCTTGCTTATTGTGCCTTGCCATGTCTTGCCCCTATCCATGTCTTTGCCTCACCTTGCCATATTGTGATTTGATCCCTCTAGATCCTAGGCCAATGTGTAATCTCATTCCTATGGGCAGACTCAACCCAAAAAGAAAAGAAAAAAGAAAGTCGACATATTTGACAAAGAAGAGTACCTACTAGTACAACCAAATTTGAGGGTAACAAAATGCTGGTGTACTTGATTTGCAAACCCCACCCCTCCCCTTTGGTGTCTTTCCCCTCCCACCCCACCGCACAACTTGCCAATAAGTTTCAGAATCACTTTTTTTGCTTTTTCCCCGGGGTACTTTTAATTTATTTTTTAGTTTCTTTTGTTTTTGGAAAAAGTTAGTTTGCCGAAGACCCACATGCACAGAACGACCTGGAGCAGCTTCTAGAGAAAACGGATTGGATTCTGCAAATCTCGCGATGGCGTGCGGTAAATACCCAAAACCGGTGGACACCCACCCAGCTTGCATCGCAATGTTTCTTTTGTCAATTTTTGTGAGATAGCCAAACTGGCGAAGATTTAGCCACATTGGCTAAAAGATAAATATTTCTGGCTAATTACTTGAACAATGTCTAGAATTATGGAGATCTCTCTTAAATTCTGGTCGAATTATGGCTATTGGAAGTCAATCTCAAAAAGCACTTGAGAGTATACCACAGAAATTTTTTTTAACATATCTTTTTGGCTATATACAGACAACAAAAAAAGGCTATTACATCGTGTGAACCCCCCCCCAGCCCAATGGGATCCTTCTGGGAATGAGGATTCGCGTCCTCTCTCTCTTGTCGTCAATTTGCGAAGTACTTGTATTTTGGTTTGTGGCTTTCGTGCGGATCTTCGTCTCCGTTTTTATTTTCCATCAATTTTTTGAGGGTTGCAATTAGTGGGCGGCGGATCACTAGAACCATCGCAGAATCGCGTGCCTGTGTGAGGTTTTTTTTTCCTTTTTTTTGGGGGGTTTGTTGTTGTTGTTGTTGTTGTTGTGGGTATCGGTTTTGTCCACCATTTCACTAGTCGTGGCTTGTACTTCGAGAGAGGAGAGATGTATTATACAAAGGCGACGAGATTGTTCTCAGTCTCTGCTGTTGAGTAGTAAAAATTTGCTCTCAGGGTGTTGTTGGAGATCTCTCATTGTGAATGTTCTCCTCTTGCTTGCTTGCTTGCTTATTTGTTTGTTTGTTTGATTTCCGTGACTGAGAGAAGAGGGGAAAGGAAGGGTTTTGATCATCGCTACCTACATACCTACCCATGAACCAACAGTATACGTGTTTTCCTTTTGTCTTCTCCATATTCCTTTTGATGACCTAGTTAGTGGGGTCGCTGGGATCTTGCGGCGGGGAAGTGCATCATCATCTTCATAACTTGTGGAGCTGCCGGAAGCCTGGGAAGTGTATGGACATGGTTATCCGTAAGAGGAAAACATACGGGTGTGAGGAGTAGCAATACAAGGGAAGGACACGGGGAGAGATGAAATGAGATGAAGCTTTCCTGGAGAGCCGCAGCAGCAGGAGGGGCGCCGTCGCCTCTTCCTCGGGAACTGGAAAACATGTCGACGGAAGGGACCTGTAGGCAGGAGCTCATTCGTCGCTACCATACACACCAGGTGGAGGCAAATCAGTGTAGTAACATCCATGCACAAGTGATCAACGCGCCGCTGGAGATTGTGTGGTCGGTGGTGAGGCGGTTCGAGAGGCCGCAGATGTACAAGAAGTTCATACAGAGCTGCTCCATCATACAGGGAGGAGGAGGGGAGAACCAGGAGCTGCTGGAGGTTGGGAGCATACGAGAAGTGCGATTGGTGTCCGGTATCCCTGCAACTTCCAGTGTGGAGCGGTTAGAGATTCTTGATGACGACCAACACATCTTCAGTTTCCGTATCCTTGGAGGAGTTCATCGACTCCAGAACTACCGCTCTGTGACTTCCTTGCACCATCATCAGATGATGAATGGCAAGGCCGGAACCCTTCTCCTGGAATCCTATGTGGTCAATGTTCCAGACGGGAACACGACGGAGGAGACTCTACTGTTCGTGGACACTCTGGTCAGATGTAATCTCAAGTCCTTGAGTCAGGTCACTGAGCGCCGCGCTCTCCAGTTACAACAACAAGCCCATGACCAACTCTCTTCTAGTGCGTCTTCTTTGCCAGCAGCCGGTGCTTCTGGGATCATGCCTCCTCGCCTACAGTTGGGTGCAGATCAGATCCACGCGCAACCCAATCTGAGGCATTGTGCAGCAGGTGTGGCGACTGCAGCACCCACAATGCAGGGCGGCAACAGGAGTTTGAATATGGGGCAGGTGGATTTGAAGCAGCAGGGAGCTGGGGCTGGGAATGTGCTGGCCAAGGAAGCTGGAGCTGGGGATCAAAGGACAGTAGAGAAATCTGCAGCAGTTTCTCTTATTTCTTGAAATTGTCCTAGGGTTTGCAGAGATCTTCTAATGGTGGGTGTTGCCTCAAGCTGGCAGAGTGCAAAGCTGTGGCAAGACTGTGCAATACGGGAGTGTACCAGGAGACCCTCATCATCACTAGCAGCATGGTGTTTTCATGTGTAAGGAGTACGAGGTTTATATGTTGTGTGCTGGATTACTGCACAAATAATTTTGGGCTCAAGCTGCATACATCCAGATATAGCATTATGGCTTTCAGAACCTCAAAAAGTCTCCACAGCTTGCAGATTCTGTGTGGGTGGAGGAGGAGATCAGGGCCTTTTAAAACAGGATGTAAGATATTGCAACTGAGGAATAGAGACTGGGCAGGCCAAGTCCATGGGCTCAAGGGAGCTCTGGGTGTGAGGAGGAGCAATTGCTGACTTAAGGTACTAGTGTGTTTTGTCCATGCTTCTCTTGTTGGGTTCTTTTCTGTCAAGGCTTAGTGCTGGAATGAGTACAGCTGTGACTTGGGTTGCTCCAGAGCACAATTATCTCTGTAGGCCAGATCTGCACTAATTCTTGTTGTGCTTATTTGGGGTTTGGCTAGAATTTACTAGTTAGTTTCCATGTTAAATGTTTTTGTGGACTTTTTTCCTCTTCAGTTTTCCAGATACATTGCTATTGAAAATCACAGAACATTAATGCAAATGCCACTGTCATTGAAACCAGCCTCAAATTTGTTTTCCTCAGTTTCTTAGGACTTGGTCCACTCTTTTTGTGGTTGGTGCTAGGGCATTACACCTGAAATGTCTGCAACCTTGTTATTGGGTTGATTCTCAATTCTCTTGAATTCCATTTGTAAGTTGAGTTAATGTCTCTTTCCATTAGGCCTGCTGTGATCACAGTTGCACACAGTAGACTGTGATCACAGCAGCCTAATGGAAAGCCACTGAAATGGAGTCCTGTTTCTTGCTGCATGGACATAAACTTTCCATTGTAGAGTTGCAACTGGACTGAAAATCTGTAGGTAATGGATGTTAGGAACATTGGGAACATTTCATATGTAAGGAACTTTGTAGATTACTGATAGGAATAGATGATCCCAAAGGAAAGGATGATAAGTGTCAACTGGTGATGATTCATGGGTTGACTCACAGCTCACAGAGCTCTCCATTTGGTCAATGCTTGACCTGTAGAGCTGTGAGGTGACTGTGAGCACAACTAGATGGAACAAATGTAATGAAAAGCTGCTATTGGTGCAAAATCTGTGATCACACCAGCCTCTATTTGAAAGAGACCCTTACTAGTAATATTACGATACTTTTGTATGACTGTCTTCCCCAGAAGGAATGACAGGTTTGCTATGTTTTACTTTTTTGACTTGTTGAGGATGGCAATGTGATTGTGTGGTACAGTGGCCAGTCTTGAAATTGTTTGGTATTCAGCTTGATTTGTAATTCTTACTTTTTTGTATTTCTGTAATTGCAGGGCTGGAGCAGACCCCCAGTTCAGGACAGAGTACAGTAATTTCCAGGGTTCATCAGCTGGTGTTGCTTGCTGACCTGCCTTCTTTCTTTTGGTTTGGCCGGAACTGACATAACAATTACCTAAATTGTTATTGTGGAGTTTCCTCTGCAACTGCATAGAAATGATCTGCCTTCTCACACATTCTAAGTGAATCATAGTTTTTTAGGGAGGCGTTTTTGCCCTTGGTTGTAAGCTATGGGAAACCTTAAGCAAGGTTTATCTTCATTGAGGCTGATTAGTCATTGAGACTTTAAAATACAAAGTATCAGTTGTGTATTGATTTTTGTCATCCATTATATACTTATCTACACTCACCGTAAGGAGCTGATGAAGTCAGGGGGTCATAATGGTAGCTAGTCACTGCCATTCATGATGAAGGTGATAATCTTCATGAGAAGGTTATGACTGCCCTTGCTCATGTTGTTATGACTGCACTCATTCTTGTGGTTTGGTTTTGTTTGAACTGATGCAAACAGCTACCTCAGAAGTTTTCACTGCAGTTGGCCATAGATTTGATTTTACTCGTCAAGTTGGTGTTTGACATTTCCATGATGCAAAGAGTCCAATTGCTCACCAAGTCTCCTTAAATGGTTGCAAAATCTTTTCCTTGTCTAAAACATTGCTTTCATCAGGCAAGGAAAAGATTGTGTGTGGTAGAAGACTTGGCAACAATCATGGGGAATGGAAATAGTTTGTGTAGGTAGCTGTGCCATGAACGGTTGTAGTATGACCCATTTCTTCGTTCAGGCTATCCCTGTGTGCACTGGGTTGTGGACTGGATACAAGAACTATAGTAAGGCATGGAACTGAAGTTGGGTTTGCTAGTCCAGGGGAGAGAAAGCCTTTGCCCCATATACCATCATGGAAACATAAAGACCTTGCAGATTTTCTCCTGTGTAGTTGGACATTTTGTTTCAGGGTGAATTTTGCCTGTGCAGGAATCATGGGCATTATGTTTTTTGAAAAGCCCACCAACATTCCTGTGGGATGGGCTGTACCTTTTGTGTAATGCCCACTTCTCTCCCTGCTATTCCTCTTGCCTCTTTCACTATGCAGTCTTTACATGCACTAAAGCCATCAGGTGAGGGGGATTACTGGATTTGGACGACGCTCAACTCCACCTTGCATGGCCATTATGCTGTAAGTTGTAGGTAAAGCCTTTGCCCTTGGGCTTTCCCTACCACTTACAGCATGGTCTGTTAGCCACGAGAGAATTCACTGAATGGATTGCGAATTCGACTCTACCAAACAGTTGCTCATGTGAAGTTATAACATATTGCTCACTGGACACATCTTGAGATGTGAATTGTGGAGTTGTCTTCAGAGTTGCTATCTTCTGTCAGGATCTCCTGATGTCCATACCCACACTTCCCCTTCAAACACAGACAATCTACACTAAGGCTGTCAAATAGACCTGCTTCCAAAACCTTTGGTGTGGAAGAAAACAATAAGTGGGCATAAAACAATCTGATTTCGTTTCACTATGAGACTCAGATGAAGAGTTCAAAATGATGAATTAGGATTGCAGTTCATTTTTAAGTGTGAAATCCACTTGTTCAAAACAGACAACCAGCTTATCCTGTACCTGCCTTTTTTCCTAAGATGAAGTGCACTTTGGATTGACATGGTTTTTGGGAAAGCACCATATACTACTCTGTACTGATTCTCATCTGCATCAAACGGGCAGTCGTATGAAGCACACTTGTTGCCCCTGTCAATGGCCTATGCTTGTACTGATGACTTACTGCTGTGATAGTCAAGCCTGGAAGACTCCTGCTTGAAGTTGATTAATCATGGCCCCATAAGCTTGTGCATCTTGACCTCAAGTGGACACAGGACTTGCAAAGATCAGGTAAGACAAGCTCAGGCAACTGGGCTGCACTAGGGGTGCAGCTAGGTCATGAGCCATGAGGTAAACGTTGGCTCATGGTTTGGTATTATTTCATCTTTCATCATCTATTACATTTATCCACGTTCATTTGGTATTTTCATCCACATTCATCCATGGTCAATCTATTGATCCCCAATGTGATCTAAAAGCACAAGGAAAAAATCAAACACAGCCAAAGCTTTTTGGAAATGAGCTCCACAAAGGTTTACCATTTATTGCCACATGGAAAAACTCCCAAGGCCTCTAACACACTACCCAATTGAATTATAGAAATTAAAAAATAAATAAGTTTAAGTCAATCATTTGCATTGTCTCACTTTACAAAACCACCATCAAGAATGCAGTCAACCCCTTAGTGAACAGGGACAAATTACTATAGACAAGTGAATTCACTAATTGCTAATCAAATTCATTAATAGTTAGCTCATTAGGCTTGTACTCCTAGTTCATACTTAAGTTACGCTAGGCTAGGACCTTAGGCACCTAAAAACTAGGCTAGGTTAGGTTAATCTACACCACCTAAGTTAACCAAACCACCTAATTTAAACTAAGAACCTAGCCCATTTAGCCCATCAACTTAAGCTGCAAATGTGAAAGTTTGAACTTATCACCTTCCCATTTCCATGCTTAAAGATCAAGTTCTTAACCATTAGACCACTATTTAAATAAGTGAAATTATTTGTTATCATGTATTATTATCCACATTCTTTCCCTAGCCTACTTAGGTATCTTTCTTACCTATGTTGCCTTATTACTTTACCTTACATACCTAATGCATATTAGGATATTAATAGCTATTTTAGGCTATTCTTAAACTAGTGTAGCTTACTCAAGGCTATGTGTAAGCTATTGTAAGCTAGGTTCTTAAACTATTTTAAAATTTGTGTAAATTATTCAAAATTATGTGGATGCTACCATAGGCTAGGTTTCTAACCTATTCCTAGGTTAGTATAAACTATTATAGGTTATTATAAGGCTAATGTAAGCTCCATAAGTTAGGTTCCTAAGATAATATTTAGTTATTATTTAGTTAGTGTAAGTTACCATAAGCTAGGTTTTTAGGGTAATCTTCAATTATTATTACATTAATGTAGGCTACCTTAAGCTATTCCTAGGTTATGTGTAGGCTACCATGAAGTAGGTTCCTAAGGTAGTTTTCAATTATTATTAGGCTAGTGTAGGCTACTTTAAGCTATTCCTAGGTTATGTGTAAACTACCATAAGCTAGGTTCCTACATTAATCCTAGGCCATTCTTAAATTATTATAGGGTATTTTAAGTTATTCCTTAGTAGTAATATAGGCTCCTTTAAGCTATTCCTAACTATCATAGGCTAGGTTTTTAGGTTAGTTGTAAACTATTCCTAAGCTAATGTAAGCTAGCCTAGGCTATATTTAGGTTATTATTATGCTACTATATACATAGGTTATTTTAAACTATTTCAACTTTAGTTATTTTATGTTATTCTACCTTAGGTTATTTTTTACTATTTAAATCAGTTCCACTTTAAAATATTTTACATTATTTTCAATTAATTTAGGTTATTCTACCTTTGATTATTGTTAATTATTTAAAATATTCCACCTTTGGCTATTCTAAGTTATTCTACCCTAGGTTATTACCAAATATTTTAGGCTATTCCACCTTAAGTTGATATATGTTATTTTAGGCTATTCCTTAATTATTCTAGGTTATTCCACCCTAGGTCATTTTTGGTTATTCTAGGTTAGTTCTCAATTATTTTAAGTTACTCAACCGTAAGTTATTCTTTACTATTCTAGGTTAGTTTTCAATTATTCTAGGCTATTCCACCCTAATCTTTGGTTATTTTATATTCATTTTCAATTATTTTAAGTTATTCAACCTTAGGTTATTTTTTACTATTCTAGGTTAGCTTTCAATTATTTTAGGTTATTCCACCTAGGTTATTTTTGGTTATTATAGGTTAGTTTTCAATTATTTTAGATTATTCAACCCTAGGTTATTTTAGGTTATCTATAGTTAATCTATCCTATTTCAAACATTTTTTTCTAAGTTATTAAAAATTATTATACCCGAGGTTATTATATTTTATTAAAAGAAATTTTAGGTTGTTTTATCTTATATTATTAGGGTAAAACAATCTTGAATATTGATGGTAATATAAAATAACTTTAAAAATGTAGGGTAGAATATCCTAAGGTAATATAATAACAACATCAATACCTTAGGGTATAGCCTATAATAACTTAAAATTTAATTTAGAATAACTTAAGCTATAACCTAGGGTAGAATAATTTACAATAACTTAAAATAGGCTAGGTATAACCTATAATAGCCTATATTAAATAATGTATAGCCTAGAATAACCTAGGGTGGGTCCAAATTCTTTAAATGTACTAAAACCGTGACATAGTGTCACCATTTTTTATATTTTTTACCTAGTCTTTTCTACCATGTAAAGACACATTTATAGATAATTATGATGGAATTTCAAATTCTAATGGTTTAAAATATGGTATTTATGAAATATTTGACATTTTTTGACTCATTAATTTTGATGGGGACCAAAATATAAGGGAAAAAATGAATATGGTAAGGACTAGGCCCTTTTTGTTTTTGGTGATACATCTTAATGGATACTCACTAGGGTATAACTTATAATTTAAAATATGGTTTAAAATAACATAAGGTAAAATAATGAAATTATTTATTTATTATATCAAATTGCTTCAATTAGTAGTGAATTTTGTCAACTAATAATGAAACATGATGATAACATAATTATCCTATAGTGACATAATTTTAGCCAAGGTGAAATGACTAAGGTGGGGTGAATTTATTTCACTTTGAAGGTTCCATAATGATTTAAGTTGATGAACTATGCCCCACTTTTATATTAATGATTTTACGAAAATTATTAATTTTGATTCACATGGTGATGCAAAGAATTTTAACAAATATTATGCATAACAAAAATTTGTATGTAATATACATCTTATTGAAAAGTAGCTTATTTTGCAATATGTTACAAATTCACTTTGATTATAATATTATCAAATTTTATTCCATTAACTTTGTAGTCTTCTAATGATTATATTTTTTGGTGATTATACTTGATTAAAACTATAGTTTTTCATCATGGATTACCTTTACCCACCCCTATATTTTTGTCATTTTTGAGTTGTTTATCATGATTATTTACTACATTAGATTTTGCACAATGCTACATTTATATTATATAACTCAAATATTTTTGTTAACTATAATTATCAACAAGAAGGGTTATGGTATAGTGTTTGGCTATTTTGTGTTTATGACTTCATTTAACATATCATGAAAGTTACATGTTTTAATCAATGTTAACATTTATATTACAATTTGATTCGTTCATCTATGAAGTAATCCTAATAAACCATAGAATCAATGCCAATATTTTTAGCATGTCTTATGATTTTCAAGATTGTTATTAAGATCTATATTTTTTATTTCTCCCAAATGTCAAATAGAAGCATGAAAATTATTTGAATGGATATAAAATCTCATTAGTGATAAAATGAAATTTATTTTTCAGCAATTGATTATAATCATTGACTAATTAATAGTTATTAAATATTAGTTATAAATTTGAAATAGCAAATGTTTAAATTGTATATTTATTATTTCAATAATTATTATAGTTTGGTAATACTTAATAATTGATCACTTATAATAAGATTAATAATATAATTTGTAGCTAGCCCAGTTTAACTATTTATTATTATTGCATATATTATTAAGTTACTTGTTATACTTGTTATGATTTATTATTATTATTTATTTTCAATAAATAAAAAATTAACTCAAAAGAAGTACACGTCCTTTGAAAAGGATTTTAATAAATATATAATAATTTTTAAAGTAATTATTTCAGCAATTAGTATAAATAAATAAAGAAATAGATAATAAAATGTAATAAAATCATTATTGGAAGTATAACTTACATAGGTTAGCTATTTTGTTATTCATGTTTTTATTTTTATTTGAAATTTTATACTTTTTGTAAACTATAAATATTAATATAATAGTAATATTATCATTAGGGATAATTTTAAATTTTCACTAGTTATATTGTTATTTTTCCTATCATACTAATATATCATCATCATCATGTAATAAAATAATATTATTAAAAAAATTTAGTCAAAGATAATATTAAAAATTAATTAATATTATTATAAGGAATTAACAGTATAATATAAATAATAAATTCCACTTATAAAAAATTAGGAAATATAATAAAATAGCTTGGATGAACTTGTAATATGGGCATAATATATTTAGTAAATATCTTACATAAAAGTTTAATATACTTAAAATACACATATTGTAACTATAATATTGAGGTCATTTATGCTAAGAATAATACTTGAATACACATGTAATATGGTAGTTCATATACATTCAAAATATGGATTTGTAAATCCTAATATACCCAATTATACCCTGTAGAATAAACAAAATACCTCTTTGTATGTTCATAAGGTTGCAATTATATTTGTCACATTTGCAATTAATGGGACATAAATTGTTCTTTTTGAATGAAAACCGAATTACATGTTATAAATATGGAAGGATGAAAATAAAAATAGTTACAAACTAGTTGCAATGTAATCACGAATATGACAAACATGAAATACTTGCAAAAATGTCCAAAGGTAGTCACAAATGATTTATAATCACATGTAGTCACAAAAAGAGTGCTTACATTTTGGCCAATTTTTACTTTTGAACATTACAAAATTCTTTGTGTGATGAAGAATAAGGTAAAATTTCTTGTTTGTCAATTTGATTTTTTTGTGTCATAGTTATTGCATTGAAAGGGGTAATGAAAGGCTTGGTTTCTACCCACATCCTACATCTTATTGTGAGCCATACTGACACAACCATGTGCGGTAGTCTCAATTTTTAAGAGTTACATCAGGGTTATTTGAGTGGGGTAAGGTTATTAAGGGCTTTTAGCGACTTCATAGGGAATGATGAATGTGCATGGTGCGAAGGGGGGTTATTTTCTTTTCTGAAATGCGTCATTGGTGAATAAGGAGTTGGATTAGTTCTTTCCTTTAGCAAAGGCTAATAACCATAGTTTTAGGAACTCTGTTGCGTAATTAGGGGTGAGAAATCTCTAGAGGGTTGGGGGTAGAAGTAGAGACCAAAATTTATGGTGTTCAACACAACATTAGTCTTGTTATGGTATTTAGGGAGTAACAAGGATGTTAAAAATCATTAAAACAATTGAAAGGATGTTAATGAAAGATTTAATAAAGGTAGAATAATCTTCAAGCCGTTGAACATAAGGTTAATTCGAGGCAATTCAACGATTAAATAGATAGTATGATAGTGTGCCAATGACAATAGGAGTCTGATGATAATTGAAACACTTATTTATAATAGGGATAAGCTCAGTAAGGAGCTGCAAGTACATGTAGAATCTTGAGTTATGCCTTACTGATAGTTCACAACTGCAAGAAATCTAGGATATGCCGGATGGTGCGAACTAGGTAGTCCGCCTTGTTATTGGGAGGTAGTCGACGAATCGGACCGCGCAACCAACGATAGTGACCAACGCCGAGAACTGAAGACCATGCGAAGATATAAATATCTTCAGTTTCGTAACAACCTTCATAAACGGTCTCGGGTTCGTCACTAGAAGCGGGGTCGACTTGCAGCAAGATCACCACGGTGCGAGAGTTCGGAGAAATGCGATAATACTAGGCTCGAGGAGGTTCGACTTTAAGACGAACACGCACTTTTCGAGGTTCGGGTTCTTCATCATGAAGATGTTATGTTAGGGTAAGATCTAGAAACGACTCCGGAAGCGGTTCTTCATTCGCTTGTGCGGCTTGCGGCCCGTAAGATGTGACCATGCGCGACGCCATAATTTCAAGCAAAGGAAAAAAGGTTAGATCTTCAATCGAAATCAAA
>Ga0116227_10006359_pt1 | contig 23981 bp, 19 predicted proteins | sample S1TSphgellanicum_FD_89693 | JGI IMG/M metagenome (GOLD analysis project Ga0116227, IMG submission 89693) | Host-associated microbial communities from peat moss isolated from Minnesota, USA - S1T2_Fb - Sphagnum magellanicum MG | ecosystem: Host-associated > Plants > Peat moss > Unclassified...
AGTAAGGAGAAGGGCAAGCAAAAAAAAAAAAAAAAAGGAAACACAAAACACACAAAAGAAGGGGGCAAAAAAAAAAAAAAAAAACCCAAATGCAAATGTAGAGAATGTAGGTGGGAGATGGCAACAAAAGGGACATCGGCCCCTTTCTTTGGGTCTCCAACAAATATTTTTACCCATTTTTTATGCTTTTATTCCATTATGTTCTATTGTGATCAAATTTGGCATGTAAATGCATTTAATTATTAGTCTTAAGAGCAATTCCACTAATGTTCAATTTGTGACCCTACAAATTAAAATTGGCCGAAGAAAAGTCAATAGGGTAGATAGACTAGTGACCGAACGTATAACGATTCAATGAAAAAATGTGTGTTGGATGTTGGTTTTTTGGGGTTGGGGTCTAAAAAGACATTGTGCCCCATCTTTGGGCATAGTCATAGATGATTAGATCATGTGATTTGGTCAAGGAACAACCAAGATATGTTCCCCCAAATAAAGGGGGGTCCATTTGGTGGAAAAAGGTCTAAAACAAACATTTGTCATCTTAATAACCAAACATGTTTCACCTTATGAAATAGGTGTTAGCAACTAAAACATGGACAAATTTTGACCTTTGATCAAATTGGATGAAAATGAAATTTGTTGGATACATTATGTAAAAAGGTTTATCATACATCTACTGCCAAGATGAGCGTTCACAAAAAAATGAAAAAATCTACAATCATACAAAACCTTACATTTTCTAACCCTAAATGTTTGCACAACATCGCACACCACTATGGGTTTTGGCTATTAATGTTCCTTGGTTTGGAGTTTGGATTTTGGATGGTCAAACTTTGGAGTTTGTTGGTTGCAATTGGGTGTTAGTGCTAAGGGCTTGTTGATCATCATCACTTCCATGAGTGTTTGTTTTGGTTTTGTCTTCAATCACTAAAAGGAATTTTATCCTTTGCAACCAATAAATCAATGACTAGATGTTTTAAATGACTACATAATTAATTATAGTCATAGGATATTACTTCAAATCCTATGTGGAAAATGTTATAGTCATATATTAGTGGTGCATTTTACTAATAGATGATGACATGGTAATAGGAGGATGACATCATTTTTTCATTGCAAGTTTTCATCCATATAGCATCGATGATTGATGACAAAATGACATGGATGTCCAAAATATCATTTGAAAATGTGACTAGATAAAGTCATTTCAAATATGACTAAAGAATAATTATGAAAATGACATGGACAAAATGATGTGTCATTACAAAAACAAGGTGGTCATATAATATTTTACAATGATTAAAAAATGACAATTTGTAATTTAATATGATTACAAATAGACATAATAAACTACAACATGTAGAACTGTTTTTGATTAATATTATACATATAGGTAATACAAAAACCTTTGTTCAATTTTTCTTAAATATACTTGATATAATCCATTTTAAATATTCAATGCGACTAAATTAAATATTATACATTGAAATAAATTTTAATGATAAAAGTATGATATATTATAAATAAAGTTTTTATATTTTAATTGAAAAATAAAATAAAAGTGTAAGATCTGGGAACTATATGATTTATTTAATGCATATATTATAAAATTTATTTAATATTTTAATATTAATTAACTGATATTAAAATTAAGTTAAAATATTTAGATTGAATTTATATCTCATATTTTATATGAATAATATTATATATATAATTTATTTATGATCCATTAATAAATATTTTATGTGGATAAATTATATTTTTAAATTAAAAGTTATTAATAAAATTATGATATATTGGAAGAAAAATTGTATAATATAAACCAAATGAAAGTTTAAGATATGAAAGATATATTCTATTTATTCATGTATTAACATAATTTTTTTTTCATTTACAAATCATGTGTTTGAATTTAATATTTCCAAAGTATGGTTATTGAAATGATGTTGAATAAAAAATTTCAAATAATTTTATTTTGAATTGAATTTACATTTTAAGGAAGTAAGTTATATAGTTGTGTACATTATTGAAGGAAATTTATGAATAAATTTTCAATTTTTTCGTTTGAAAAAATAATCAATAAGATATGAATTATTAAATTTGAAATTTTGTGTAATGTTCAAATGAAGTATGGTTTAAATAAAATAAACATTAGATTATTTACACAACAAGTGAGGTGGCTTGGTGGTAAAGGAATTGAACTCCATCCTTGAGGTCCAAGGATCAAACTTCACAAATGACATGTGTTGTGTTTAACATTGGAATATTGACCCAATATTCTATACCTATTTAAACTAGTTATGTTAGGTGGTAACATGTGTCAACAATTGACAAGATAAAAAATAATTAAATTATATATATATATATATATATATATATAACTTATTATATTATATATAATAAATATTATAAACTAAAAAAATGTTCCCCAACTTTTTGGTCTAACTTATAATAAAAAAAATTAAGCAATTACTAAATTATCACTAATGATTTCACATATGTCTTTTATGATCAATGGATGATATTCGCCACATCATTGTGCCACAACATGTCCCAAATGACTATTGTCCTAAACAACTTGTCCATAATAAATTTAGGGCTATTAGTCATTTTTATCCTTTATGATTTCAGTACTAGTCATAAACTTAGTGTATTTTTTTCCAGCCCAACCATCACATATTTGAAGATTTCTACTAGTGAAGACTCCATGGTGTTTGTTACTAATTTGTCCTCTTTTATTGAAAAAAATCTAATATTGGTTTTGCCATGTGTTATGCAAGCAAGGTGATGGTGTGTAAGAGGTCTTCATCATGATTTTTGTCGTTTGAACTTTCAAATGCAGGTTCGATTCTTCCTTCCATCACAGTCCTCCTCTTGGTGATCATCATCAAATGTGGTCCCAATGTCATTATTGTGATCTTGATAGTGTTTGTTTTCCTTTAGAGCCCCCAATTCCCCATTGTCGTGATTTTGATTGTGTTCATATTTTTTTACACCCAGTTCTTCATTCCTAGTCCATTTAAGCTTTTCCTAGTTCCTAGTTCTTCTTAGTTCTAATTGGTTTGCGGCCTTGATCATGTTCATCCTCCTTTACATCTTGGTTCTTGGCTTGTTATGGTTCTTCCCAGTTCTAATTGGTTCGTGACCTTGATCGTGTTCATCTTCTTTTACATCTTGGTTCTTGGTTCATAATGGTTCCTCCTAGTTTGCGATCTTGATCATGTTTGTACTCCTTTAGTTCCTAGCTCTTGGTTCCTCTTGGTTCTCTTGAGTTATGATCTTGATCATGTTAATCCTTTCCTAGTTCCTCCTTGTTTGTCCTAGTTCCTAGCTCTTGGTTCCTCTTGGTTTGTGATCTTGATTGTGTTCATCCTCCTCCTAATTCTTGGTTCCTAGTTCCTTTTAATTCACGATCTTGATCATGTTTGTCTTTTTTTTTTGTTTTTGGTTCTCAACTCCTCCCGATTCCTCCTTGAGTTGTGATCTTTTCAATGTTCGACCCCTCTAGTCTTAGTTTTTGGCCTTTCTTCTAAACCCCCCCCTCCTTAACTTCCTTCAAAATTGGCTACCCTAAGGCAAATTGTTGTAGTCTTGTTACAACATGCCATTTTGCTTTCATTTGTGCCATTGTAGTTGCCTTTGTTTCTCTTTGTGTTCTTATTGAAATCCCAAGGTTCACACCTTTATACAATAGGGGATGCACTTTTAAACCCATTGCAAAATTTTGGTAAAACCTATCCTTGGACTTTCTTATTGTAGTTATAAACCAAGTTGACATGAAATTTGTTTTTGGATGTTTTTTGCCCAACATGAGTTGCCCTTTTAGCTGCATCCAAGGAATCAATGGCTCATTTAACCTTCTTGTCCTCCCTCTCCTTCCATTTTTATTGTCTATATAATATTTTATACTATTTCTTTGTATAGTGCTTTATGACGTAGAATGTTGGAATACTTAATAGATGTCACAACATGTGATTAGTTATAATCAGTTAATGGTTTTTTTCCCTTCGTTCTTCTTGCAGGCAAGTGTACAAGGGACAACAAATAACAAGAGTTGGGGCATTTTGCAAATTGACAAGAGATGGGGCATTTTGCATTGTAGTTGAAGAATTTTTAGCTTGTTGCATTGTGCAAGTAGGTTCAACTAGATCAATGGGTAGTCCATGTGCATCTTTTGATAAACTAGGTTTAGGATTGTCATTAACATTTGTAAATACATTCACATAATACCTTACATTTGGGTCTTCCTACCTGTTAGGTTTTGTTCCAACATGTTGTCTTGTTGATATATTCAATAGTTGTGTAACAATTCCATCTTCCCCCCATTGATCCTCATCTACTACATTATTATAATTAGTAGTGTCATCATTTAAGATGTTGGGGCTAAATTTTGCTATGTATATATCACTTGGTTTGCTCTTGTCATCCATTGCATTGGGATTGAGTGGTCATATTCCTCTATACATTCCAAGATTGCAAAAATGTGTTAGTTCTAAATAATTCAAAAGATCATGATCTTTTAAGACACTACTAAAAGAAAAATGTCATAGAGGTGTTGGAAGTCTTCCCACTTTAACAAGTTGGCTTCAATTGATGTGTAGGTTGTTGGAATGTATTTCAAGTTGCAACTGGCCCCAACCCCTTGAAATATGTGAGAACCACTTGAATTTGTTCTCCTTACTATTCTTGAAGCTACAAATTTTTTAATCCAACAATAGTGAAGAAATTTCTTATACTTTGATGTGTAAAATTGATTGACATAAGCAATTCTGGTTTTTTCATTTGATTCTACTAAATTATGAGACTACTCACATTTTTCTAGCATAATCTTTGATGAACTTCCTTAACCTTTTTTTGTCACATGTTCTACACCATGTGTAGATTTTATATTAACTTCTTTTTCATCCATTGGAGATTGTAAATTTGTTTCTACTTCTAGTGTAATTTTTTTCAATTGCATGTCCTTTAGTCTTCGTAGAATTTTGATCATCCTTCTCATCTACTTTAGATTTCAAACATTTTGCAACATGAACTAATAGCTTTAAGAATTCTTGAAAGAAATCTTCAATACTTTGTGAGAGTTCATACATTCTAAAAAGTTGCTGCAAACTTTGAAAAATTAGAATATTTACTCAAATGGATGGCTCTTTGCTTCTAACTTCTACATAAGCTCCATGGTTTTGGTGGGAATCCAAATTTTATTTGCATCCTTTGACAATAATTAAGATGTCTTGTTTTATGCTCCAAAATTACTATTTTAGAATTTAGTTTTAAGGTTTGTAAGTGCATTCAAAGTGTTGGGGATCTTAAACCCCAAGTCTTTTAAAATTGCATTAAACTTGTATCATTACTTTTCAATCTACAATGTACATTGTGTATCTTTTTTGAAATTTTGATGTAGCCTTACACCTTTACCTAAACAATTGTTAGTCTAAGTGGGGGGGGGGGGTTGGAGCCCAAAGTGCCACTCTTTTATTTTTGAACCATTCAGCTTGGTATGTTGAATGGGGCTAGTTTTTTCCCATCACCGAACACTTAAAAAATTTTAATGGGTACAGATGAGTGGCCACAGTGCTTGACTTTTTCCCCATCGTAGAACACCTCATTTATTTAAGTTGGTACAAATGAATGCTCTACTGACCTAACTTTTTCCCATAACCGAACACAAAAATCTCCAGCATGTGGAAGGTGATAAAAAAAGCCAACCAAAACAGAAATTCACCAAGCGTTCGATAATGGGATTTTAAAAAACATTTATGGGTGTAAAATTTGTCGATCATAGGTGTATGCTCAAACTATTACCTCAATCAGTCACTGGCCAATGTTCAATGATGGGCTGTTCTACCTTACATGGGAGTTGGCTCAGTAAAATGGTTTTGGCTTGACAGTTTTTCACAGTTTGCTAATGCCAGTACAAGGCACAACAAAGCCTAATACCTGCTTGAAAAGAGTGTAATAAATAGATATGACTGCTCCCTGTTTCTCATTGGTGAATCATAATGATCGGTCCATGTTGTTTGCTATTAGTAGTCTTCCACCTATTTTTAGTCCCGATTTTAGGGCCATTCCACACTAGGGTAGACATACTAGTGAACAAACACTTAAGTTCTTTGACAACTTTGAATCCTCACACATTGCTTCTTTGTTTTTCAAGTTTCAATTTGTCTTTTAGAGTATTACTTGATGCACCCATAGCTGTTAGATCACTCAAAACAGAATGAGAAAAATATGAGTTGCAAAGGTAAGTGAGGTCAATGTTTGATTACCGGCCTAACATATGATTTAAAATCCAGCATATTCATCTTCTTTGTGACTTTGTTATGTTGTTCTTTTGCTTCTACAGCTCAAAGAGCTAATATAAAGCTTCACTTGACACATCCATATGTAATGTAAAGCTTAGCTTGACACTCATGTAATTTGTTATGTCACTCCAAACCTACAAGACATGAGAAAAATTTAGAAATGTTTGAGCATCAGTCTGTTTGATGGAGGACATGTTTACCCTATCAACAGTGGTAATGAGTGACATGGAGGACTTTTGCCTCCAGAATCAATTTCCTGCATTGGTACGCAGGTTTTTTCACTATTTGTAGCGACCACAGAACTGGCAGTCACTCAAGGAAGAAAACTGATAAAGTGGTGCGGTTACATTAAAAAAAAGTATTATAAAAGAAAAAAAGAGATTGTTTTAGAATGCCTCATCACAAAAGTTTTGGGAAACTCAGCGCAGAGGTAAAGTGAAAACAAAAAGGAAAACCAAGATTTGTGAATTTCCTGGGACTGTGTTGCCTGGAAATCCTACACGCAAAGGTTTCCTCCACCTGAGCTTCAACTAAACAAATATGTCCCTGCCTCTACTGCAGTGTGGTAGTCACAAAGGCAGCCCTTGATTATCCCCACCAATCACCTCTCCTACTGCTGTGTCACTCCCGGTAGTGTGATGACCCTTAGGGCGACTATAGACGAGGGTCCAAGGTCCAGGGACCAATGAATTCAAACAATCTTAATGGTTGAAAGCTTTAAACGGGTCCCAAGGCATTTAGACAAGGGTCGAAGACCAAAAAGTGGCAAATTGAGGCTAAACCCACGTGGGACCTGTTTTGGAGGGAAAATCAATTGGTTCCGACCAAAAAAACAGTGCTAAAAGGAGAGCTCCTGATTTGGAGAACCAAGAATCAGGCTAGGGACGAAGGTGTAGTCCAACTCAAGTGAAATCGGTCCAAATTGGTTCCTAGGAAATTGGACCCTGAACCCTCATCTAAAGTGGGGCTTAGTTTAATGGGTGGGTGTAGAATAAAGTAAATAGCTAAATTTGGATGTTAGAAACATTTTTGGAGGGTTACATACTGAGCACAGATGCAGATACTCTAATCAACCATTTGGCCACCACCGTGAGTTAATGGCACAAAAATATGGTATATATGGCCATGTGGCAATATCTAATGATTATCATCTGATGGTTCTCATTATTATTGCATAAAACAAACACCATATCATGTGGATGAGATTTGCCATGGCATTCTCTGGCAAATGCATTTAGATGAGAAGTTGCATCTGAAATCACAACTCTACTTGTCTTCACTAACTTTTACACTAACTAGTTGGATGTTTTGACTAAAACCAAATTACTATTTATCTTCTAGTGACATCAACAAGATTTGAATATGAGGTGAAAAATATCTTAACCCAAATATATCACAAACGTTGTAATATATTGTTGATTGATTGAGGGGTAAAATTGGTCATATTACAAAGTTAAAGCAATTACTTTGGTCTTTAATAGGGTTGAATGTTCAACCTATAAAATAAGTTAAATGGATGAGCATGAATTCAGTCTCCAGTTTTTAAAAGCATAAAGCTTATCAATATTTACATTATATTTAATATCAATATAACTCATTAATATTTGCATTTTACAACATGATTGCTGACAAATAGTCTTTTAGATGAGGGTAATTGAAGGGGTTGTGTTGCCCAATGTATTTTTAATACAAATCTTGCATATTCCAATTTCTCATTAAACTTAAATATGTGCACCCAAATTTCCAATTATATTCCATTAAATCCAAGTATTCAGTTAGGTTTCATGCATGTATTTTGTGATGTTCAATCTATTTAAGACATTTTGGCAATAAATACAATTTCCCCAAATATTCTGCTTATCATGTTCCTGTCATGTTTCCTTTATGTCTCCTATGATTTTCAACTTTCACTTGCAATGTTTGCATAGATCCTGATGATGTCCTAGGAGCACCATTATTCATTTCATATTGTTTGCCAATAGTTACACTCTTCTATAAGAAAATTTCCGCAAATGCTTTGTCTTGCAGGTGTAAGAATGTCCCAACCTACCCTACACATAAAGTAGCCTAAACCTAGGTAGATTATTACAAGTTTGGAGAAGACACCTCTTACACCTACAAGCAGTGTTGGGTTTCTTTTGGCGAAATTTCAACCTGAAATATATGATTTTGACCTATTCAAAGGATTTTCCATGGAGAAAATGGCCGAAATTCGTCAGATTTTGAAAAAAAAAAGTTTCCAGATCGCCAGATTTTTATGATAAGTTCAAGCCAGTAGCCAAGAATATAAAAAGATTCTGTTTTTTCTTCTACTTTCAAGTCTAGTCTCTAACCAAATCTGGCTAAATCATTTATGGACGATTGCCACTTCAGTTACATCACAGTATTGAAAAGAAAGAACCCTGCATACTAGAGGCCTCCAAATGATGCCTCCTGTTACTTGTAGTGTAAAGCAACCACAGAATTTTCCTAGTGGATTTGCAGAGCACCTTATGGGTTCAATCGAAATTTTACCCCGCAGGAGGTGGAGCATTTCAAGGTATGTGAGCCCTGAGTTTGAGGGTATCACCAGAGGAATAAGGGTATCTCCCAAGGTGGCAGCTGAGGTGGTGCTTGCACTATGGTTATGCCCTTATCCAAGGGCCTTACTGAGTGTAAAGCAACCACCTCCCCTACCAATCGATTTGTATCAACAAACATTTCAGAACAAAATATCAGGTAATGCCCTCAGAGTAAGGTGTTTTACCTTAGCCTAGGGTTGGTTTCCACATTGATAAAACAAATTTTTTATTTTTCAAAAAACAAATTCGATTTTAAAATTTTGAAATTATATATTTTTCCATCATCTACTATGGTATTGGGATAGTGAAATTATTCAGAATGTAGCCTATGATAATTATGATGATTTTCAAAATGCCAACTTCATATTTTCACAAAATTTCATTTCACTATTTTGAGGATTATTTAATGACAAAACTGACCTTAGGGTAAGGTAATTTAGGAATTTTTTTGGCTACTTGTTTCAGTCTGAGATCGAATCTTGGCTATTCAAGCCAAAAAATAGTATAAATATGGCGAATTATTCCAAAGAATAAGCAAATCTTTGTGATGGAAAATTTGGATCTGTGTTTGCAAAATTTTGCAAAAAGTAATTTTGGTTGCTGGTTACAGGTAAAGGCTTTTAATTTAAAGAGGAGATTTTGTAGAACTACTCATGGCGAAAAAAAAACACTACCTAATATTGACAGAAGCAAAACTGAGTAGGCAGGCTTGTACATAGTTGGTGTAGATCACCTACCTATGAAATGGTGGGCCTACTACCTACGTAGGCAGGAGTTATTTTTTCGTTTTGGTCTTATTTCTTTCCGAGTGCTGCAAACAGAAGAGAGAGAGAGAGAGAGCTAGCATTTGCTGGGCGTCCTTTTCTTCTTCGCTCTGTCTTGCGGTCTTTGCTGGCAGCGTGACGCCTGCGAACGCTTCCAATTTCGTAAGGCATGCCCCTCGCGTGCGTGCAATTGTAGTGCATGGCAGTAGAATTGGCGTGCAGGTTGTGCGAGTGGGGAATCCAAGGTAGCAGTTTTGAGAGGAGTATAATATGAAGCATCACGACGGGAAGAGGGATTCTCTCTTCCAAAAGGAAGAAAGAAAGCTTGGCTTAGGGTTTTGAGGAAGAAATCTTGGCTTAGGGTTTTGAGGAAGAAAGCTTGGCTAGGGTTATGAGGAAGAAAGCTCGGCTAGGTTTATGAGGAAGGAAGCTTGGCTAGGGTTATGAGGATGAAAGCTTGGCTTAGGGTCATGAGGAAGAAAGCTTGGATAGGGTTATGAGTAAGAAAGCTTGGCTAGGGTTATGAGCAAGAAAGCTTGGCTTGGCTTAGGGTTATGAGGCTTTAGTGTATGTATGAATCATGTGGAGGCAACAATGGTGGAGATGGAAGCCTCTTGGGAGTTTTCTGAATGTAGAGCTAATGGTGTGAGGGAGGTCGCAGCACCATGGGCGGAGTTGGGGGAAACTCATTTCCTCCATGAAAATACTTGCTAGCAGGATTGCAGCAGAATGGTTGGGTTTTTTCTTTGCCTGGGATGGTGGTTTCCCTTGGGACTAAGGGATTTACCCATGGAGTAGGCAAGGAAGGAATTTCTACTGTCGATGGGGAGGGGAAGGATCGCATGGTTGGAGCTGATCAAGAAGAGGGGTGCATTGGGTGTCATAGCATGGAAAGCAATAGTGAATTGCAGAGAATCAAGCATGGGGCTATCTATTTATGACCGTGCAAGTCTTGTGTCCTACTTTACAATAAGAGTATGTTTTGCCTTCATTGCCTTGCTATGTATCATGACACAAGTTTGCAAGGGGATCCAACATGGTGGCTGTTGTGTTGTTTCTGTGGATGCTCTATGCATGCAGAGAGTGAAAAGAAGTAGACCCCAATTGCCAAAATTGATACCTCTTTGTATCTCTGCCCTGATTGTGTGACCATGGCTAGTTTGCACAAGGAGGCTTTAAATGGCTTATCAAGTATTAGAAGTAAGGTGTCTTCTAGCACTATGGGAGTTTATTGCAAAATGGAGACTAGAGTTTTTGCAGCTTCAACAACTATGGCCACTGGGTGGTCTAGCCCCTCTTATGAAAAAGCACGAATGTCACAAAAGTGGCTTAAGCGAAGGGAGATAGACCATGCAGATCCATCCAAATTAAAACGAGAGAACAAATATGCCATGGAGGGGTGCATGTTGCACATGTGAATTACAAAACCTTGTTCTAGTAAGAAAAATATCAAAAGGAATGTTGGTCCTAATGTCTTCACATGATGCAGCCACAATAGCCAAATCTACTGAAGCACAAGCTTTTAAGGTGGTAGCTAAAGAAAATACCTCTACCAAAGCTAGTGCAACAGTGAAGGTGACAACAATAGCAAAAGTGCAAAAGTGGTTCTGGAAGCAACTACATGTGCAGCTAGGGTTGGGGTTCATGCCAAGGTTAAACTTCAGAGGAAAACTACAAGTTTAAATTATAAATTGGCAGAAAGTTCTCCAAAGCGACAGCTTGTACCCCCAGAGAGCCAAAAGGAGAAGATGGTGTGGAGAACTAATGTGAAGGTGGAGAAAGAAAAGAAGCCAGCTGGTCATTTGGAGCAGCATTTTTGGATGATGAAAAGTTGGTTCGACAACTGCACAGAATCATCAACAGCTCTTTTTCAATTTCTCATACTCTCACTCCAGTGCAAAGGAAACCCTTAATCAAACCAAAAACCCCATGTAATAGTGCTAATGTAGCAAACCCTTAATCAAACCAAAAACCCTATGTAATAGTGCTAATGTAGCAAACCCTTAATCAAACCAAAAACCCCATGTAATAGTGCTGATGTAGCAGTTAGGGCTTGGCCCCAATGTAATTATACATCTCCAATTGAGCCTTTGTTGCAACCCATGTCACATTAGACAAGACTTCGCCCAGTGTTTTCATAAGGACTCCAAACAACTTCACTTAAAAAACATGGGTTGATGATGGATTGGTATTTTAAACTTTCTTTAACATTTGGAGTATTTAAGTGACTTTGAAACCTGGCAAAAGTTTGTTGTACATTGGGCTTGAGATGTGGCATCAAATCATCCAAAGGCACAAAAAAAACATTTCTAAAAAATTTGCCAACTTGATTGATAAATTGGCATCATAAAAGCTAATATGAAACCACTAGATGATATCAATTCTCATAAACAAGCTTTGAATACCACCTTATGAATTTAAATAAAAAATAATCAATAGCTCAAAATTTTCTTTAAGCCCCTCACGATTTCCTTTTTGGTCACCCCCCATCCATTTTGACATACTTATGCCCAATCATGCAAATTACAAAACAGGAAAAGAATTAAAAATTGAAAACTCAATTGTGTCACACATTTGAAAATAATGTAATAATTTTCAAAAAAATTTAATCAACTCAAAGAAAAAATATCCAAAAAGCAAACACAACTCATTTCTTGACAAAATATATTATTATAAGATTTTAATTAAATATTATAAATCTCAAAAAAACTTATATCAATTGCCACAGGGTAGTTGGAGATATTACTACAATCATTCGTAAAATGTAGCTGACCTATGGATCTTTCATTTCATATAAACTCCAACTACCCATAGTTAGAAATTCACTTTGAATTGTGTCTGAAAAATGAACTAACCAACTACTGTCAAAAGACCTTGCTACTTTGTCTCTTTCTTTTCGGCTAGATTATTTTTCAAAACTCCTCATAATGGAATCTTAGAAGACAAATAGATAGGAACAAAAGGAGGCTTTGCCATATCAAACCACCAACATGACTTGCAGTGAAAGATAGACCCATGCACATTGCTCCTCCATTAGTTGAAAAGTACATCCACATTCTAGTTATATTGATTTCTTGAGGACAAAAAAAAATGTGGTTAAAAGAAATAGCCAAAACTACAACTTCTTGAGGGAGGAAGGCATATTTTGATAAATATGTGCTTCTAAAGTCCACATACTAACTAGTGTTGAGTATTATTTTGTTGAAGAAAAAAATATGTGAAAGACTAGCCATAATAGAAACTCCCATTCGTTCATGGGGAAGAGCATGTGGTTCTATGGGAAGAAGAACTTGAGATTGTCATCATTTATGCAGACAGATGTGCCTTCTAGGATTACACCTATACAAGTTTGAGAAGCTGGTTTTGAGACTGTGTGTTGGCCCTGAAGAGGTAGTGGTGGAAGATATTGGAGCAGCTGAAGTTGTCTATGCAGATCCTGCAAAGATGACTATCAAAGATTCTGGAGCAGCTGAAGTTGTGCATGCAGATGATGCAGAAACTTCTTTGAAAGATTCTGGAAAATCTGAAACCATGCTGACAGATGTGTCCACTAGGATTGCTCCTGAAGAAGTCTCAAAAGCTGGTTCTGAGACTGTGTGTGGTGACCCTGAAGAGGTAATGGTGGAAGGAAGCTTAGAGAATAAGTCTGGGAGTGAAGAGGTAGTGGTGGAAGCAGGTGTGGAGGAAAGCAAAGCTGTGGATGTTAAAGATTCAGTGCCAGGCCATGAGGGAACTCAAGATGTGGCCTTTGCAATTTCAGATTGCAGAGGAGTTTCTGAGCTACGTATCAGCATATGCTTGTTGGGAAGGAGGGAGATGCAATGCAAATGGGAGATGTGGAGGAGACAGTTGCAAATGGTAGAGATCCAAGGCTAGGTTGCAAGGAAATTCAAAGTCTGTTCTTGGCAGGTGGAGTAGTTCCAAGGTTTGTGACTGAAGCTTGTGATCTGCAAGCAGGCCTTGTGTACAATGATGCAGGCTCAAGTGGAAGCTTCCCACATGCAGTTCAAACCCATGAAGATGCAATCACAACCTGGCCCCAGAACAGGCTGAAGGGACTTCCTGCTGTAAGTCAAGCTTCAGCAACAGGAGCTAGTATGGCTTCCTTTTGATCTGCTGCACAAATATCCATGTGAACTACTGCTGTTACAAATGCACCAGGTGGATGACATTTGTGACTAAATCAGGTCCAAGTCCTTTATAACCCTAATCCAACTGACCATAAGCCCTCAAATCATTTGCAATAGTGACATATACTTATAGCCCTGCCTATGTAGTGGTCATTGAAGCTCTGTGCATGTCATGGATTCTTAGCCTGGGTTAGGCAAAATTTTCAATCTCAGCAAGTATGGCTTTAGACCATTCCACTCCTTTCTTAAACCCTATTTTAGGGTTTGATTGGAGTTATACACTTCCTTGACCAAAATGTCTACAGGTACAGATTATAGTCCACTTGACCATTGTTTGTAATCCTAAACTGTTCCACAATAACCTAGAAAAGAAAACCACCCTCTTTGGTGCTCCTATTTTCAGTGACTGCTCTGTCTGTTGTGTTGTATGCACTAAGACATTGGTGGTTTCTGGTCGTTTTATCAGGTTTAAACAAGATGAACAACATCAATAGCAACATCATAGAAGGCTTTGGACACATGCTGCCAAGATAAGGTCACTTTCACTTACATTTAGTTTGTGTTGTGCTGTGAGTACTGCAAGATTTTTAATCACTCACTAACTAGGGTGTGTGACATATTGTGTACAATAAATCTTATCACGTGTCTCTGCTTATACAGACCTTTGGGCATCTTCCATGCTTTGACATGGATTCCCTTCACTCACATTTTTGAAGTTCTGTTTCCTCTTCTTTTTTGCATTAAAGTCACCATTATTTGTACTAATTGTCTTTTGTTCTTGAATACTCTTTGTGTATGCAAGGAGATTTTCTCTTTAAAAGCCTGTAGCTGTCAGGTAGTTAGGGCTTGTTGTCACAGGCTGCTCTTAGGTTTCAACATTTGTGTTTTGTGCAAAGGCTATTTTCTGAACGAGTACTCTAGAAAATCTACTTGTGAAAAGCACAAAGTCTCATAACACTGCAAAACCTATTTTGCTTTTGGTACAATCCAAGTGAGTGCATTGCTGTTGGGTGGTGTTCCTCTAGTTCCTTTCAGTACAGAAATTTCATAGAATGCAGCAAATATGAACTGAGTTCTAAACTGTGCATGCCTAAATGTGGTGCTCTCTTATCAATCAAATGATTTGCAAACTCAACGTGTTTTTCTTAGATCTGTAAGTCAAGGGTCAGTTTCACCTTTGTATTTGAGAAGTTCTCATCTTGGAGGTCAGTGTTTGGAAATTACCTGAAAACATGTCATAACACTTGCATTGATGATTGTGCTAGCAATTAAGCTGCAAATCAAAACTTTGAAATCCAACAACTGCTGGTATAGGCTTTAGATCTCCTCTTTTCTTGAAGAAATCATGCTCCTAGATGTCAGTATCATCTAAAAGCTAAGACATTTCCACCTACAGCAGGAAAATGGCCTGTACACACTAATTTGGATGAACTGCAAACTTCAAATAGGTAGCGTGAAACTCATTTTGAGCATGGTGCCATTCAAGGAGGGGTCTAGAGGAAATGACTGGATTTGATTGGCCAGCCAGAATGATTGGCCCTGCTGGTTACATTTGAATAGTCTCTTCATCTTATACTGTCCAATTTTTCGTGTTTATGGGTGGGGATGGAGGAATAATGAACAGTGCACATTGGAAGTTGTAAACACAGATGTGGGTGTGGACAGAGATGCTCAAGAGTGCACTGGTTAGTTTCTCCCCCATCCCCACCCATGAACCTAAAAAGATAGACTGTACCAAGTGGGACACTATGTCTAAATCTCAGCACCTGGGCCAATCATTGTAGTAGGCGAATGAGAAATAGTCATTTATTGCTGAGAAGGAGTTATTTGCTGCCACAGGTTCTTGTGCAGGGGGTTGTGAACATGTGTATTTTTACCAGCCCAACTAAGATTCAGAGTGTTCTTCTGTAACTCTTCATCCAGAAAGCACTATGAAGGCCAATTTACTGCTGCTATTGGGGATGCTCTTGCCTCTAATAGGTAGTCACTAAACTGACAGATATCCGCTAAGATGTCGATAAGTCTATACTATATGAGTGAAAAATGGAAATACCTTACGATATCATTTTACACAATTTGAAAGACAACCCAATTAGGGTTTTTTGTTCAAAAAACGTGATAGTTTGCCCAAAATAGCAAAAGTAGTCAAATTTACAAAGCTTTCCCAATTTTTTGTGTGGAAAAACAACAAAAAATTTCAGGAAAGAAGCAGTAAACCCAATACATTAAACTCAACAATTTTAAGGTTTGCATTATTGCATGATTAATAAGAATAGAATTCAACTATCTTCATTTGCTGGCAAAATGTTTTCATTATCAAGGAGACAATTAAGTAACAAAGAAATCAAGGAAATTATCTCAACCTCAGAGAGAAAGTGGCCAACGAAAGAACAATTGATACTTAGTTTGCGGATGTCAGTGAGATGCGAAAGCGAGGGGGCAAATGGACCGCAGTTTTGGATAGAGCAGTTTTGCGGTGGTCACACATTACCCCCCTCGCTTTTTCTCTCGCTGCAAATCGACGCATTTTGAAGCTCTGTGGATTCCACCTCGCGAGCAGCACAGTACAGCTGAGTGCGTGGAATCGGTGTTCGATTGATCTCCGGTTTTGAAGCTTCGGATTATGCTGCAAAGAAAACGGATGCTAACAAACGGCTGCTCTTCGACAAGGTCACGTTTGTCGATTCTCTTCGGCGCCTGAGGTGAGACAATGTTCTTGTGTCGACAGAGACTTCCGTGCGTCTAATTCCTTTTTCGAATTTCAAGTTTTGCTTTAAGAGAGAGTACGAGAGCATGTTGTAATTTTCCTTTTTTTTTTCCTAGCCTCTCAATTTGCCGTGCTTTCATGTTTCTAGTACGTCTAGATTCGAATTTCGTGTAGTTCGGAGACGTTTGTAGCCCGTTTTTTCACTTCTAATTTTCGGAGGCGTTCTTGCGGTTGCATCTGAGTGTAGTTTCCACGCTTGTATAGGATCGTGATTTGTTATCGAATTTGAAAGAATCTTTTCTGTTGAATTTCAGTACGGGTGCACCGTTCCTGAATTTGTAAGTCTAGTTTGTTATTTTGCAGGAGTTTCACTTGAGCTTACCTTTCTTTTTGTTTCTTTTGAGTGCGTGCCATGAGAATTTTTCACAAATGAGGTGGAGATAAGACTTTGAAGATTGTGCAGGTTTGTGATTTTTGAACCAGTGAAGGTCCAGAGCACTTATGTGGAACCGTATATTAGCTCTCGAGTCTCGACTCGGTGAATGATCAATGGAGATGAGTACATCGGCAAAGAGAGAAAGTTCCCCGCCGCGCTCATGGCAAGCTTCTCGGCCAAATTAAAGTACAGGCCTGCACGCGTGTCTCGGGTCTTCAGGACTGTAAGCTCGCACGCATCACAGGAGCAAATTGTGAATCAGCTGCAAGAGCGTCCAATTGTGCTGTTGTAAGAGAAACGTTCTTGTGAACGTTTGCCTAGATAGCCAAGTCCACTAGAGTTCGACCGGGGTTCAGTATGGCAAGGAAGAAGGACGCTCTGGACAGGCTGGTCCTATTTCTCGCGAAGCGGGACGGCATCGACAAGCTGGTCAAGACCTTCCAGTACGTCGGTAAGCTTTGTCATTACCATCTTCAAGAGACTCATCCCGCGTTGGCTAATCGATTCAAGAAACTAGAAATAGCTTCTGGATTGAGCAGAAAAGCCTTCCGCACAGGAAGATTTCTCACCGGCTACAACGCCCTCCGCACGACGACTTACCCTGATAGGAAGCTTCAGATACTCGCCATTCTCGGGAACGGAGGGGAAATGGTGTACTGGTTCTTCGACCATTTCGTGTGGCTGGCAAAGGTAGGCGTTCTTGACTCTCATCTTGCCAAAAGATTCTGCTACATTTCTGCCTTCGGTGAAGCTTTCGGCTACATCTTCTTCAATACAGCAGAGTTTATACTAATCAGCCGGGGGTTAGAGGCTGAGAAAAAGTGCACACAAGAACTTGCACAGCTATTGGAGGAGGAGAAGAAGAAAAAGGTTGCAGGAGGAGTACTGTCAGTAGTTACAGAACGCATGAAACAAGTAAAAGCGCAAATCGCTGTTATCCGCTTGCAAAGAGTCATGAGTGTGATGGCGATCATCGCCAATCTTGCCGACTTCTTCATCGCTTTGGCTGATGTAGAACCAAATCCTTTCGTTAACCACGCCATAACCCTTGGCCTGAGCGGACTCGCTTCCGCATGGGCGGGCTGGTATAGGAATTGGCCAGACTAGAACGGGAGGGAGAGCGGGGGGCGAAAAAACAAGAAAAAAATCTTCCCTGGCAATCAGATTCTTAGAATACTAGTTTTCTGTTTTTTTCTTTGGGACTTACCTATTTGGATCTCATTTAATCAAACTCAACCTTAAAACATCATGTTCACCAAGCTTGCACATTTGAAGTTAATTTGCGTATTGAAAGAAGCTTAGAAAAGTTGTCTTTTGGTTGTTGGGGAAGTTGTGTTTGGACTTTATAGTCACACAACAATGTTCCATCCATACCTGTCTTTAGACATGAGTGAACAAGCTCACAACGGTCGATTTTCAGATGTGTTCTGTTTGGAAAATCTGAAATTTAGGGTTTTTATCATGCTTGGTAACCATTGAATTATAGCTGCTGATCACAAATTAATTAATCTTGTTTAAATGATGAAATTTACCTACTGAATTTTGTTACAAGAAAGCACAAGAAGAAGAAGAAAAGCCTTTTGGTTGGAAGAGATTGGGTTTGAAACCCATGTGAGAAGATCAAATTTTCCATGGTTGTTAGATTCTGAAATTGTTGTAAGACTCTTTTGTGGACAGACAAGGGGAAATGCTTAGTATAGGGCCATCAATCAGTTTACAGCAATGTTTTAACTGCTTAGGATTTGTTCACATGGATGTTAAGGATTAATCTAAAGACCAACTCATGGAGATTGTAGTGATCGTGTGTACTACCATACTCACAGCATGTCTGCACACAGGAGCAATATGGCCTGTACACTAATGTGTTAAATGAATTACAGCAGTCAACTGGTCTGGAAGTAGCTTTGGGCCAGTAAACATGCCCACAATACAGCGCCCTTCAAGAGGGCCAGTTAAAGAAAATGCATGTACTTTTATTGGGCAACCACAATGATTGGCCCTGGCGGTGACATTTAAATAGTCTCTCACTTCAAATTGTTCTTTTTTCATGGTTATGGGTAGCTATGAGGGAATGGTTAACACTAATAGAAGCCAAAAAAGGGGTGTGTAGGAGATGCTCTGAGCTACCATATCTGCTTAAAGTAATTCAAATGGTGAGTAAGAAAGTTAGAAATTTTCAATAGTAGAAGTGGTTTAATTTCAAAAAGTTCAAATAAACCTTTTAACTCCCAAACTTGTGTCACTCAGTTTTTACTAGGCAATGCCACGGGCAATATTGTGGGGATCTAATAGGAAAAGCAAAGAATTCTGTAACCCCAAGCCCAATGGAATTATTCTCATTGTATCAGGCAAATTACAATAAAATGGAGAGTCTATTCATGGAGAGCTCAAATAGTTAAAATGGTTTGTTAAGCTTGCTAAAAAGGTCGGAGACCATGGAGGCAAAAATAACAAAACTTTCAGTGTTTTCTGTTCCAGGTGCAATCTGAAGGATTTGTATCAACAAGACTGATCACAATAAAAGAGGTGAGAGTGATGCATGTAGGTACATGTTAGTGATCACAGAGGTAAATCCAGAGGGTTGATTATGCACTTCAAGTGGGCATAAAAGTTCAAAACATGAACATCCCTCCATCCCACCACCTACCACAAAATTCCATCTGAGCAATCACCTCTGAAAACCCAAAGCAAGCTAAGGGCTTATGGGTTGATGGCATGCAACAAGTCTACTTTCTAAGCATGGATCAAGTTACAACACATCTTTATTGAGCACAGCTAATCCCAGTCATTGTAAAAAAAACTGATGCCAATCCATATAGCAGGTCATTGCTTATGACTACAAGATAATTGCCCTATACAAACAACCAAGTGTTCTAATGAACTTCCAGATGTACCTCTTCTGTTGTATTGATACCTTGTACAATCCAACAAGTTGTTTCACAGTTCTGCATGGAATGATAAGAAAACAAGTTTCTAAGAAATAGTACAGTCCAAGCCTTTTAAGAACTTCCAGAAGTAGAATAAAATCCAATCTAGCAGAGACATAACACTGTTATCAATCATTATCCAAATTTCAAGAAGACTGACTTGATCAATGACTCCAAAATTAAAGACAACCAAAGAGAGTCCTGGTTTGGAAACAGACAAGATATATTTATGGGGTTTCAATTTTCTTGAGGAAGAATTAAATTCACTTATCCTGGGAGTAACTGCTTGTTAAGCCAAGCTCATCATCATACCCCAATCTTCTCTGCTAGGGTGCTACCATGATGCAAAATCCAGAAAGTACTGGCTCAATTTCAATACAAACTTTCTAAAGACCCCAATAGATATAGAAATGTCCTATGAACCTACTGGAAAACATGAAACAGAAATCCCAACAACCACATGAATATAATAAACCGACCATAACAGGAAGAAGTTTGGAATCAGATCTGCTCCTTCAAAACTCCAGCCCCTCTAATTCATGACCACCCGAATACCAAGCTCAGCCTGAAACTGAGGATGATTGCCAGAAAACAGATTGGGCTAACAAATCAATCACCAAATCTTAGTTACCTATCTCAACTCTTGATAAATGACTCATAAACAGATAATTGCTGTTGCACCATAACAAGCAGTTGTCAACAGCTCAAATGAGCCACAAGAAACATGACAGAGCATGAGGTGAGTTGAGAAACAGAAAGCAGAGAGATGGGTTAACCACACAGAGGTTGAGGATGTATGCCAAAGACGTTGATAGTTAGAATACTTCAGTGGCTGGTGAACTGCAGGCATAGAGATGACTAGAGCCTTCAATAACCATCTCACTACAAACTTCAAACTGCTGAAGACACCAGTGCTCTACAATTAACACTCAAGGCATTCTTTCCGATTCATCTTGCATGTATGCTTTCTCAGGAGTTGTTCTGAACTTCATGATTTGCTGGTTTGGGCACCAGATTTCCAGCCAAATCTTGGATGTCTGATCAATGGATGTGCACCTGTTTTGTTCACCCTCACTAGGGAGGAGGGGTCTGTACAATCACAGTATCAATATTCTGAAATCAGAGGTGGGCCAATCCAAGACCTCAGAAGGTTTCTTCTTGCAGGCTCATCTTGATCTGGAGCATACAGACAAGTCAAAAGCCCTTCAATTGATTAGAAGTTCTGGTCAATTCAGTATGTCGACTGTCTGCAATCAGTGTTCAGACCTGTAGTAAGGTTGTGTGCTCAGAAACCAATTCCATGGATAAGATGTTCAAATTGTCTTGCTTCGCTCAGAGCTAGAGCTTTTGACCTTCACTACCCTTCTAGCCCAAAGCAATGTGCCTAAATACCTTCACATGTTCCTAATCAGACAATCTAATCTAACCTAGCCAAACATGGCCCAGGAAAACTCCATATCTGTAACATTCCAGAAAAACTCCACAATAGCAGTTTGAAGGTGACCTTTGTGTCAGTTCTGGACAAAACCAAAACTAATACAACAAGAATTTAGAGTGGTCATAACCTTATGAGTCTTTCGCAAAGTATTAGACAATCATCTTCATCATGAATAGCTGTGACTAGCTGCCATGACTCCTGACTCACTTCATCAGCTCCAGACAGAAGGTGTAGATAAGTACATAAGATCTGCCCAGATTTGGGCAAATGATTGTACAAAATCTGCATCCTGAGATTCTGTTGTGTTTCTGGAAGCAATGGGAAGACTCTGTCCTGATGTAACTTGAAAGACATCGCAGCAGCACATTGTCTACCATACCCACAAAGTAAACAGAACACCACACTACAGATCTACAAAAGTGATAAAGCTATCAAACACCAAACTCTGCTTAATGGTGTCATCTCATTACCAGCCAGTGCTCAAACCACAGTTCTCTGCTGGAATTCTGACAACCCACGTAACTGCAGATGGCACCTTATCCAAAACTATAGTATCACTAGTGGATTTGTTTTCATTTGCCTCTGCAAGCAAATTAGAGTGAACTCTGTGCCCTTCAGGTTGTCCAGAATCTCCATTACATTCTGACCTATGTGCCTCTTCAGGAACATTTGCATTGGCTCCTTCCTCTAAACACATCGCAGAGTCTGCAAGCACAGCAGCCTCAAGAATCTCCTGAAGAAAATCAGGTTTTCTGTCATGGATATCAGAAATGGGATGTGAAACTCCAACATCAGCTTCAACCATGGCATCAAATGGAAGATCTACAAAATTTTCAGATTCTGCTGCTATCAATGAACCTCAGATTGCAGGAGATGTTACAACTTCTGCTTTTATCATAGAGGGCACTTCCTCTGAAGTGTGGGGATCACTAGGCTTAGAAGGAAGTTCTGGACTTGAATCATCAAAAGCATCTGCCTGCTGGTCTGCAAACTGAGCAACCTCATTAGTCCTTTTCACCTCATGCCTTGGAACCCTGGAGTCAAAGCACTTGGAGTCCTTGTGAGTCACTGAGCGATGCCTTGTCTGCTGTGGCTTAGGTTGTGACAAAGGCTCAGTTGGAGATGTCTGACTGTGTCGAGGCCAAGCCCTAACTGCAATTCCACTGCTGTCACTAAACCCACAGGGTGGGGTCTCTGGTTTGACTGAGGACTTCCTTTGCAGAGGAGTAAGACTACAAGAAATTCTGTGAGAGATGGTTCTGTGCAGTTGCCAGGCCAACTCTTCATCATCCAAAGATGTTGCTCCACCATCTCCTGCTTGCTTCTCTTCTTTCTCTATCTTCATGAGTCTTCTCCAACATCTTCTCTTTTCGGATCTCTGGGGGTACAACAAGCTGCAGCTTTGATGAACTTTCTACTAATCCAGGTTCTGAATTTGCATGTTTCCTCTGAAGTTCAGCCCGGGCATGAGCCATAGCTGCATGAGCAGCTGCTTCCAGTGATCCTTTTGCTGCTGCTGCAGCCTTCACTGCTATACCAGCTTTGGCAGCAGCATTTTCTTTAGCTGCCAGAGCCACCTTAACAGCCTGTGCTGCAGCAAATTTTGCTGCTGCTCCTGCATCATGTGGAGTTACTGGCATCCCTTGTGATGTTGCCTTATGGTAATGAGGTTCTTTGACTTAGGTGATGCAGCTGCGCCGCCACCTCCACCCTGTAGCTGCCTCTCCTTCTCTGACTTGGATGGATCTGCCTGGTCTCTATCATCAAGCTGAAGCCGCTCTCGTGACATTCGAGAGTTGCAATTCACTCCTATGATGCCACCAGAACGCACCTTGCTTCTACTGCCTGATAAGCCATTGGAAGCCTCCTTGTGCTGTCTGGCAGTGCTCACACAATCAGGGCAGACGTACGACGAGGCATCAGTCCCTGCAGCAGCAGCAGCAGCAGCAGTGTGCTGCTTGTATTCGCACTCTGCATGCACAAGATCTTCCGCAGCGGCAACACAACAACCACAGGCTCGGATCCCCTAACAAATTCGCATCATGATGCATAACAAGGCAATGAGGGCAAAACATACTCTTGTTGTAAAGAAGGGCACAAGACTAGCAAAATCGTAAGTAGACGGTCCCACGCTTGATTCTCCGCATTCCGCCGCTGCTGCTGCTGCTCTCCACAACAGCACAACCGGTACGCGCCTCTTCTTCTTCTTCTTCTTGCTCAGCACCAACCGTAGCGCCAACTGCCGCAACCATCCCACCCTCTTCATCATCGTCCAAACCGACAACCTATTGGCCGAATCCTTGTGGAAAAACTACCTCCTCGACCCCAGGGGAGGAGACTAGCAGAGGCGACGAAGACCGCCAGCCATTCTGCCGCAACCGCGCCAGCAGACGTTTCCGTGGAGGAAGCGATCCTCCCCCGACCCCAGCCATCATACCACGGCCTCCTCCTTCTCCTCCTCCTCCCTCCATTCCATCAGCTCTAAATTCACAAGACTCCCAAGAGGCTTCCATTTCTACGACTTGGACTGGATAATAAGTTATCTTCTCGGCCTCGCAATGCGTCCCTGGATTCCAAACCCACTCCCCCGCCACGCCAATCATCCTGCCATGCACTACAATTGCAAAGGGAGGGCAATACGCTGCGAATTGGAAGCGATGGGGGCGAGGAGAACTCACGGGGCCAGCGCGAGCACAAGAACGAACGTGTAGAGTAA
>Ga0116227_10006360_pt1 | contig 23981 bp, 21 predicted proteins | sample S1TSphgellanicum_FD_89693 | JGI IMG/M metagenome (GOLD analysis project Ga0116227, IMG submission 89693) | Host-associated microbial communities from peat moss isolated from Minnesota, USA - S1T2_Fb - Sphagnum magellanicum MG | ecosystem: Host-associated > Plants > Peat moss > Unclassified...
GTTGTAGTTTTTATTTTTTTTTTTTTTTTTTAGTTACAATATTTTTTAGTATAAAAATAGAAAGATTTTTTCCTTCTTCCCCCCCCCCCCCCCCCCCCCCCAAAAGAACTGCCTCTATACATTTAACAATCTTTATCTTGAATATTTATTTATCTATCTATGTGTTGTGGATAAATAAATGAGCAACATTAGATAGATAATCTCAAAAATCTCTAATCTTCCTTTTATATTTTTGGCAACACACTTTAAACCAAATATAGAAATCTAATTTTTTTAGTAATTTTCCCGCTCACTTTTGGTAATTAAAAACGTCCAAAGTCACTTCATTTAAAAAATTTCAATTTCGCCAATAATGAAAAAACTGCCTTGTAGTCGAGGCAATTATGAAAATTTAAGCACTTTTCTGAAAATAATCAACCCAAACTATTCTTCAAATATTTGCCTCATGATATAGGAATCTATTTTCCTTATTTTCAGAGAGATTAAAATTCTAAGAAATCCAGCCAGTTATTCCTTATTTCAATTATTTCTTATTTGATTTAAAATATGTATTGTGCTATGTTCTACATAAACTAAATCACCGAATATTCCCTCAATTTCTGTAGTGGGGATTAATATTTCATATATTTTATGATCAATTTTTTCGTATTCTTGTGCCAATTTCTACCTAAATTAGATGACAGAAAAAAATTGTCTAGTGGGGGCTTTTGAAGACCTCTTAAGGTACCATAATCCTCAAAAAGTAGACCTCTTTTGAAAATGATTCAAAAAAATGAATTTTTTTCTATGTTGTACAAATATGAAAATTTGAGTTTCTGCAGGCATGAGTGCACGTTGAGCCTTCTCATTAGAGTTATCCGTAAAGTCAGGAAAAGATAGAGCCAGTACCCCTGAGTTTGATCATAAACAGGATGAGATTCCAAAAAAAATCTGCAACAAAAGTACCTTATCATTTTCCGTGGGGGAGGTGGGAAAACTCTGGAAACTCAGAAAAGCATTTATTGATTGTTTTCTGAGTTTCACCTTGTCTTTCTTTTTTCCTGATCGCCTCCACTGCTGCTACGTATATTTTCACTACTCCTACCTGTACAGCTCCTATAATTCCTCTCCAACCTTTTCCTCACTTTACATATATCACCAAAAGAGGGGTTAGGGGGTGAAAGGAGGCCCAAAGACAGGGTGAATTTACGAATTTATCTATTGACGGCATGAAATTTTTAGTCTTTAAAGAATCCTCAACTTCATTGAAACATGGTGCAGGTTTGATGATGAGCATTGCGTAACAAAGTAAAGGGCACAAAGCCACTACGGAACGACTCACAGCTGCTTATTTTTCACTTGCGTTCAAAGGTACCGTCGCTGAGAGGTGGTAGGGTTCTTTTAGGGTTTGTTGTTGTGGTGTTCATGTTGGCATAAAGCTGCAACCTTTGCACTCGCTTTGTGTTTGTGCTTTTACTTTTGTGTTTTTGTTGTTGTTGTTGCGCCGCTTCTTCTCTCTTGCGAATTTTTGAGTGTGGAATTGATCGAGAGTTTTTTTTTTCCCCCCCCTCAGGAAATCTGTCCTGTAGTTTTTGGTCGGTAGCTTGCTTTTCTTTCTGTTGTGATCTCTTGTGAGCTACCTTCTTTCTGGTTTGTTGCACTTTGTTGTGGCGGGGGTGTGGTTTGTTTTTCCCCTCTGTGCTTTTTACTTGTGTTCTTTTCTGGAAGCTTTGAGTGCCCTTTTTTTCTCTTCTTCTTTGGGAGTGATGTTTTGTTAAAACTTTGTTTTGGATGCTATTGGTTGTCCCGAGCTAGCTTTCTTCACTTTCGTTTTCTTTGTTTAGTCCCCGCCCCCGAGAAAACCCGTCCGTGTGTGCTAGTACAAGTGGTGAAGAAAGATTTGCACATCCAAGTGGTGTTCTGGGGGAGCTGGGTACCCAGTTCTGAGCCGAGTTTTGAGCTCGTAGTAGAAAGACTTGCACATCCGAGTGGTGTCCTCGGGGAGCTGCGTACCCGGTTCTGAGCCCAAGGTCGGAGTTTGGAGCTCGTAGGAGAAAAATCTGCACATCTGAGTGGTGTTCTAGGGGAGTTTGGTACCCAGTTCTGAACCGAGCTTGGAGCTCGTTCGGAATCCAAGGAGGGCGAGAACAGCAGTGTGGGCAAAATGTTGGAGGCGTTGATCCGTGGAATGGGATGGGAAGTTGCGGACATGGAAATAGATTGTTGTGAGTTTCATAGTTCATCTACCAACGAGTTTTTGATCCCCGGTTTGCCGGAAGACATAGCACGGGAGTGCTTGCTCAAAGTGTCGTATAAATCCCATCCGTGTCTGCGGAAGGTGTGCAGGAGATGGGAGAAAGAGGTGACGGATCCTGTATTCTTCTTGGAGCGCCGGAAGGCGGGTACCACCAGGCATTGTGTGTGTATGGTGCAGGCGCTTCCGGTAGCTTCTCGAGGAGGAAACAACAGCAGCAGCAGCAATAAGGAAAAAGATGCGACTATTGTGTATGGTATCAGCATGTACGACTTGGAGCAGCGGACTTGGGAATGGCTTCCGAACATCCCTGAGTTTCCACAAGGATTGCCTCTCTTTTGTCGCATCATGTCATTCAACGGCAAGCTTCTCGTGTTGGGAGGATGGCACCCGTCGACTTGGGAAGCTCTCCGTTGTACATTTGTCTTTAACTTTTCCTCTCATTCTTGGAGCCGTGGAGCGGACATGCCTCGTGTCCGTTCCTTCTTCGCTTGTGGCGTCATCGATGGCTCGGTTTTCGTGGCTGGTGGTCATGATGATAACAAGACGGCTCTCGCGACGGCGGATGTCTATAACCTTGACGCTGATCGGTGGGAGCGGCTTCCGGATATGAGCGAGGAGAGAGACGAAGGAGCGGGCGTTGTGCTTGATGGGAAGTTGTTTGTTATCAGTGGCTATGGAACAAACTCTCAAGGGCAGTTCGGAAGCAGCGCTGATGTCTTCGATCCTTCTTCCGGAAGCTGGAGCCGAGTGAACCAGATGTGGACGATGAGCGGGGGGAGCTCTCCCCCACCGAATGGCTACGTAGTTGTGGCGAGAGGCGAGCTTTACTCCTTCCACAGGCAATCTCTTGTCCGTTATTGTCCGCTGAAGAATGTGTGGAATTCTGTAGACGTTGTTGTTCCACCAGAGGCTACTCGACTAAAGCCACCATGTGCCACATCGGTGAATGATGATATTATATTCGCTATGGGATCTGTTCTGAGCTCTAAAGCTGCTGAGTGCCGAGGTCTGATCTACAGACTTCAAGAAAACAGTGGCACTGGGGTTTGGCAAGCAATTGAGTTCAGTGAGGACTTCTCAGGACTTGCTCAAACTTCTTGCACTGTGGAGATCTGAGTCTAGGGCTTTTGTACATTGTTGAAGAAAAAACGTGTCATTTGCTGCAATGTATTGTTGTGCAGTTGAGGCATGAAAGTAAGAACAAATAGGTAGGGTCTGCTGTAGTTTCTACTAGAGAATTATTTAGCTGGATAGTTTTTTCCACTCCTGCATGCCTTCCTTCACTGATCTCCTTTGTAGAAGTGAGAGATTTAAGAACCTGGAGAGATGTTGTTGCATGTCTAGTCTGATTGCAGCTTTCTGTATGCAACAAATGGCATCCTGTGGTTTGCAAATGGATGGAGGGGAATGTATCATATCTAATGGGCGAAACCATCTCTGAAAGGATCTTTGAAACTTGGAATCCGGATCCGAGTTTCGATACTGTGGACGTGCCCTTCTGTAGTTTGGATTTCATGTATTCTATGATGATGCTAAGGTTCTTTCAGGGAGCCATGTTAAATACCTATCTTGTATAATATGTTGAGCAATGCTGAATCAAGTTTTCCTTCTTGACTCAGAGACTTATGTGTCTTGTGCTGATTGCTGATATGATCATGCTGTTGTTTCCATGGCCATTCCATAAGAGCTATTGTCTGGGCAAAATAGCTTATAGATGTTGAATTTGGCTGAAAGGGGAAATGCATGTCTGGTTTTGGAAGATGCTTTATCTACAAAGAGATAATCAAATGGGGAGATCTGTGGGACCTTGGGAATCCCTATTATTGTGAGGTAGCAACATTTATTGATGAGGATAGTTCCCATGAACATTTGTTGCAACAATGCCTCTGTGTAAGTAAGATTTTTTTGTCTGATTTATGATGCAACAATTTTTTTTGGAGATTTCACTTCTGGCTGCTGCATTGATGGGGAGGCCACATTTACTGATCATAGTGTGATAGGAACAGGGAAATGCCCTTTTAAGTTACTCTAAGAAAACTTAATGCTTGAATGGCAAGTAGTAGGTAGTGATTGTGCTCAGTTTCTTTACATTTTGTTTTATTGAATGGCATTGCTGAGGAGACTGATACTGAATTCAGATCACAGAACATCTAGAGTGATTGATGTACACTGAATTTTGGTTAAATGTGCAGCAAAACTTCATACTGTGGGTCTATATGTCCTATTCAGACTATGAACCTTGCAGTGCGCTATGATATGAGGATGAAGCATAAAAGGCACTTGGGGTTTTGTGTGGTGGCCTGCCCCTCAGCAGGCCAACTTAGAGAAATGTCACTTGGATTCCTTGTTTTTTCTCTCCTTTGTTGCTACTTCATTTGCTTTTCTGTCGCGTGCCACTGTGGACTGAATATCAGTCATCACCTTTCTCCCTCTTTCCTTTTATACAAAGAACAGTTGGTCTCAAGCAACATTGACCTGGGTTTTGGCCTGCAATGAAGTATCATTGGATAGTTTGTGAAATGATGATGATGATGAAATCCTCAGGAAGTTCTTCTACTGATGCAATACACATCAAAGCAGCAACCATATTTTTGAAAAGACCTCATGTTAAGATTATGCTGGAAGAGGGAAGAGAAATCAATACACTGCAGATTGCCTCAACACATGCAGAGGTTCTCCTGTGAGACTAGACTTATTTTCTACTGCACAGATCCAGAGATCCCAGCAGGGTTGAAAGGATATGACAATGCATTCAACTGAAGCTGGGTGGCCAGCATTTGGCCCCATGATTAGATGTGCCCGTACAGACAGAAAATTCAAAAGAGTGGCTTTAGCACTGTTGGCCTTCAGCCATGCTCTCTCCTCCACTGCCCTTCCCAGCAGTATAACTGGCTCAATTCCATAAGCATGTAAGGGACCCAAGAAACAAATGATCTTTGCTTTATCAAATGAATGACACCAGACCATACTTTGCCTGTTACAGAAAACTGTAACAAATTGTTTTCCAATCGTACCTCAGAGTGCATGCTGAGGTAGATGGGTTGGGTTGTACCACAACCCACAAATTAGAAGCCCATGCTTTGCCTGTTACAGAAACTGTAACAAATTGTTTTCCAATGCCTCATAGTGCAAAATGCTGAGGTAGATGAGTTGGGTGTACCACAACCCACATATTAGAAGTGGAAGAAAACATGTGCTGAAGAAGTGCAATTCTGACAATTCCTAATCTGATTTCTGAGAATTCCTAAACCTTTTTAACTGGGCCAGACTTGGCATAGTTCTCATTTGTACTCATCTGGACAAAAGCACATCAGCAGTACTGGCAACAAGAGGGGAAGAATTTGCACCCAAGCCCACCAAAGTCTTCAAATTGGAACCATTTAACCCAGCTTGGTACAGTTCTCATTCGTAACAATCTGGACAAGAATGCATCAGCAGTACTGGCAACAGAGGGGAAGAATTTGCACCCAAGCCCACCAAAGTTTTTGTATAGTGTTTGATCTCTGTAGTTTTCCAGCCATCATCCACAAGCTGCTTGTGCACTGAACTTTTTTCCTTTTTTTTCCAATTTTGTGACCTTGCTCACAACTCAAGTGTTGATACATCCATAAGATGTTTTAGCCAGATTTGGTGATAAGAACATATTAAAGTTTAAAAAATCTAGTACCCTTCTATATTTGTGGCTACTTGTTTGAGCTTAGGGTAGAATCTGGCAACCAAGAAACTCATAAAATGCTAAAGTTTTGCCAATTTGGAAAGGAAAAAAATCACCATTTGGCGAAAATGCCACCCATGACAAAAACACTGCCAATGAGTACTAAAAAGCATGAAACTGCATGAATTTTTGGTAAGATCAAAGTTTGTGCAATTGTCAATGAAACTTTCACCACTATCCTCAATTTCCATGTGAACTACTAGACTTTAAAAAACTAAAAATAAGAATGCCTTAAGGAAGAACTAAGATGATGTGGCCTCACCACGTGGCAGCATTTTGGACTGCACTCAGGCCTCCTCCTCAACAACAAATGCTTTTGCCCACAATCATCATGGCCAAACCAATTAACATGAATTCAAGGGTCACTTAATTCAACTCTTGAACAAGAGCTTCAAATCCAAAGCCAACTACAAACAACTCCACTCATGAAGTCCATTTTCTAAGACATGAAATTGCAAGGTGGAAGATTCTTTTGTGAAACAAGGGTAGGGCAGCCCATTTCTAGGTAACCCAAAACCCAATCACACCTTCATAAATCTCAAGCCTTAGTTTGCTCATTGATAATCTGAGCTTTGCTTTGAAGATCAAATTAGGAAGCTAATTATGATGTTACTCCTCTTTTATCAAATTGTTAAACTAGCCAAGTTGGTCACTCCAAAAATGGTTTGGTAAAAAAATTGTCAACTCAATGGATAAAGAAGATTTGAGTTCCAATCAAGTTTGCCCCCACATGCAAGTACTTTGCATTATTTTGACAATGGCACAAAAATAAATCTTTGTTGCCATTGTTAACATAAGCCATTGAATTGTATCTTCATGGACCATGAGTCATGAGTTTTTTGACATCATAATTTCATACTTAATAAAAGAGAACTTCAAGGCCAATAAATCCTTGTTTTGTATGGATGAAAACACATTCGATGGATGCATTGTGATTCATATATGATTCAACATTTTAAACAATTTCAAGTGGAGGGAGGTGGTGAATGGTACCTATAAGGTTTGCACTATTGATGTGTGGAATGTTGAAGTTGAGCCCAACTTTGGTGCATGGTAGTGGGCACAATGGCCATAAAGTGTTTAAGCAACAACAAGTTAATGTTTCAACAAGGAGATTTGGTAGCTACTATGTACAAAAACAACTTTTAATTGGCCATTAGTGTCCATGTCACCTTGACATGCCCATTTAGTGTAGTAGTTTTCACAAACTAATAATAAGAGATTTACAAAATCATTGGATACAACCTCAACTTCCTTCCCATTACTCCTTTTGAGTATAGTATAAACTTCTTTTGAAAAAAATGGCATTCTTATTTTAAAAATATTATTTCAGTATTTTATGAGAATTTAGTTTCAAAAACATTAACAATGAACTTAGAAAATAGATTAAAATTACTTTTGAAAGTAATTGGTTCATATGTGTTCACATGTATTTTTACATTAAAATTTTATTGATATATATATATATATATATATATATATATATAATGTTAGGATATGAAAATGACTATAAATTCAAGAGGGTCAACAATATATATATAGGTCCAATATTTTTAGGTGTACCACCTAGGATGGAGTAAAGGCAATCATTAATGTAGTCTATAATTATATCATGCATTTTGATTTTTGTATATATTAATGAATTAAAAATGTAATATGTTGAAATATGCTAGCTTAAACCACCATATACCTAGAAACATCAATATCATTCACTTTGTGTCCATGTTAATGATGAAACATGACTAGTAAAAAGTACCCCCAAAAAAAATATAAAAGGATGATGGTGTGACAACATTTTTGGTACACCTTAAAACATTTGGATTCTTCTCTTTGTTAAAATATATTTTCATGTACTTGAAGGAAAGGCTTCATTACAAAAGATAGTGTTCACAAATGACTTGCATTTTAAAAGCCTACTTTTATAATGCATAATTAATGCATAATAATGAAAATTATCTTGTGTTTGATCATTCAATGTATACTAATTTTATGATGGGTTTTATTGCTACCTTTTAATCTATTTTAAAGCAAACAACCAAAATAATTTGATTGTCCATTTTATTAAGTTTTCACCCTTAACTCAATTTGTTATTTGGGGAGTGTTAAGTGGAACTAACCCTAACCCAAGAACTACATATCTTGCAATAGCTCAACATGCTTGGAAATCTAAAGACTTCACACATTCTAACTCAAATCTCCATTGTGGATTTGTCAAATTAAATTGATTATACCTTTTAAAACACTTCAAGAAATTTGAGCCAAACTTAAATCTACTTTTGAACATAAAGATAATTCATCACAAGTTGGGATGGATAGATGCATATTCTTCTATTTTTATCTATATTGCAATTCGTGATTGATTTCCTTGAAAAGAAGCAACATGAAATGGACACAATTGCCATGGTAGTACTTGTAATCCTTGAACCATTACAAGTCACATCACTCCTTGTGTTGTGTCCCCCCTTCTTGGTGGGCCATCTACTACTCAAAGTATTGCACTAAATCAAATTCTTACCGAATCATTTGACATGATTTTTCAAAAATCCACCATGAGACCGAAAAGAAATTTACTTTATTTGTTTGGGAATAAGGCCAAGTTCAAAGAATTTTTTTTTTAACTTATCAAAATGCTTCTTCAAATGCCCTTAGTGTTCAAACATCAAATAACAGAAAGGATAAGAGATGTCATTGTTGTGGGAAAAAAAGTCATATAACTCAATTATAAAAAAATTGCAAATATGATCATGCTAGTGGTATCTTCAAAACCTATACTAACTTACTAATATTTCACAAGACAATTATAGTTCAACCCCAATAGAATTATTTATGGCTAGAAAAAAAATTACAACAAAGTTAGAACACAACATATGATATTTGTTACAAATGCAACCCAACACATGACATCTAGTTTAAGGACTTGATTCAAGAATATAAACCAATGATCTGTTGTCTCATAGTTTACATGGAGGATGATATTGAATGACAAGTGATTAAATCCAACATTGAAAAACTTACTTTCCATTAGTATAACCACCAACAACAGACATATAACAACATGAAATTCTTCAATGATCATTAAATCTTTGGATCATAATGTTAAAAATTATTTTCAATTGCCAATAAGAAGGTGATCTATATCCACTTGGTGTTAATTTTGCAATTACTTCCAACACTTTTGATGTTACTTCAAACCTTTTTGCAACCAGTAAAACACCAACCTTCAAAAGTATATTATGGCATCATTAAGGCAATTACATATAAATGCCATCAAGAAAATACACAATACTTAAATGGTTATGGGGTTTAAAGGGGTTATAATGAGCCTTCCATTATGTAAAGGATGCATCCTTGGCAAACATTGGATGACTAGTTTCCCCTCTAAATCCAATTCATGGTCAATATATAAAACAACTAGAGTTGGTACACAAAAACCCTTGTGGTCCCATGCAAACATTAATTCATGATGGTGCCAAGTACTTTTTTTTTTCTTCATTGATGACTATTTTAGGTTTATTATTGTCTATTTGACTTGCCATAAACAAAATATTCTTTTATAAGTTCCAAATGTATAGGTTTTTTGTGGAAAATCAAACCAATGAAAAAATCAAAATACTCTGATTTAATAATAGTGGTGAATTTAATTCTAAAAGACTGTAATACATTTTGTAAATTACATGAAATAAATCAATAATTTACACATTTTTAATCTACACAACAAAATGGATTTTCTAAATGAAAAAGAGAACCTTAATGGAATTTGTTAAAAGCATGTTGGAGTCAACCAAGTTACCGATTTTTTTTTTTGGGGAGGGAATTGTTTTAGCATGTTGCCTTCAAAATCAATCTTACACATCTATGCTTAGAGGACAAGTTGTTATTCTGTATGAATGTTGGAGGGGTAACAATCAAAGCCTCTCATTTCAAAATATTTGGTTGCATTACATATGCATGTGAATCTAATGACACACAATAAAAACTTGAACTAAAATAAATTTGTTGTGTGTTCATTAGATATTGAGAAAGAGCTAGTGTGAATTAAATTATAAGTTGTATAACATGACTAATGAAAATCTATTTTTAATCATGACGAGAAATTTTATGAACAATCTATAATTCATCCACAAATATTTTTTCAATTTTCACCAATGTTATAGAATTTGAGTCAAGCCAATTGCCACTTATGGACGACTAAGACCATATCTATGATTTTGAAAATCATTTTATTCAAATTTTTAATCAAGGTGGTGCTCCTCCACCTTGTCCATTGCCATCAATATTGCAACATGCATGCTTAAACATTCATAAACAACATTTTTCTTCTCCACCATTGTTGTTTTTTAATCAAGGTTATCTCCCATTTGATCTTGATGATATTTGTGAAAGAGCTCCAAACTTTGATGATGTCAATTCTCATATGTCATCACCATTCCCTTTAATCCACTAAATACAAAGATATGGATTTCACACAATCCAAACATTATTCCTTTGCATAGGTTTTTATATCCTATGTTAGTGATCCAACCTCAATTGTTGATGCCTTTTCCAAACTTGATGTTGCACAATGACAAGATGCCTTAGACATATAATATCAATCTTTGATGTCTATTAATATATGGAGGTTAAACATTCTACCTCCAACAACTTTGTAGCTATTTGAAAATGACTTTTTGAACACAAATATCATGTTCATGAACCACTTGTAAAATATAAGGCTTGACTTGTGGCAAGAGGGTTTTTCAAAAGGATAGGTTCAAACATGGTGAATTTTTTTCTTTTGGTCAATATCACATCACTATGCATTTTTTATTTCCTTAGTTGCAATTTATGATTATCATATACATCAAATAGGTGTCAAATGAAGAAATATTCATGCAACAAGCATGCCTGAATATGTAATATCTAGATAGTTAGGAAACCAAAGTGTGTAAACTATTGAAAACCATATATTAGTTGAAATAAAATCTTCATATGTATTATGAACAATTCAACATTCATCTCTTGCATATAGGGTATAATAAGTGTCATGAAAATCCTAATGTTTATATTCGAATAACAATGGATGGAAAATTTATCCTTTTTGAACTATATGTTGATGATTTTATATTTATTTCAACTTAAAATAACTCAAGAACAATCCAAGGCAAAATTGGCCAATGAAGTTGCCATGATTGATAATGGTGATTTATTTTATTGCATTGGTATTCAAGTGGCATGCGATAGGAATCAAAATCCATTTTGCTCACCTAAGCAAAATACATCTTAGATGTTGTTACAAAGTTTCATTGTACAACTAAAAAAATATTCTAGCCAAACAAATCTCCAAAATTTTGCAACATGGAGTAATTTAAATTATGAAAAAATGCAAGAAAATATTTTACTCAAATGATTTTTTGTAATAGTAGAAAAATACTCAAATTCTCATAAATTTTAATCAAATTACCATTGTAGAGGTATGTACCACAAATAGGGGAAATGATCAAATAGATCAAAAAAGATCTATAATAGAATTTGGTAGTAAAATAATGCACAAAGATTTTTGAATTTTGATTTTTTTTAATTTAATTTTGTTTTGTTTTGTTTTGTTTGTTTGTTTGTTTGTTTGTTTGTTTGTTTGTTTTTTTCACAAAAGGTAATTTGATATTCCAACAAACTAAGTACGAAAGTTTGAAAACACACTTGAAGATCTTTAAGTGATGATTCTCTAAAAAACATATGAACTATTCATAAAAATGTCAAAAATAAGATAAGAAGATATGAGTCTTTAAGAATCTAAGTCATAAATATTAGTTTCAAAGTTGGTGTCATCCACTTTTATAGAACAATATAAATGCACCAAACCCTTTTGGTAGGGGTAATGTTGCCTTCAAAATAGATTAGTACCCTTATTAAACTCCCAATGCTTCTTTAGAAGTTCATTCTCATATAAAATTCACTAGGGAATTGTTTTTATCGAAATGTTAGAGTTGTATTTACTAATTAATGGTGACCAAACCAATGTATTTGTTATGAAATTTCAAATTTTCATAACTTCCTCAAAAAAAAAATCAAATTGAATGTTTAATAATCTCTTTTATAGCATTTTCCAAAGTCATATCACTTGTCCCAATTGAAGTTGATTTCACTTTTGAAATTGTCAAAAAGCTAAAACTAAATAGACAATTTAGTAAGAGATTTTAATGACTCATAAGATTTTTTAAAAAAATCCAAATTAAGCATCTTAAGTGTCCATTTTGTACCCTTTGCAAAGAGCTTTTCAATGTTGTATCAGTTGTTTCAATCAAAATTCATTTGACCTTTGAAATTGCTAAGAAGATAAAACTTGGTGGGTAATTTTGATAAATGATTTTGATAGTTTTTAAATTGTTCTTAGTAGGTATTTTTGATAGTTCATAACTATTATCGATGTGTGTTTCATGCAACTTTCTAACCAATTTGGGTGTTTAGTTTGTAGAAGTAATTGTAGTATTTAATTAATATTAAAATATTAATTCAAAATTGTCCCTTTAATATTCACACAATTAATTGTAAGTTTATGTCTACCCCCATGCTTTCTAGTGTTAAGTTCACAAAACAATGAGTGGATTCACTCTTACAAACCAACTTGAAATGAAAGATGTGCCATATATGTAAATGTCATTAGTAACTTTATGTATCTAGTCTTTAGTACTTGTTTAAATCTTGCATATTTTGTTGGTCATTGTGCCAATTCTATGGCTAGTCCTAACTCTTAGGCTACAATTAAAGTAATCCTTCATTATTTAAGTATATGAAACATCTTTTACATTATAGAGACCAAGTAAGAATTCTTTCAAGCTTGGACATATATTGATTGGGCTAAAGACCCAAAGCCTTGTAAATTAACCTTATGGTATGGCTTTTTTTGGGTGTATTGCTTTGACTTTAAATCCTTGCTTCCATGATCGCAATAAACATATTGAAATTCACTATCATTTTCTTTGAGAAAATGTGGGAAATAAATATCTTGAATTATTTTGTTGTTCAATTAAATACATATGGGTTAATGTTCTCACAAAGGTGTTTCATGAAACAAAAATGTTTGAGTTGTAAAACTATTTTTTTTACATGTTTCATGTGGTGATAATCAAAAGTTAATTATTATTTGTACATTATTTCTCTTTCACACACATCATTTCAATGGTTGACAACATAGACTAGGGATTTTACACATAGAAGCTAACAATATACTAACATTGATTAATGTTATGCACACTTGTGTAAATAGTTTTGAATCATTAATTGTTGTGTTAAAAATGATTACAATTTCAACCAATAGTTTGTGGTTAGCATTGTGAAAATAAATTGCAAGTCAATATTAACATAGGTACAATGTGGTTTTTTTCCTTTTTTGATCACCCCCTTTTCACATTCTACAAATTAAAATATCACAAATAGTTAAACCAAAAGGAAAAATAAACATTATTTCTTTTTTGTTGAAAAGAAATTAAGGACACTTTTAGCATCATAGATAACCTCTTGATCTTTACATATGGTCTTGTTATTAAGGTTTGTCTATAAATAAGAAAATTTTATTTGACAACCTTTGCCCTTTGCAAGTTTAAGTTAAGGAAATTAAATTAAACACAAACATTGATTTCCTTTGAGATTTCTATTCCTCTCAAGTTAAACTTGAGCCTTAATTATTTAAAATCCTTGAATATTGACCTTGTTACATACTTGGTCAAAATGTTTGAGTTGTTCCTTTTATGCATTGTGAAACCATTTTATTTCATTAGAAAACACCATTTTTTAACAAGAATTCATATATGCTTTGTTTGAGCAATTTAGACTAGGTTATTAAAAAATTTCATGCAACTTTCATTGTTAAAAAGAAGCATAACATAAGTTGTTTTGATAATTAGAGCAATGCTACCAAGAATAAAATCAACCAACTAGTTTATTTTGCTCCTTTAGTCAAGGCTAGTCAACATATGTGAATTTTTCATATTTTGTGTCATTTGTCCAATATACAGTAGTGTACCCTTTAAATATTTTCTTAGCTCTTTTTTCAAAAAAACACATTGACATTAGAAAAAACCTTTCAAATAACACTTGATGTATATTGCATCAAGATGAACTTATCATGGTTTGATCATTTTAAAAAACTATTCCAACATTGAAACAATGTTACAATGAACATGTGTTTAATACATTAATTAATCTATGATGTGCATCCATAGGATTAGGATCTAAATCAAATGACACTTTAATTAATAAGGGATCAATAACATTTGTTATTACAATAATTGCTTTAGATGAACTATATTCACTTATGGGTAATTTTAATACTCTAAATATAAAAATCACATATTATTGTTGTTACTAATCTTAAACTTATTATATATTGGTATGTCTAGAAAATCAAAAAGTTATAATAATGCTTGTGATTGTATAACAATGGGGTCACCTCTTTGAATTGATCAGCATCATATGTGTCCATGAGATTAACCATTACATGAATGATAATTCTATCACTTGGCGTCCTCCAAAAGGGTATTTACAACACTAATATAGACCAAAATGTATGTAACAATGTTATTGGTTTTGTTGTGACTGAAAAGAAGTTGATGACTAAATTATCACCACAAAATTATGGATGACTTTCTACAACACCAAACACAAAAGCCCTTGTTTTACTCCTAGATCATTAACACAAAAACAACCCTCAAACCGTCTAATTCCTTCATGGTCTAATGAAAATTATACTAAAACCAATTCCCTAGTGACCACAAAAGCCATTACTAAGCACAATTTAGTTACATTCAACAACTATCATTGTTGCATACACATTTTAATTACATCAGTTTCATTTTATTAAGGTCACATCGAAAATCAAACCCTTCATTATTTGTTAAATCCTTTGAAATTCTAAAGCCCACTTCTATTGTATAATGCACCAATTATGGCTTTACATGGTAGTAACAGAACATTCAAATTCCCATCCTTTTAAACCCTTAGCAACACATACTACCCCAATTTCAATTTGATAAAAACATGAGGTTTTGTTCTAAAAACCACTAAAAGTATTAGGCAAATTTCATAGACACAAATTCGACTTATAAATTCATCTCTTATAGGACCATTTGAAATCTTACTTGAATCACAAAAATTTATTTCAACTCAAGGATGCCTCAAAGAAAGGAGGTTTCTCATGTTGTAAAATTCAATGGGATCTCCCACCCATTTGGTTTTGGTTTCCCACATGTAATTATGACAAATGCATCTAAGTTCTATGATTGCTTACATGCATAATGAACTATAGTTTGGATTTCTTAAAATTTTCATCACTTTTCAATGATATATTATTCACTATCATTTTCACTAACAACTATTAATGTAGCAGAGAAAAGCAAAAAACACCAAATGCACTACACAAATATGATCAATTAGTTTAGTTTTAACCTCCCTATATGTTCCAAACACCACACCCTCCAACTCCTTCAAATGAAGTTCCATCATAAATGTAGTCGCATTCTCTTCCATTGGAAGTTCGTCAAGATAAGCTTTGCATTACACATACACAACAAACAAGTTTTCTTTCCTTCACATGCTTTCATGAAGTCCATTACAACAATGGATAAATTAGGAAAGCAAACAACATCTAGCCTCCTTTTTGTTGTCTTTGTGTAGAAAGTAAACATGACATATCAAAACCCTAAACCCTACTTGTTCATGATGTGAGCATTCAATAGCCACTCCATATTTGTTTACATCATAACTTTGTGAAATATATTATGTCCCAAGTCATATGGTTTTTGAATTTTATCAAAAAGGAATCATGTATATGATTATTGTGTAATTCACTATGGCATGATCATGGTATTATTTGAAAATGAAAGGTTTTGTACCAAATGGGGGATGTTTTAATGCATGCATGACCTTCAATGTAACAATCCATAAATATTTTTTGCATGCACTCATCACATAGTGATAATTTGTAATGAAATAACATCTTTTTTCAAAAATTGACAAATGTTGTAAGTGATTCAAAATAGGGGTTTCCAAACCATTTCAAATGGCACGGAAGTTTTATGAACTTTTAGAAGCATTATAAACTAAAGAAAATGACAAAATCCATTATAATATAATTTATCCTAGAATTTATACATAACTTCTTTTCAAGAATGTTGTACACTAGGATGTATTATAGGGTGGATGTTAAATTTATTTTTTGGAAAAGACAACTAATTTATTCAAAACTTGGACATCCAACACATTTACACTTTTGACATTGTCCAAATACACTAACAAAGTGTAATTTTAGGTTGCCAAAATTGATTGCAAATATTCAAATGATGTCACTTTTTAAAGAGAAACTTATACATCAAAAGTGCAATGTCCTCAAAAGAGGTAATGTGACTATTTGTGTGCATTCAAACAATACCCTTTTCTCTAAATGTTTGATTTTGTCAATATTTAGTTTCAAGGAAAGATTGTTGATGAGTTTTGAGAGAATTACTTTGGAAATTGAAAATTCGCAAACCAAAGTTGAAATTAGTACAAACAACAAGGGGTTTAGGATTTACAAATCAACATGTGACAAGTTTGTATGCAAAGTTTGAATAAATTGAATATAGTCCCCTAGTTGTAGATTATGTGGATAGACTTGTGTGAAGATTTGTGGTTACTAAGTGGAAAACAAGGAGATAATGTGACCATTTATGTATATTTCAAATTCATAGTTATGTGATGATTTTTATGCTCATGACATGCTAATTTGAGACGTTGATTTAGTGAAATATAACTTGTTATGTATTTTACATGACAAAATGAGCTCAACTATTGGATTCCAATGGGCACAAATTGGGCAACTCATTAATTTTTTAAAATCAATTATATACATAAGGTTGAGACATTGCTTAAAGTTGTCATGTGAGAATCATGAGATAGAAAATTTTGTGGGTATGCGAACAAAAAATGGCATGGTAAATCAATGTGAAAAATTGAAATCCATGTGAACAAACAAAGAAAATAGTTTTTGGATCTTATGTAGACTATGAGGTTTGGAAAGTATGTGACATGTGAACTAGAAGTGGAAATTTGTTTGCAGTTTGAAAGGTAACTAAATAACCTAATGTTCTTATTGAAATAAGTAATAGTGTTTATATGAGAAGCATGTGCACTACCATATTTTGACATAGATTAAATGTTTTCATATAAACACTACAATATGAAAGTTGAAGAGTGTGAAAAAAGATTTGATCTTGATAGCAATGGTGAAGTCATCTATCACCATTTCATTTCAATCCTAGTTAGTCATTAGTTGGTGTTTCCAAATGATAAGAAATCATCAACATTAAAAGAATCATCATAGGTAGCCATGAACTCTAAATACACACAAATGATCACATAATTTCCTTCTCTCGAGTCAAAATGACAATAGATCTTCACATATGTTCATACCTAGAATCTTAAACCGAAGAATATTTTGCCTCTTTCAAACTTTTCATACTCGAGCTTCACATTCCAACTTCATAACACAACCATAGTTGTTTGTGAAGGGTAAAGATGTCAAAGGATACAACTTTCATATTTGGAATTCATCATAGATGTACCCATTTGTATAGATTCATGATACCACAAAGCTCATTTTGCATTGCACATCTATAAAGGGACCAAGAGACTGGAGTTGTTGTCCTTTCAATGTTGAAATGGCAAGAGACGTTGAAATGGTAACAAAATCCTAGTGTAACTTATGTCAATTCAATTTTGTCACTATATATATATCATCACATGTTTTGTGCATAAATGTTGACTTTGTGCTCACCCATTTTTCTACACTTCCTCATTCTTTGTTGAGTCAACGATGATAATCTTGCCAAAAAATTCCATGCAACACCACTTGTTAGAAGTGATGGCAATGTTCATTCAATAAGAGAGCCAAGAAGCTTGAGGAAGGGCCCTTGCAAAGTATGGGTACTAAAGGTGCTATAAATTCTAGCATACGAAGTGAAGTTGAGGCTAGAAAGGATGAGAGAGTGTATGTAAGAAATTGGGTAATTATTAGAAGGCCATTTGGGGATCCAATTAGAGAAGCTAATGTAAACTGCAAGGCAACATGCTTAATGCAAGAAAACTCTTCATTCAAGTTCTGATGCCACCAGCATTTTATGAGAAACAATAACTAATCTTGTCATAAGACCAATCAATGCTAAGGTCCAAATCCATGTGCATCAGACTTCACATCTTGTTGCAATTCCAGGTTTGCTAACTCTGAGCCTTTTTCTGCCATTTGGATTTTCTCAGAGGAGAAAATATTAGGGGTGGGGGGTGCTGCCTCTAATTCTCAAAATGAGAGGAGAGTTACAATTTACATCTGAGAAACAATAAGTTACAGTTTGAGAACAGCTGAGCTGATGATCATGAGCTGCTGTATGGTCCAAACTTCTAAAGAAAAAAATGGAGAAACGGAAATTGACCAAGTTCTAGGGAAGAGAGAGAGAGAGAGAGAGAAAAAGGTAGGATCTGGGTTGTTTGGAAACTAAGAGATAAGGGCAAACATCAGTATGTCTCTTCAAACGGTTAGTTAAATCTACAACGATAGGTACAGCCGTTAATTGGAAGGTGTGGAGAGTTTGGCACCATACTATATTGTTATGTTAGCTAAGGGGCTTGCAAGTAATATGTTTATGAAGAGCATGTAAGACCAATGTGTACTTGAGCATATACCCCATGTGAATAAATCAGAGTACGTAGCAGCTCTTGTGGTTGAGAAAGTGTCTTCACTTCAGTTGAAAAGGAGTCCAGTAGTCCTTGGTTCAGCTTTGTCTCTTGGCATTGTCGTATTCTTCCTCACTGTACTAAACATCATTTTAAATTTCCGGCTGCAGTGATATATGTAGGCAAGATGGGTATATATTTTTGAAAAGATGGGTTTAGGGTTTATGGATTTAGGGTTCTTGTTTAGATGAGGGGAAACTAGAACAAACATTGGGTATGTGTCTAGATAACTGCTCCCTTTAAGAAAAGACTCATTTATCAACAAAATGGGAGAAACAAAAGGAAGAGGGAATTAAATCAGAGACTTCAGAAACATATATATATAATACTAGGAGGTAAAGAGTTGACAAATAGCCTCAAGGATCACTTTTACTATACAGGAATGCAACTTCTCTCTTAAGCATCCAATTAGTGGATTCACTTAGTTTGACTTCTCCAGTTGCAACTAATTGCAACATACCATTTTTGCACATGGGTGGCTTAAACCCTGGTAATGATATTAAACATCAGATTGACACAAGCTGCAAACTGATCGGTTACATGAAAAAAGCACAATTATGAAAACACAATGACTAATTGGTAGATTGTGAGAATATAATGGCTAGTTCAACAACAAGCAAGGAAAAAGCAATGAGTACTTTCCCCACAAATGTGACAAAACAAACTTCACAACGTCCTTGTACTTATTTCTAGATGCACCCAAATTATGTACTGCCACAAAACTTGCTGAGCTTCTGACTCCCAAGATAAAGCCAATGTGTGATCATGATATATTAGGTCAGACTCCAATCGCACCAAACATCAGCTCAAAAGACAAGGAAGAAAATCCATGAAGGTGGGATACCACATGATGAGTCTATGATTCTCAGTTCCAACACCCAATCTCAAACAAGGAGATCAAACCACATGCAAGTAGAAGAAAGTATAATAGTTTTCTAGCATGAGGCCAGACCACGTTTTCGAACCAATTGGCCACTTATGAGATTTGTATATAGCCAATTTATTGTTCAGCAGTTTGAGTAAAATCACACAGGGTGCTTCACTAGTCATGATCATAGGGTTTACATGACACATATTTCATGTACAAGATCATTGAGTCCTTAACATATGCCTTCTTTGTGATCATTCTCAGTCAATAACTGGTACAATCTTGTAGGGTTGGGGGCGGTGGGAGTGGGCATAATGAACAAATGGGAATCCATATCTTGTGCTTGTTTTGTATTGTTTTGCTTGATTTCTACGGGTTTTAGTTGCTAAAGTTTGTCTAGTAGAAAAGGTTGCGACAAACCGAGGTGGATACACTACATCATAAAAAACATAGTATAACCATGAAAACAAAAGACCCAAAACAACTCAAACCAAGAAGCCCCAGTCGTATGTTACAACCATATAATACAGTCCACACAGAGATGTCATTGGTTACAGTGGCTCCGGCTTGTTTGTGGCATCAAGATGTTTGTTTGGTCTTGCTTCAGATATATATGTATGTATATGGGAATGGAATTTTGTGGGTACATTACCCCCCACTGAGTATTGTTTTCTATTTCTACAAGGTTCCATGACCTCCAGGGCTTTTTGGTGTACCTGTATACTAGTTCTTTGAAATCTGCATGTCTTCTTGCCAATCAATTTGGTGTCATGTCTTTGGCCTTGCCCACTCTTTTATGTTGTTCTAAGTAGATTGGTTGTCACGGATGGATGGCCCCATCAAGAAAAATTCTTGGTTTGCTTATACTAGTCTAGTAGATCAGATTTTTCCTCAGTGTCATGTGCTTCTTTCTGACAGTGTTGGATCAGCTTGGCTGATTTTTTGCTATACTTTTTTTGCTCCTAGATGTGGATTGTTTCAATTTGTACAATACCCACCAGCCAGACCCCAGGGAAGCAAGTGTAGGGGTGGGGGGACAATTCGACTTTCCAGATAGACACAAGTTGCATTCCAGTCTGTGTGAAGTGAGTGGAGTTTAACCTCTAGGCCAGCCAACCGCCTCAAATATGGACCTTTTCTTTCCAATCTTGTGTGTTCTGAAGGCAGCAGCTTGCTTCTGGTACTATGTATAGCTGGGGATCAACTGGACCTACTACTAGTAGCACTTCTTGTTGCTCCCCAGATAAGAAATACAAAAAAATTCAGCTTGGATCCAGCATTGGGCAGCTATTAGAATCCTGGCACCAAACCCCCCACCGGGCATCAGGCAGTTCATTAAGGTTCATAACTGCAGTTCTCAAAAAATCAAATACCCAATTCTGATCTGTAATTACCATGGTTCTCAAATTTTGAAGAGAGTTGAATAACCACCAGTTCTTTGTCAATTCTTCCATCTAAACTGGTGGTTCTTTGAGGGGTTTTGAAATAACCGGAACTGGCAGCTCTCTCTTTGAGGGGTTTGAAATAACTGGAATTGGCAATTCTTTGGGGGGCTTGAAATTAACTAAAGCTACTGATGGTTCTCTCTGATTTTGAAAGATTAAAAGAACTGGGACTGATGGTTATGAACAAAATCAAAGACCCGACCAACACTCTGCTCGGAACCTGCTTCAAGAGCTAGTAGTAGTCATCATCAAGCTCACCAGATTTGTACAGTCTCTGTCTGCAGAGAGATATAGTCCTGGGCATGCCGGCCTGCCTGACGTGTTTTGTGGCACAAGAGCAGTTGAGAGGGTGCAGGAGGTTCCTCCTGTTTGGCAAATAGGCTCACAACAAAGTACAAAAACACAAAACAGAAACTTGCAGCTTTTCATGCTGCCATGCACTGTAACACAGTCCTTATGATGAATAATATGGTTTGTTGCCTGTCAGGCAGGTAATCAACAAGCTTCCCATTGCCTGGTGGACCATGGGGATGAGAGAGGAGGAGGAGGAGGAGCAGCAGGAGAAGGGAGGAGGCCATGATGAATCAAACAAAACCAAATCTCAGCTCCGATAAGAATATGAAAGTGTTGACAATATGATTGGAGTTATCGGTAAAGTCACCCTGTCTTTGGTCCCTAGTTTGACCCCCCCCCTAAACCCTGTTTCATCCCTACACATCTGTAACCTGAGTGAAATTGGGTATCATTTCATGAAACTGGGTATCAGTTCCCAAGATTTGCAGGATCTTATTCTGACAAAAGGGTTGATTTACTGGAGAATGTGAGCAGCAGCAGCACTCGTATAGGCGCAGGTAAGGCAAAACCAAAAACTGGGGGTGGAACTACCTAGGTGAGAAGTACTAGTTTGGTCCCCTGTTATTTTCCCCTGTGTATTGTTTTCATCCTGATTTCTCATTTCATCCCAAGTTTCAACAAAACTAGGGCCAAATAACCCCAGTCTGGGGTACATTACACATAATTCTAGTAGAGGTAAAAACATGTGCAACACAAGTGTACAGATTGCTTATACTAGATAATTCTAATAGAGGTGAAAATATGTGCAGCACACAGTGTACAAAATTGCTTCATACTAGATAATTCTAATAGAGGTGAAAATATGTGCAGCTCAAGTGTACAAAATTGCTTCATACTAGATGATAACCTTTACTGGTGTTGCATGAGGAGAGAGAAAGAATATACATTTCCCCATGTGAACATGAGTTGTGTGCTTGATCAAGGGATTTTTAACTACCTCAAAACTACAAGACTAGTTAGAAGCCAGCTCCTTTACAGCTGCAAAAAGTCTCCATGCTGTGAAGCAAGAAGCTTGCTCACCAAGTTTCTGTGGATACTAACTCATCTGCACATCTGTAGCAACTCCGAATCTAACTACAAATCGCATGCCATGGCAGCTGTGTATACACAGGAGGAGTGAGGAAATCAATACTTGTTATTGTTCCAACAAAGGGAAACAACACCTTCACCCCCACTCAAGCAGAATTTCGCCAGGGAGAGACATGAACAACTGGCGTTGCAATAGAAAAAAGGGCCGAGCTGAGCTGCATGTTAGGCAGTTATTAAAAACAGGAACAGACCCCCCGCAGTTATAAGGAGGTTCTTAGGATTGATAACTGTGATTCTCAAAAGATCAAAGACCCGATTTTTGATATATAATCCAAAATAGTTGCATGCAGCATTTTTTAATTGCATACTACATGTGTAGTTGTATAAAACAAGTTGCAAAAAAAAAAAAAAAATCTTTTAGTGATAATTCTTAATTTTTTTGAAAATCAAATAACTGGTCATACATCTATTAGTTCATTGACAGTTCTTTCATTGCTGGTTCTTTAAAAATGAATGGAACCAATGGTTCTTTGATTTGGTTTTTTCAAGTATTGGAACCGTAAGTTCTCTGAATCTGAAATAATTTGAAAACCAGAACCAATGGTTCTCTGTAAAATTCAGATAACTGCACAACATTGAAAGGAACCAATGTTGGGTGGTTCTTTGATTTTGTTAATAACTGTTGGTTCTGGGTTTGCTGAAAGTTTTTTAATCAGAGAACCAGCAGTTCAGGTTTATTCACAGGGAAAAAGTCCAGAAGCAAAGAGCCACTAGCATAAACCAGCTCATCATCAATCACTTGCCTATGACAAAACACTTATTTGTATTGTCATCACTTGTGCTTCATTTTGAGTGATTTAAAATGTTATTGGAGCACTGCCTCAAGCTCCAGAAATCATCTTTGATTTGCAAAGGAAAAGGAGAATGAAAAAATAACGAGAAGAAAAATTAGCTTTCCAACTTACAAAACAAGTCTTTTCTTTTTTCTTTTTTTGTCTTTGGACCTCTCTTATTTTCAAACCTCATAACTTTCTTGTATGTTATTCATTTAAAACAATTTAAAGTGCTATGGGAGCACCACTTGAAGTTTTACAAATCATCAAATTCCTTGTATGTTTCTCTGTTGCTATTCAAAGATTTTTTCAAGTGTTTGGGAATCGACATTTGTAGCATTGGGTGGTTTATTTTTTTGAGTTCTTGACCTCTTTACTTTGAAGCGCCATAACTTTCTCAATTGTGTATTCGTTTTTGATGATTTTTAGTGCACCAAATGAGCCAATAAGAGAAGTTCAAATTTTGTTTGGACACCAAAGACAACAAAGCCCTCCCCTTGGATCCAGCCTGCCCTGAACAGTTAAATATCTGATCACTGGCTGGTTTACCCTAGTTCCAGGTATTTCAAAAACTGGCAGTCTTCACTAAAAGCAAGTAAAGAACCGGCAGTCTTATAGACAGTTTTTTTTTTTGGGGGGGGGGGGGGGGGATTTTTTTGAAAAATGTTTTTATATATGAGGGGATTGGGTTTTTTTTTTTTGGGGAGCCACGGGTGAAACACCACAAACCCCCCTTGTAACCATTAAAGGGGCGTTTTTCTTA
>Ga0116227_10006364_pt1 | contig 23971 bp, 17 predicted proteins | sample S1TSphgellanicum_FD_89693 | JGI IMG/M metagenome (GOLD analysis project Ga0116227, IMG submission 89693) | Host-associated microbial communities from peat moss isolated from Minnesota, USA - S1T2_Fb - Sphagnum magellanicum MG | ecosystem: Host-associated > Plants > Peat moss > Unclassified...
AAAAATAAAAAAAAAAAAAAAAAAAAAAAAAAATCCTTCAAAAGAAACCAAAAATCCTTCAAGATATCATAACACTATAAACTAATCTCAAGTTTTCTCAACACAAGCCAAAATATCATCTTTCAAAAAAATAAAAATCCTCATATAATAAAAATAGACCCTATTATTATTATTATTATTATTATTACTACTACCTAGGGGTCAAGCCAAAATCCCTTAAGCCACTATAATACTCTCTAATGAATCTAAACACAATATTACCCGGTGGGTACCCACGTGATACCCGCCGGGTATCACAAGGAAAAACAATGGGGCAGAGGGAAAACATTGGTCCATTTTTGCCCTCGGTACCAGGCTTGGGCCCCGCTCAGCTCCACATGGCATAAGCCCTTATTCCAGTAATGCCCACGGGCCCTCGGGCTTTGCCTTCGGGTCAAGACAAGTTGGCTCACAAAATTTGTCAAGACAAACTTGGCTCTGGCCTCCCCACAAAAAAACCACTTTTATTGTGTGTTTTTTTGTTTTGATATGTGCAGTGTTGCTTCTTTTGTGTGTGTGTGTGTTTATCTCTCTCTCTCTCTCTCCTCTCTCTTGCTCTTGCTCTTTGGCACTTTGTCATTAGATTCAATAGTTTTCTCACAAGAGTTGCAAGCTGATGATGATACCTAAGGATCTACTACATAGACTCATATGAGAGAGATCTTAGGTCTTGGTGACTACAGAAACACCAGCTAGAGAGAGAGAGAGAGAGAGTTGTGGTAACTATAAGAGCACCAGTGTCTTGTTGTTTCTTTCTCATTACCAAATCATCAATGTCCTAGGGATTAGAGCTTTAAGAGAAAGTGAGGAGGAGGAGTTTGTGCGCCCATTTTTTGTTGTTGTTGTTGTTGTTGCAAGCTTGCTTTTTTCTATTGCACTTTGTCATAAATTTGGGTAGCTTGTGATCTGTTTGATAATACATATTTCTTTGGGTGTCTGTGCAAACAAGCTAGCTTTGTTGCACAAGATATATCTACACACACACACATATACATATACATATACATATCGTAAGGTTCAAGGAGCTGTTAAGCAACCAAAAAAGCTGATTGATATCCCCTCTAGCCACCCCCCAATAGCTGATTGAAATTCCTGAGCTTTGAGAAGAATTTTGTTTGTGGGTTGGTGGGAAGTCTATAGGGTGTGGAGGAGCTGGGAATTCAATGGGATCATTATCATGTCTGCAATTCAGTTTCATAGAATTTAAGCTCAAGCAACTGGAGCATCGATTCAGAGCTTGTGGGCTTAGATCACAGCTTGTAAATCTTGATAATGATACTGCAATTCATTGCTGGGTGCCTGCATCCACCCTGACATCACAGAATGGTCAAGTGGGCTGTAAGTCCTCATCAGTTGCTGCTGCATCAGACAAGCTGGAGACGAAACCAGCTTTGATGCTCATCCATGGCTTTGCACCGAATGCATTGCTTTGCTGGGAGAATCAGGTTGGCACATTAACAAAGGAGTTTGATGTCTACATTCCAGACCTCTTGTTCTTTGGGAATTCCACCACCAAGCTGACAGAGAAGCGATGGACCGAGTCCTTCCAAGCTGAGTGCTTGATGCAGATGCTGCAGCTAGTCGGGGTTCAGAACCAGATACAATTGGTGGGAACCAGCTATGGTGGCATGGTGGCATTCCGGATGGCGGAGATGTATCCAAATTTTGTGAAGAAAGTGGTGATTTCCAGCTCAGGGGTGGGTTTCATGTCGACTAGCTTGGACGTTCTTCTTGCCAGGAGCAATCTGTCCAGCATATCAGAGCTCCTGTTGCCATCTTCAGTCAAGGGAATGAAGGTCTTCCTTGCGAATGTGACATACAAAGCAATGTGGCTCCCGAATTTCATTCTTCACGATATGCTCCAAGTGAGTTTAACTCATCATCATGCATTATCACAAACCTGAAAAATCCAATTGAGAGAATTGGTTGTTTCAAGACTTTGAACTTTCCTGGAGTCATCATCATCATCATCATGTACATAGTACGTATGTATCTTTTGCGACAACAGTAATCCCAAAAAAAATCTTTGGACCACATCTCCATTTCAAACATCTGGAATCTCAAACATGTCTGTAAGTCTTCCTCTATGAGATGATGACAGGTGCTGTATGAAGAGAATCGAGAAGAGCGAAAACAATTATTGGACCACATGATCTTTGGCACCAAAGATGCATTGCCTCTTCCACAATTGTCACAGGTTTGTAAGCTTTTCCTCCACACTGAAGCTATAAGTTCTTGCCTGGCTGAGTGAAGAAATTTGTTGGGGCAACAAAAAAACAGCTTGAAAATTACCAGTTCTGAAAGCTGGAGAAAAGAATCAACCTTCCTGATTTTGGTTTTCAAGCTTTCAACTCCACTGTCTCTCTCTCTCTCTCTCTCTCTCTCTCTCAAAATAGCCTGTGCAAAACCCATTTTATTCAATCCCCATTTTATGTCAAGACTGTTTTCTCCTGCCCATCATTGCCCACAGAGGGTTCTGATCATGTTTCTGTGATTTCCTTTTGTTTGCTTGAGTGTTGCAGGAGAAGTTCTTAATTGTGTGGGGGGAGCACGATGAGATCTTCAACATAAATTTGGCATACGAGCTTCAAAAGTGATTCACTGGGCCTCTTTCTTTCTGCTCTTCCTCAACTGCAGATCTCAATTTTTTCTTGAAAAGAAATCCATTCCGTGGTGGAGAGACTCTCCACAATTCTTTTATACACCAAATTTGAGCCCATGGTCTTGGTACCCATGTGAATCGTTTAGGGTTAACTGTGGAATTCAAAGCAAGGATAGTTGTTGTATACTTTGTCAAACTGGGAGTTTAGAATCTGAGCAAGTGATTGATCATTGTCATTTGTTTTGTGGGGATGCAGACACTTAGGTACAAGCAGAGCAGAGTTGGTTGTGATGAAGAATTGTGGGCACGTACCTCAAATGGAGAATCCCAAGGAGTATAACCGCATCATCCTCAATTTCCTGAAAACCTGCCCCCAGAACTGAACCAAGGATTGATTGATATTGATCAGTCTTTTAAGCTGATCAGGTGGCTCACTTACAAAAATGTGGCTCATAACACATTGCAGGATTCTAAAAGATTTCAAGCACAATCTACAATTAACATAAAGTTGAGAATTATTCCCTGAGAATTCCTCAAATTTATTTTTGTACATTTAGAAGAAGAAGTCTCGTGCCCATGAAAACAATTTTTTATTTATTTTTGGCTACACATATTATTAATTGAGTTGCATATCAGATTCAAACCCAGCAAAATAGCATTTTTATGAAGTTCAAGTGTTGAAGCTCCCCCAAAGTTTCTAGGACTAAAATTCTCCAACTTGCAGTTGTTTGTCTCAGATTAAACTGTGCTTTGTCGGCCTTGTCCTGAAGGATAGATTCAGGCAGAGCTCAAGGCAAGACTGCAGCAGCAGTCCATTTAGCTTGCTCTTACTCTTTTAATAACATTCCATTTTTTGTTCTGTCACATTCTGTGACAACGATATTTTCTTCTTCCTACACAGAGAGATTGCTTTACAAGGATTGTATCTGTGAAACTCTCTCATCTTCACAACACATTTTGATGCATCAAGGCACTGACTTACATACGTGTCTTGATGCATCAAGGCATTGACTTACATACATGTCTTTATCCATCAAGAAGACATCAGCTGTTTGAGATTCCTTGAGACAGGTATATTGAGGTTTGCTGTTTTGCAAGCCTGGGAAGTGAGTGCAGTAGTTTCTGGCTAGTACATACCAAGAACTGCCATGATTCCTATGTCAATTTTTAGCTGAGTGTTTGTTTCTAGCTTATTACACTAGAAATGATGGTCATCAGGTAGAAAGATTGAGTTTCTGTCACTTTTTCAAGCTTCCTTGACTTCAATCCAAACACACCCATGTTTGTGAAAAAACTTTCCTTGACTTCAATCCAAACATACCCAAGTTTGCAAAATTAAAGCTTTCCTTGACTTCAATCCAAACGTACCCCAAGTTTGCAAAATTGAAGCTTTCCTTGACTTCAATTCAAACATACCCCAAGTTTGCTGCCACTTGCTTGATGGAAGTTTGGCATTCTTCCAAGACATGTCCAAGACAGATGGCTGTAACTCCATACCTTGCACAATTCATGCAAAACTCCTCCTCAATTCATGCATACATGTTTGTTTGTTTGTCTGTCTTGTGATTCATCATGATGACATTTGAGGAATGTGATATAGGCTTTTGTTTCTTGTCTCATACATGATTTCTTGATGCCATTGTGTCTGAGGTTCCTGCTGTTTTTCTCAATCTGTTGTGATTGATTCCTCTCAACAACCTTGATTGATCAACAACAACTTTGTTCTCTGAGATTGGCTCCATGTCCTGAAATGGCAAGGAAACCAACAGCAGGCATTATGGTCTCATTCACCACAACAAAATAGACTTGCTCCAAACTGCATTCCTGGAGGGATCAGGCCGGCAGGTGTGCTTTCAAGAGCTTTTTGCTTCTTCGCTTGCTTGCTGCTGCCCTTTGTTTTGTTACATCATCTGTCTGAGGATGGAGAGAAATGCATGGAACAAGCTTGCATCACAACAACACGGCATATGTTGTTGATGAAGTCCATCTTCATCATCAACATGCAGAGGCAAGAACGACAATTCTGCAAAAGCTCTGTATCCGAAGAGGTCTGTCTCTGTCTCTCTTCTGTCTCTCTCTCTCGGTGTTTCGCATGTAACAGACACACGAAACAGTCAAATTCTTCTTTCTGTGAACACTAGAGTGGTAGCTCTAAAGATGATTGCAACTCTGTGTGTGTGTGGGTGTGTGGCCGCTGTTGTCTGATGAGCCGCGCATACGAGGTACCTACATGGCGTTGCAGGAGAGGTCTAGGGGTATGAAGGAAGTGCTGCAGAAAGTGGAAGAAAGTTACCTTCCAGACAAGCTCCACAGGCAACGCGCCGACATGAAGAAGCGACACATGTATGGCCCCCAGCGAGCAAAAGAGATGAGGTGTGTGTGTGTAAGAGAGAGAGAGGGAGAGAGCGAAGTGTCGTTTGTCTTGTTGTGTGTTGGACGATGAAGACGGGGACGGGACTCGAGGGGAGGCCAGGAGAGAAAGCACCTTGTGGGGAAAAGCAAGCTTTCCTTGTAAGCAGCAGTTTCGGCAAGGATTTGCATTGCATGATCTGCGAAGATGTGTCAGGGAAAGGCGACAGGTGCAGCAGCACTGTTTCTTCTTCGTCTTCTTCTCTTTCGTCACTTGCATGGACTGGTTGCTGTTTTCCATGTGTTGCATCTCGGAGCAGCAGCAACAGATGAATCTAGGAGACTGGTGGTGAATCTGCTGCTGCTGAACCTGCAAGAGAAGAAGGATGAACACTTTTGTTGCCGCCACAACTCCTCCTCAAGTTGTTGGAATGGAAAGCCACAGCACCAGCACCAGCACCAGCGACAATAATGACGACAAGGGGAAAGAAGAGGAGGAGGGGGAGGAGACTCCAGTTGCAGCAGGAAGTCAGGTGACGACTCCTCCAGGGATTCAACCAAGTCTATCTGTGAAATGCAAAAGGGATCAGTCGTGGAGAAGGAATTTCATCAGCAGCAGCAACAAGAACAAGAACAAGAACAAAAAGGCAAACAAGGATCCCAGCAACTGGGAGCAGCAGGTAGGAGATGAAGATTTGTTAGGAGATGTGCATGGTTGTTGCTGCCTGCCAAAGAGAATTTTCTGGAAGGGATCGTTGGACTCGCAGGGATGTCCACCTGCCTCAACTGAGGAAATCAAAGAGATCTTTTATCACAGCTTCATGGTCGGTCTTTTGAACTCTATACTACTCTGCCTAGTACTTTCCTTCGGTAATAAATATCATGGTAGCAGCTTGATTAGTATCACTGTTCTATTCCTGATCAACAAGGTGATGATGATGATGATGATGATGATGATGAAGGTCTGAGATCTGTGAGTGAGAGCTCAACAACACCTTCACATTGTTGCTGTGGAGATTTTCTCTGCAGCAATTCCATAGATCTACTTGTCAGTTACTCTACACCCACCTGCAGATAAGTACAATAGGAATCTGAGCTTCAGCAGTTATGGGGTGAGGAGGAGGTGATTGTTGGTTGATCTTGTTGGTTTTTTTGAATGTATATCATTTTGGGTAACTGCAGATTCTGGGAGCTTATGCAAAGAACCTTGAAGAATTGACAAAGCTAATTAGAGAACACCACCCAACTTTCGATCCGCATGGGGTGGTTGAGTTTCAGCATCCACAGGAACGTGGAGCATGCCCACCATACTTTATATACCTAAGCCATGAGAGGAAGGAGCTGGCATTGTACATCCGTGGCCTACAACTTTTACATCGGCAGGATTATGTCACCCTCATGAATAACCGTAAGGATGAGCAGGTGTGCAGGTTCTTCTTCTTTTTTTTCTAACTAAAACCCTTTTTCCCCTATTGTTTTGATTTTGTTCTTATATTGAGCACTACTGCCAGAATCAGAATCTTGAACTGGTGGCTGTTAGAAGGATGATCCTCTCTCTGATGGAATCAATTCATGGTGGCATATGGTTGTTGTAGCCATTTGATGGAGGCTATGTGCATCATGGAATGTATCAACCTGCAGAGTGGAGTGCCAAGCATATCACTCCGAAGCTCAAAGAGCTTCTATTAGCTAATAAGGGGTATGCATTCCAACTATGCACATGTGAAAATTCAAATTGATTGGATAAAGAAAAATCCATAGTTGTGTAACATGATCTGCTTGTACGTTCATTTAGGTTTCCTTGCAATTTCATCAGACCCTTGTTCACATACTGAGGAGCAGGATTGCACTGCTCATTTGAAACCATGCCTTTAACTTGTTATATTAAGTTGGGGTTTGAGTTTAGCTGTTAGATTTGCAGTTTCTTGATTCTCAATGAAGCCAAGGACAGTCGGAGGACAAAGACACAGAATCATAGATTTCAGCTATGTATCTGGAGGGATTTAAGCTGTTAGATTTTAGCAGTTTCTCAATTCTCCATGAAGCTGAGGACAGTAGGAGGACAAAGACAAAGAATCATAGATTTGTGCAACCTGAAATAACTGAGTTTTCCTGGTCTTCCAGAAATATGCTGTAATTCAGTATGCGGTTTTTTTTCTATAGGTAATCTGTATTTTTGTACACACTTGGTATGATTGGACAGGTATCGGTTTACCAATGTAGGGCATTCATTAGGGGCAGGAGTTGCTCCCTTGTTCACAATTTTGCTTGTCAAGAATCCAGAGCTCATTGGTGGGATCAGTCCAGAACTGATTCATAGCTATGGATTTGCACCACCTCGAGTAATGTCCCTGGATCTTTCCATCAAGTATGCCCCTTATATCACCAGCTGTGTCTACCAGGCAAGTGCATGTGGATCTTCTTTCCAGCTTTTGACACTGAATCTGGGGGGGTTTATTTATCATCCTCCTTTTTTACACTGGCTGGCCTTCAAATATGCTCATGTAGTAATCCAGTTCCATGCCATTTTCCTCAGTTCAGAGTTTGAAAAGACATGCTTTTGTGTTCTTTTGGATTTGGACACTGCAGGATGACTTTTTTCCAAGGGTTTCAACAGAGTCTATGAAGAAATTATTCATCGCCACATTTGCCTTGTGAGTTTGTATACATCAAGATTCTCAAGATGCTGCTCCTTACCTGATGATACCTCTCTATACAAAACAATCACCACCACTGTACAATTGTTGTCTCTTGTCTATGTACATTTATGTTCATGGGTTGATTTTCTGTTGGGTGAAGTGAGCTGAAATGAATGTATTCAGAGCAGGCGATGGGTATGCTCTTTTGTGCAGGACAGGGGTGGTTGTTTTTATCCTCTGGGTAAAGCAGGCATTCCTAATAACACATTCAGATGATCCTCGTCGCTTATATCCACCAGGAAAAATCTGCCACTTTGTATATAAGCAACCTGGACGGCCAGGTCATCACCCAATAAGAGCTCGCATAGTTCCATCATCGCAGGGACGGTTTGAGCGTCTAGTTCTTTCATCATCAGGGACTACCAAAAACCACTTTGTTTTGACTCTGTGTGAGCATCTTAAAGTAAGATCTTCGGTTCTCCTTTCACATGGCTATGTGCTCGAATGCAGAGTCCAACATTTTGCATTCTGCCATCAGTATCCTGCTAGAGAAAAGTTTACATATATGAGAAGTGAATGTGTGATCATTGTGAAGAGACAAATGGTAGTCAATGACCAGCACCTTTAGGGTATAAGTTTACTCTGAGGACAAAATCATGAGTCAGGAGAAACTCTTCATTTGGACATTCAAAAAGGTTCCCTAGTCATGGTTTGTGCCTCCTGAACCAGGTGGTAATTTTGAAAGGTATTCCTAATGCATGTTGATTTTACTCTTTGTATGTGGGCAGACATATAATTGGCCAGAAGACCTGAAGGATCCTTGGCTTGTTGACGTCCTGAGTACAAGGAAGGAAAAGGTACAAGTACAATGATCTCTGAGTCTTTGCCTCTGCAGAATTGCTGATGGAAGCACTGTGTTTGACTAGGTTCTCCCTTTCTGGAAAGCTGAAAACCAAATGGGAGTGGACTATTATGTGTAATGTAAAGACCTGTTCTCATTTAGGCAGTGAACTAGTGAAAGAGCAGGTTTCAAGATCCTCTTAGAATCATGCCAAGTTTTGGCATTTACAAAAGTTTTTCCTGGCTTGTTCTAACATTGCTGTGCCTACCCAACCTCTTTCAATACCAAATGTGAAACCAACTCTGAGAGACAAATCAACAATCTGTAAGCTGCTTTCCATCTATATGGAATAAGAGGATCCAAGCTATTGCATCCATTACAAAGTGCTTGTTTAGGGACATGGCTGTTTTGACAGTCATGATCATTTCCTTGCACCTAAGCTAGCAGATCACTGCTACACTTGTCACAAAGAGGAAATGTGATCAAGCACCTTGGCTGGTCCAGGGGGGTCACACATGCACCTGGCACAAGCAGCACTTTGCTCTCAAGTGTACTTATCTAAGGTGCCCATTGGAAAAGTACAGAGCAGGCTTGGCCTGGCAACCCTACCAGAAGCAGGACCTGCACTGAGAGTAGATAACTCTTGAGTTGTCTTTACAAGCCTCATATACTGCTCAGTACTTTTTGGGTTCTCCGCAACTTAGGATAGGACCCAATGCATAGGAACTGTTGTTACTTCACTCAATAGCACTTTCAATATTTCTTCATTGCTCATGAACTTGACATGTGTGTGACACCAGGGACATTGCTGTTGAGGCTCCAAAAACTACTGTGACCTGCTCCAATATTGATGGATACATGGCCTTGGTTTTGGCTTCTGGAGGACAAATTACTACCATAGCACACCACCTGTGGAAAATGCAACATCAACTGTCAAATTTCAGCTACGTTGACTCTCACGTTTGAGCTCATCATTCTAAGGGCCCTGCAGGAAGAAGGGCTGCATGTTTGTGTTCTCAAAGAAACCATAATAATTCAATAAACATAGGATGCTGTGTGTGCTCTGTTCTGTCCCAGAATTGGGTTTGATTTCCATCATGTTTAGGTTTTTGTCAGCATCACCAAAAGAGGTTCCCAGAAGACGGTAATCAAAGGAATGCAAATGAATGTTTTATTTTTCTCCCATAGTCTAGATCTTTGGAGGATTATCCAATGGTGCAGAGAAGAACATATTTGTTAGCTCATTCATAATGGAAACTTGCAGTTCCCTTATGACTTTGTTTTCAATGTTGGTTTGCCTATTCTAAATTATCCTTTGCTTTTTCAAAAATGAAGGCATTCCCAAATGCATACATTAGATATGTGTTTCGAGCATCTCCACACTTTAATATTTGATACTAATTCAACCAAACTTGGACTTGCAACCATTTCGAATCACTTATTCATGAGCACAAAGAGCAATAAAAATGAGGGTAAAATCATTGTACATTTTAGTAGTGTGTCTTGTGTTCTTAAGAATATGTATCCATAGATTTTCAATTTGGAAATTTTTATTTTTATTTTTCTAAAAAAACTTCACACAACTTGAATAGAAAGTAATGCATGTCAAATTTGTAATAAACACAATGTAATACGTAACTTAAATAGTACTTAGTAAAAATGGTATGATATCTTTTAAAGGACGGAACCATTAAACCATGGGGGGAAAAAAAGGAATTTATCTTCATAATTTGGGTACTACTCCTTTTAAGTTTCTCTTTGAAAAAATTTCAAATGTGGTTTTTTATGTGAATAGTAACTATTATGGTTTGATGTATAAAGAAAAATGTTGTTGCATACTTGGGCATTAGGAATTTTACATTTCAAACTAACAAAAAAATATTGTTTAATATAATATTATTTTTTAATACATTAAGGAGTTCATTTTTGTGCTCTACCCCTTGGGAGAGGGATTACTAAAGTGGGGGTGATTTTTTCACTAAATTTTGAGGGGGTTCATGTTAGATTTTTCTCGTGTTAAGGTCACTTTTTCTTGAACTACTAAGGTGGTAGTAGATTTGCTTTACCACTCATTGTATAACATGTGGCAAAAACACCTTAAGACCAAAAATGGCACACAAGGATTTTTAAATGGTATTTTTGCAATATATTTTGACAAATTTAAAAAATGTTCAATTTTTTATTTTTGTATTTAGGGTGGAAATAATCATTTTTCCCCCCAAAAAAAAAACTAATTTAGCACTTGGTAAACATTATAGGGTAAAAGATTTCTGAACAAATGGGTGAAAGCACACTACAATGACCTTATATGGATATATCACATTGGCAATTTTTCATGTATTTTTTAGGTATATATATATAAACCAAGACTCACTTATGTAAAGCTAAGGCAATTAGGTTTTCAAGAATGCAAAGAACACATCTAAATTATGGATATATAATAAGTAATTAACTTTCGAATTTTGGTAACAATCTTCATCACACTTGTAAAAGTCACAAATATGAACTTTTATTTTCTAATGTATTTAGTCCCATGTATTTGAAACTTTGGGATATTGCATGATTGATGTTTAAAGACACATTGAATGAATGGAATATGAGTTAAATTTATTGTGTTATGAACTTTTCAAGGTTCCAAAAACTATAGTTACATTTTAACTACACTTGCTTTTGAAAAAAAAGAATCATAAAAATTAATTATTTTCTTGAACTATCCTTTGGAACCTTTTTAAATGTCTTATAACATCATGACTTGAAATTCGAAAAGATATTAATTTCAATAACACGTAAATATCCATATTTTAAAGTAATTTCCAACTACACTAAATATGGACTTTGGTCTACCAAAAATGGGACACCCTAGTGTGTTTCCACCCATATTTATCTAAATTTTTAAAAATTCATGTCCAAAACGATTTCATAAAAATTTTTAAAAAAAATTATACTTCCATGTCATCTTGAAAATGGTTTGGAGACACTTATTTTGAATTGCTTACGACACTTGCAGGGGTTACCAATTTATTATTAATTTTGATTAATAAATGAGTTCATCATTACAAATTTTGAAATTGTGAGTCCATATGCACACTTTTTTTGTATTGTTACATTTCATGTCATAAAATTAAAATCTACCCCATTTGAAATGTTTATATATATATATATAATTTATTTTTATTTATTTATTTTCTTCGAAAGTGAACATAGTTGAATCATTACATTGAATCCCTTTAAATTATTATTACAATAAATGGATGCACCATACACTTTCACGCACAAAGGTGTAAGAAAACTACTTTGTTACAAGATCCAGTGGATATTCCAATATATTATCTTTTGCAAGTACCATGGAACAAAGGATAGGGAATGAGTTGCTTAATGACAACAATGTTGTCATAGTTGCATGTTATGTGTCTTTTTGTTTGAGTGGATGTGTAATGGGTATGGTCATAGGGTGTTGATGGGTGGCATCATTGCAACAACCACATGTTTGGTGTAATTGATGCAAAGTTTGTGAGTTTTTTTAATTATAAACATTGGTGAGGATGTGGATTTGTTGAACCTTTGATGCTACAATTTTTTGCATTGTGTGTAGTGTGCAAAAGCATCTAGTTAGGTGGGCATGGTGTGGTAGGCTAATACAAAGCATTATTCACAAGCTTTTTGATGTTTTAAGTTTAATTTATTGTTGGGTACATATTGTGAATGTGGCGAAGGGGTGAAATTTTTCATTTGGGCATCTCTTTTTCATTTTAGTGCACTTCATGCAAATTTTATGAAAGGTTATAGTTTGTTGTCTTGCATTTATTGTTGTGATGTTGCAAATGGTAACAAACATTCGAAGGTTCTATGGAAGGTATCAATGGCTGGTTGAACGTTTCTTCTATGAGTTAATGAACCCCACATAATGAAGGGGGGAAGCAAACCCCTCACATCCTGTGTGAGGATTTTGAAGTTATTGGAAAAGAAAAATCTCCCAAGTTGGCAATATAAGTCTTTCCTCCTCCCACTCTTGAAATGCCAAAAGTTTAAGGATTGTTGTAGTCTTATGATGAAATGTTCTGCAACCTCTTGAAACTTTTGAAGGTGAACTACCTATCCTCATAGTTTTTGTGAACTCAAAAAATAGCAATAACAAGTTGCATGTGATTTGACAACAAGTTTGCAAGTGTAGCCAAAGTCTAGGAGTTTTGAAAGCAAAGCTCAGTTTACAATGATGTTTTTGTTGCCATATCAATTAATGGTGATATGGAAAACTACTATAATGTATGTAAGATCATGTGCAAAAAATGCAATAGCTATGTTGTGACAACAATTGGTGACTCATTGGTTGTAAGGGTCTTTGGGTAAGAGATACATGATATTCAAATTATGAAATGTCAATAATCATAATGGTTATCCAATCAACTTATATGGTGAATATGTACAAGTAATATGTGTTATTTTTGGTGCAAATTTTCATTTCAAATGATGAATGTGAAGATGTTTATAAAGGGTGTAACAAAATGGCAAAACGCCTACAAGAATTATATGAGGAAGTGAAAATGACTATAGATAATTGGGATGTAGAAAATGCGTATGACATTATTGAAGGTAATTGGGTGCAAACAGGTTAATAGGAGCCATTAACGCCCCTTTAGGTGACTACTTTGGGGGGGGAATATTCTTGGAATATTTTTGAAAAAAGTCTTTAAATCTTTTTTAAAATATTTGTACTATTTTGTTAATGTTTGTGTTAAAAAAATTGCTAGAAATATGTCATTTTCAAAATTTTCCAAGTCCATTTACAAGTCCTTTTACTACTTAAAATCAATGGTTCCAAGTCTTTTTACATTACTTTTGAAGGTCCAAATGTTAATGAAATAATTTCATATTTTGTAGATTTATAGAATAAGATATTAGATTCGATAATGTGCAAAAAAATAAACTTATTGTCAAATTTAAATTCTCTTTAAAAAAAATTGGTGTAAAAAACAAAAAATTAAGCAATGGTTATGACTACTTTTGGCTCCTATTAACATAATAGCACCCAATTATATATGATGCCTTCCAAAAATAATTGGAGTTAGTTGTAAAAGACATTAAACATACAACCACACTTAATATTTTGGCCCAACTCCACATAACTTAGGTGATTTTGAAGAAGCAAAACATCTCCTTGAGGTTTCTTTTCTACTATAATTTATTTTGTATTGTGTTTCATGGGTTGCATAAATAGCATGGTATCATCATTCATTCATCATTTGTGTTATTTTATATGTCGGTTGCAATATGAAAGAAAACTTGTAAACAATTGGACATTGAAATGTTGCATTTAGGGTTTGTAGATTAAAAATGTGTTTGATAAATTTGTAACAAGGTCTTTTCAGCTATTGGTGGACAATATATTGAGACATATGGGAAGCATTACACAACCATAGGCAAGCATGTTAAATAAACATTTCCCCTTGAAATAAAAGAATCTCAAAATTCAAGATGATGCATTTAGTAATGGGCTTACAACATTGGTCAATGGTTACATTAACATAAGATTTTTTATCTTGAAGAAAAATTCTCAAATCACTTTCTTTCCTTGTTTATTATATATACTCTAAAAACTTTAATCTTGCATTACCTTTGAATGTGCCAAGTTGTATGAAAAAAAAAATGTCACCTATTACAATGTTTTAGGCCTAAACATAATAATTCCTACTATCAAGGAAAGATCGCTTAACAAAAAATGAACTTACGTGGGCAAACAATGAAGATAATCCTCTAGTAGTGGAGTTGTTATTAAAAGTAGCAAACACATATAATGAATGTTTAATGAATCTAAGATCATTTTTGTCTTAAGACATTTCATCCAATGTGATGGTGGGAGAGAATATTGCTTTAAGCTTGTTTTCCTTTACATAAAACCATATGAAATGGAAAATTTAGGTTTTTGTTTGGACAAGCTATCATTAAAACCTTTCTAGGGTCACATCCGAGTTCTATATTCTTGAAATCCAAAGATGGTGCATGTGGTAGATTTGTGAAGTTCATAAATGATCCCTTCTTCTATTATCTATTTCAAATTGTTTGGCTTGTTGAGTGGCTCATTGAATGGTGTTGCAATATAATGTTATGGAATAAAGACCACATCTTGGTCCTTTAAGGTGGATAAAAAATGGCCATACATTCTTTAGTTTTTGGTATACAACTCATCCATGCTAGCCCAAACTTAACAAGTTTCATGCATCAACCTCCGATGAAATATCCAATGGCCATAATAATCATCAAACCAATAGAGAATTGGAGCCTCCAATATCAATAAAATCCTTTTCATACATGTTGAAAATAAAAAAATTGAACCATTTCATTTTGATCATGTTATTTATTTGTTGTATTTTTGGGAAGTTTTGATTTTAAAATCTATGTTTGTATTTTTTTCAAATTTAAATATTATTTAAATAGCAAGTAAAAATAATAATATCATAATAATATTTTACATCTTTTTCATATATCCAAAATTTCATATTTCTATATTAAGTTGTTAGAATTCACATAATTTAATATCAATTTATTTAGAAGTTTCATACTAAATTTGACCATGGACATGATGGACAATATTTTAAGATAACTCTAAAGGACCAATACACATTTAAGGAGGATACCTAGTAGATTTTGTTGTCAACACCATAGCTAAAAATGTAGCATGAAAATTACAATATTCAATATGCTCCCACCCACTCTATGCAATGCTCTTGAAACTTATAAATGACATTGCTACATTAATATTGTTGTCTTATATAATTGTGGACCTAACAACCTTGCAATAAACTTAGGTGAAGGTTGCTAAGTAAAACAATGGAAGCTCATAAATTTTTAAGTCTTGAGGGACTACCAATGGGGAGAGACAGACTTGCTTTCAAACAAATAATTAAGAAATGATTAAACAACTTGGAAAACAACTTGGAACTTCCAACTAATCACAATAAAGATGTGAAGGTAGTTGCTTTCTCTCCTAAACCCTAAACCCTTTATAACAAACTAATCATGAGGACTAATAACCTTCATGTTGTTTTGTCACTACCCTCCATGAATGTTACCCTCCTTGCAAAAATTGGTTTTGCAAAAACTATCGTCCAATAACCTTGATTCTTTAACTAAACAATAGGAAAAAAAACTAATGGAATGTTGAAAATGACAATATTTTACATCAAACAAAAAAAAAAAACTACTTACAAAAGGAAATGAATAAAATACCCATGAAATCCAAAAATCTAGTTAACTCACAACCATGCTTGTATTACACTAAAATCCTCACAAGATTACACACATAGAATATTAATGAATTTTTCATAGAAGATAATAGAATGAAATTACAATGATAAATGAGATGAAGAATGGGGAACCAACAAAACTCCCACACCCCATAAGCCCCAAAGGTCACCTCATCCTTTCCTATAATCTAGGCCTTTATTCAATTCTCTTCGACAAACCCCTAGTTATTGGCACATTAGTTTTCAACCATCCTATCATCAAGGACTAACTACCCAAGTAGTGTCATGGAGACACTGAGTATGAACCTATCACTAATAATTAGGAAATCATTAGGTTATTCACTAGGATATTTTATTTTATTTTTCCTTTTTAATATAACCTTTTTGTAGAGATCCACAAAGATGGAGATAGTGAAGAACAATTTTTGGCTTGTTGAAGCTACTTTTGTGAATATATTATTTTCTAAGTTTAAAATAGTAGGTATTAGTTAAAACATAGGTGCAAATTGTTTCCATTTTTGACAACTTGTCACTTTTGTCCTACTTGTATGTTACTAACTTGTTATATTAGTCATACATATATGCTAGTTGGTCCTTTTATCATGAATCTATTTTTGACACCTTGAATAACTTTGAACTTGTTTCATGTAATCCGAGATTAGGGTCCTTGTTTTTAGATTTTTGTTTCAAACTGAACACTTGGAACCTTTTCATTGTAAGTAGTGCTTTCAAGCACATAAAGGGAAGCGGCTTGTGCGCCCAATGCAAGGGAAATTGAACATGAGCAATTCAAAATTGGGCAAGTAGAAAAAACAACATTACATGTAAGGAAAGGCCATCTAAATCTATAATTTACAATCCATGTAGTTACATGAGTAGTTTGGATATTGGTAACACATTGTCTTCCTTTAGTATCATGTACAAATCACCTTCGATCATGGTAGCATAGTTGCAAGCTACAATACTTGATTATTTTTTATGTTTTAGGAATCCATTTTGGGCAAAATTTAAAACTATAAACATGTCCCATAAACACCATCCCTTTCTAATCACAATTGAGTCACCTTTATAAAATTTATTTTTCAAAAAACTCATATAAAATTCTATACATTGAAAAAAAACACAATAGAATGACAAAGTCGGAAAAAATAATTAAAAAAATTCTCTTAAAGGACTTTTGAAAATTAGGTTACTCTAAGACCATTCAAAAGTCCATTTAAGTATCAAGTTTTTTGTCAATGACACTTTAAATCAAAATTCTAGCTAGCTAATCCCCTACATTTTAAACGAGTCTTTAAATTGGAGAACTAATTGACAACAATGAAATACAAAGTTGATTCTCATGTAATTAAAATATGTATCGTGACAAAATTGTACAAAATTTTGAAAGTTCATCATGTGGTGTGCAAAAAAATAAGGTCACAACTTATTATATAAAAATATTTTTTGGTAATTTACTTAAATGTAAATAAGATGCCTATTATTCATTGTGAGAATATAGTTAAAATATAACTAAAATATTTCATTATTTCATAACACACTAAAAAACACCTTTTTATCTCAAGTGCTTCTTCAAATATATCTCAAGTGCTCCCATGCCACTACTTGAAGTTATTGTGCATCCACTTGATGTTGCAATTCCACTTGTAGTAGAGTTAGGCTATAAAAAATCTTGATTATAGTAGAAATGGGTTATACTATATTTGCATCATTTTTTTCTACATCATTATTGTCATCGACTTTGAAGTGAATGTGAAAAGAAAGGGTCAAATGCATTAACATAGTTGCTACTTGAAAGTCTAATGTGAATGTTTTTGCTATTCCAATTTTTTCCCAACCCTACCTTTCTTTTTCATCTCTTCAATGCACTAAAAGAAAAATTGTCATTTGCAATAAGTTGTTTATGACTATAATAGTTATAAATGACTGTCATTTGCGCCTATTATAGTTGCAAACAACATGTTTTTCTTTTAGTGATGCCTTGCACTTGTGTCCAAGTTGAATGGAACCACCCACAAATTTGAAGTTTAATGTTGTTCATTTTGAAAATCAATGTGTGTATATTTTCAATCACAAATTTGTTGTTTTATGACATTTGTAGTCCACATGTTGAAATTGACCTTGAAAGCATGTTCAAAGGTCATTGTTTGATAACACTTACAAGTTGCAATTCATTCTAGTACAATTAACAATAGCAAAGACAACATTTGGATGCTTTTGTTTTACCCAATCAAAAAAACATTTTATTTTCATGAATTTTCCAACAATCAATCATGCATATAAGCTTTGATTTTCTTTCAATTAAATTGCTAGATTTGATTGTGCAAGTAGGGTAACAAGATATCATGGGCAAAGTCCTTCGTTCTTTAGAGCATTGACCAATGATTATCATTAAATGTAAAATCCCAAACTAAGTTTATGCACTTCATTTTTCCTTCGTTTGAAGGTGGTAAACATTAATGTGGGGCGAATATTTGATTTAAAAAATATTTGTTGGTTCTAGGTATTTGAAAAGTTTAGGATCAAAAAACTATTGGTTAAAGGTATTTGAAAATTTTCAGAATCAAAGAATGGTTGAATTCAAGTATTTGAAAAAATCAAATTCAAAGAATCGCTAATTTCGAGTATTTCAAAAAATTCAAATAATCATTGGGTTTCATGAAAGAACTAACAAAAACTTGACAATTTTTTAATAATCATTTGATTTTCTATGAAAAAAATGAAAACCATGGTTATATATCATAATCATTTTCTTTTTGGATAATTGTGGTTATATATCAAAACTAGGTATTTGATTCGTTTGATAACCACAATTATCAACTTTTGATATTTGGTGGGGGTTTGGTGCAATTTCTAATACGTGTTCCATTGTGGCACATAGGGGTTGTACCTATGAATATAACATGTTTAGAAAAGAGGTACCCATTTGCAACTAAAGATATACCATAGTAATTTGACTCTTGTCCTTCACTCTTGACACCTAAATGTGTCTTGTACTTTTATTTTTGCAAGTTCTTTTTTTCATTATTTGACCAAGATGCACCCCATTTTAGTCATTGTTGACCATAAGGTTTAGAAGAATGGAATGGGATTTCATTAGGTAAGCTAACACGTACACCATGCAATTTTGTTCATGCCAATCTACTAGCATTTTGCTAGTTGTTGTGATTGCCACATGAAAACATTCATGTAGTCTTTTAAAAACTAACTAGTCCATTTTTTTGTGATAATAAAACCTTGATGACCATTATGGAAAATCTTAAAAGCAATGGATTCTATCATAACAATCAAAATTGGTTGAACTAATTTGAAGGTGTATTGATAAAATCCAACACCTAATTGGTATACAAGGTTTGTCCAACACTTCTCATTTTCTACAACATTATGACAAGTTCATTTCAAAGTGTGGGGTACTCTTTTAGGATTGGTGAATGATGCTTCAAATGTCTTATTGGTGAACCTTGTTGGGTTGCTTGAATGTAGTTTGGTAAGAGTTATCCCTTTGATGTAATTAAAGTCCATAAACCTACTTTAGTTAATTTCTCATACGGACTTGCAACTTTTGGGCTTTAGTAAACAATTCACAAATAATGAACAACATCAAAATTTGCATATAGTTTTGAATTGCTATCACTATGGATGGCCATAAATGTTGTTAAAACTAATTTGTATATTGTGTTTTTGTCCTTTTGATTTTTGACAATTGGGCTCACTTCCATCTTGATATTGGTTGTATGCACCTTTATTTTCACTCTCATTTTGTTCAATCCATCTTTCAAATTTTAAAGTTGTTGAAAATATATTTCAATGCCCAACATGGCATTTCTTTACACTCTTTTCCCTCTTCATTCAAATATTCTATGCTTGTGTGTGTAAAATAACATTGGATTGAACGGGTGGTTTAAAATTTGTCATCTATTCCAAGGTGTAATGAGAGCTTACTAATTTATGTTGAACAAATGACATTAATAATTGCCAATATGGCCAAAATTATTCAAACTCATTGAGTGAGGAATTTAGGTTAGAACTAAGAAAAATTGCAATGTTCTTCATGGTGTTATGATTGTGTGTACATTTTACATTCATAAAAAGCTTTGTCTTAAGACATCACACAAATTTCACATGCACATTTGTGATGTCCTAAGTATGTTTGTATTTTTTATTTTGATTTTCTCCAATTGTAGGGGGTTGTTACAAATTGTGGTGTTATTTTTGTTTTGTACAATATGCCTAATATAACTCAATGTTCTTGTGACTTGTTGGACAAATATAGATTTTTTTTTCCAAACATGTTTTAAATTTTTAGATTGTTAAAGTCTTCCTATTAAATGGTTGTCTATTTTTGTTTTGCTTGCTTGTGGTTGTTTGTCAAAAACTTCATTTTCAAATATTGATTATTTAAATCTTGCTTTTCTTTGAAAGTTTTCATGTTGTGGTATTGCTTAAATGAATCTTGCTTGTGTTTGGTTGTTTGTGAAAGTCATAACATAGTGCAAAGTTTTTATTGATAGAATCATGATTGTTTGAGTGTTTCTTTTTAAAGATTGTTAGTTAGGGTGAAAGGTTAGGTGGACAATTTGGATTGTCATAGTTCTAGTTTTTCTAGATTGCAAATGAACTTGAAATGTAAAACCATATTGAATACTTACATTTTCAAGTTTTTAATTATCCACATTACAATATACTTTAGTCAAAATCGTATTAAAAATGATGGATGAGTTCTAAGAAAAGAATGGACTCATAATGAACTTTTGAAATGATGATGTTTGTCATGTAAAAAAAGTGTGAAAAATGTGAACTTGCAAAATATGGTTTGATAGTAGTATCAAAATAAAAATTAAAACATATGAATGTTTAACATGTGTATATCAATTGTGGGTGTTAACCTAAAGTTGGTTTTTACCTTAGCCTACATGCTAGTTTAATTAGAAGGGCAACCTAGTAAAAGATTTTATCCATAATAATTCTTATTACTATCTCCTTTGGGAGCTGATGCCCACTAGTTAGATAGGATTTAGGTTGGTAGGTAGAATTATGAATCCACACCTTGTAGAAGGTGAGGGTTGGTAAGTCATCTACTTACAAGGTAGGAGTAGTTTTAGGAGGTAACCACCCCTAGTTAAATTAGTGGGATACTTTTTTGGGTGATCTTTAGGGGACTACCAATTAGGGGTCAAATGATCCTTGGGAAAAGGGAATAGGGGGGGTTCAACCCCTATTCCTTTGGGGTGGTGTTCTTTTTTGTGGGTCTAGGAGGTTTTGGGGGCTCTTTTTTCTTTAGTTAATTTCCACTTTCTCTATGACTCTCCTTTGTCATTGTCTTTTTCCTTCTCCTCCTTCTTTTTCCCTTTTTTGCATTATTCATTCCTTAGTTGACCTCCCAAGGTGGTAGATATTCTAATTTGCCATTTTTTATTTTTTATTTCCTTTTCCCCTTCATATTGTTACAAGGCAAAATTAAAGTCCATGTACCTTAAATCTTGTTCTTTCATTTTGTTGCCTTATTGTTTCCATAGGTTGCTACCTTTGTTTACATGCTACTAGGATGGTAGTCATAATGGCAAAGTACCATATTGTTCAATGGACACATTTTATTTATTTCATATAACGTTTTGTCATTCTTATGTGAATAGTTGTAATAGAGTAACTAAGGAAGGTAAGTAGGTATTTAGGATGTAATGAACCTAACCTTCCCTAGTACTATCATCATTCAAGATAAAATTATCAAGGCCTAAGAAAAGGTCTATTTATAGTGGGGTTTGAGCCTTGAACTCCAAAGTTGAAAACCAAACCCTTTGCCAACAATACAACTTGTTTTTCTCTAATACAAGGTGAAGTGAATTGTATTTCAAACATATTCCATTTTAATCATATACAAATATCAATTTTGATATTCAATGCTTATTGATATTTTGTCCAAATGAAAAATTTGAAAATTCATTTAATTTGTTTTTCAAAGATGCTTACATTTATATATATAAAAAAAATTAGTTGGAATTAATTTGAATATTTTACATAATAATATTTCAATGCCAATTCCTTAAAGAAGACATTCAAATACATACTTTACATATTTTGAAATGAACTTTCATAAAATTTTAAATACATAAATATAGATAAGTGTACACAATAATGAAAATTTAATTCAATTAATTCTATGAATTATTTTATTAATTTAATATTTTATGTACCCAATTTTAATTTTAGAACATATTAATTAACACTAAAAATTTCACAATATTTGATAATAAATCATAAATTATCCTAAATATATAATTCAAGTTTTTTGATCAATTATTATATTATTTTATGATGTACAATAATATAATTATTAAATTCTTATTTACAACATATCAGTCAATGCTAAATATTTAGATATTCTTATGAAATAAATTTATTAATTACATATATGTTTATATACATGTAATATATTCATTTTAAAGTATTTAATTTGAATAGTACCATAAAATGAATCATAAGTGACAAGTCAAGTCACATCACCTATCCTAGGTTAAGTAGGCTACGTAGCTTAGGCTAGGCCACCTAACCTACTTGATATAGGCCACATCGGTTAAAAATATGGGCTAAGGTTAGGTGGCCTAATCATGTAATCATATTTAAGAATAGAAATCCATGACTAATGGCATATACAATGACATGACTAAGTTTGGTCATTAGACAAATCTTGTTCTATTTGTATATGTCAAATTTTGGTGTAGTGATACATTATAGTCAAATGATGATTTTACTTTGAACCATCATCATAAATTGTGAATTACTTTTACTTTTTAAAGATGTTAAAAAATCAAAATCTAATAGGATGCATGTTAAAAAAAAAAACATATGGCCCTTCTTGGGAAACATATTAGAATTTTCAATAATTTTGAGAATATTTGGTGCACATTTGATAAGGAAAAGAGACTTTGAAAATTGAAAAACACCTATCCACTTCCTTGTTTTAACTATTTAAAATATTGCAAGGTTCTTTTGTATGTTTGATGTAGGATTTAACATACAAAAGAAGCCTTACAATATCATGAATTTGCATAAAATTTTTGTGCTTGCAACTTTTCAAGTTAGAAAACTCATTCCAAAAGAAACTCTAGTTGTCCAAATTATTGCATTCCATGATGATTTTTCAAAATTATAGGGGTACAATTCTAAATAGTGTCCACACCTTGTGTAGCTCCTTTTATTGTGTTTGAACCTTGGGATGATTTGTGGAAAAATGATTCCAATATTTGAAATCTTGAATGAGGTGGTAGGCGAATCATTGATTGCGAAGAATCATACTTGTTTGAGAAAAGTAGTTGGATTTGTGAGACATAGTTTCAAATAAGCAAGATTCTAATTGATCACCTTTAGAGAGAGTTTGTAACAAGAACAAAATAATTTAGAACATATTCTCTTGTTTCCTTATGACTATTCGTGCAAGTTCCCTCCCATTCTTGTTCTTCAACGATATATGCTAAGTGTTTAAAATTAAGGTGTTTCCCTTGTTTCCTTATGACTATTCGTGCAAGTTCCCTCCCATTCTTGTTCTTCAACGATATATGCTAAGTGTTTAAAATTGATAGGCAACCTTTATAGGGAGGATTAATTGGGTTTTGTAACATTTCTTTAAGCATCATGAATTGGGAAGGAAAAAAAAAAGGGTACAGTATTGCAAAGCAAAGCATAACAACTTGAAGGCCACATGCATAAGGAGGATGAAAGATAATCTATGTTTGATTTCCCATCGTGTTCTCATCATAATTGATTGAACCATGTGTGGGCAGTCAAAACCAGCTACAAAAGCTGGACAATAGTCCTTCTCCATGGATGATGCAATTTTACTGAATTTGCAAACAAATCCCTGAAATGGGTGTTGCTAGATTGTTGGACTCTCTAAAGGGTAGGTACTTATTTCAGAGCTTCTGAATGCTCCCCCATGGGAAGAAGACTCATGTCCAACAACAATAACAACAAGCAGCTCAATGTTGTCTCTTCAGGTATGCAGAATTGTGTTTGTTTTTTTTGTGGCTGTTGATTTTTGTGTGGCAGCAGTAGCTTGGGATCCAGTGAGAATGAATGTATGAGTGAAGCAGAGTTCAAAAGCAAATTTTCATTCAGACTAGAATCTCTGGTTTTCCATGGATCAGTTGAGATTTGTGGGGGGCGGGGGTGGGGGGGGGGGGGGGGGGGCTTTTTTTTTGTCCCCTCCCCAATACAGCCGGGGGGGTGATTGTATGCAAAGGCATTTCGATGAGCTCAAGTCCAC
>Ga0116227_10006365_pt1 | contig 23968 bp, 31 predicted proteins | sample S1TSphgellanicum_FD_89693 | JGI IMG/M metagenome (GOLD analysis project Ga0116227, IMG submission 89693) | Host-associated microbial communities from peat moss isolated from Minnesota, USA - S1T2_Fb - Sphagnum magellanicum MG | ecosystem: Host-associated > Plants > Peat moss > Unclassified...
AACCAATATGTAAAAAAAAAGAATCTTAAAAACCAGGACCTAAAAATTTTATGGAATTCCTTCCCCCCCCCCTCCCCCAAAGATTGCGCATGGGCCTTTCACATAATTAAGCAAGCCTAAAACACGTTACAATGTTCACATTTTGTTGCTTTATTTATCACAATGTTTATTAAATTGGTATAAGTGAAGCAAATATAAAATCTAGTAGGTGGAATCATTTATTTGAAAACTCCAAAATTAAAGGTTTTTTCTACATGAAATTATGGTTGAAAACCTATTGAGTGTTCAAAAAAGACGATTGTTGTAATCAATAAATGTTATTTGTTTTTAACACTAAGATGTTCCTCTCATTAAATGTGCAATCTTCTACAAATTTTTTATCAATTACATGAATTATTGAAATATTTCAATCAATATTATTTGATTGCACACAAATTCACCAATCTTTGTATGATTTGTATTATTTTATGGGTAACAATTTTAAAAGTACGTTTGGTCCAAATTGTTTAATCACAATAAATTTGAGCTATTACTAACTAACATTAGTCAAAGGTGTGTTGAACAACATGATTGATCATTCAAGTGCATGGTATTTAAAATTGTGATTGCTCCAACCAACAATTAAAGGGATTTAAACTTTCAACTATTTGGAAATTTTTAATATTATATAATAGAAAATGTTCATGGTGATTAGAAAAAAACAAATTAAAACCTTTGTGAGGTATTTGAGGATGTTGTTATGGAACAAAATGATATATCAATATATATATATATACACAAATTTTAAATCAATTTATACATTACAAAGGTTGAATATCTCAATAGATTCGCACATGTGCAATTATTTTTAAAATGTAAGGAATTATTTAATACTAGTAGTCTTAAAGTTAGATGGATTGAAAAGCTTGCCATTTTGCAACCATATAAGATCAACAACATTTCCAATATGGTTGAAATTTAATAATATATTTTCATATATTTTTGACATCTTTATCTTTAGTTAAAAGGAATTTTATACATCCTTATTATTGTCTTTCACTTTTATGTTCATAAGATGAGTTCTTATATCATTATAATTTCACATTCAAATTTATAACAAAGTGAAATCTATGTTCTTGTTGTGTTTGATGCTAACATTTTATCCAAAATATTATGAAATAACACATAGTTCTTGGGGGGAAAAAATCATCCTAAAGCAATAATATTTAACAATCTTTCACATCGATATAATGTTGAATAAGTAAGTTCTAGATTCTTGGAACTGGGGTTGCACAATGACATTACCATGGTCAAAATTTCCATAATTGGAAAAGAAAACATTTACTTATTTTTCTATCATTTGCATACTTTGTTATAGGTGGTAAATGTGAAGTAATAGCGGGTGCCAAAGTTTTATTCATGTTTTTGAAATTATCACTTGTTATGATAAAACTCCCTTGAAAGAAACTACTAAGAAGAAGAGGAGATCATCATCCTTCATTTAATTTTGATGCCTCTTTTACACATCGATTGATTATCTTATTGCTTAAGTTAAAAGTTGTGAAAAGTAAAGAAACTAAGCAAAACACGAGATAAAATACAAACAGATGCTCCAAGAAATCGTTGTTGAAAACTATCATTATAAAATGTTTTCTAAATTAGCATTAATCTCATTAAAAAAAACACTCTTTCAATGTTTTCTAGATTAGCATTAATCTCATGAACAAAAACACTCTTTCAATGTTTTCTAGATTAGCATTAATCTCATCAACAAACACTCTTTCAATGTTTTCTAGATTAGCATTAATCTCATGAACAAAAACACTCTTTCAATGTTTTCTAGATTAGCACTAATCTCATCAACAAACACTCTTTCAATGTTTTCTAGATGAGCACTAATCTCATCAACAAACACTCTAAGCTAACCGTGTTTACACTTAACAACCATTGTCAATTTTAAGTTTTCTCATTAATGCTAATCTTTCATGGAAAAAAACATAATTTTGACACCCATTAATGTAGTACTACTCAAGTTTTGCAAGAAAACACAAGAGGCCTAAATCCTCTACCCACATTGCCCAATCATGGAAAAAACCCTTTGAAAAGCTCTATCTTGAGTTGGATGAACATAAATGAATCTCTAATGCATAGAGCCTCTCTTTGAGGTGGATGAACATGAAGGACCTCCATAGTGATTATCTTGAGTTTGATGAACATGATTGGACTCTATAGCTACTTGCAAGGCTCACATGAAACCATCCATGAATCAACACAAAATCATCCATAAACTCACAAAAATTATCCATAAACCCATATACAATCATCCACAAAACAAGGCAAAAATCACCCATAAATGCACAAAAAAGCATCCATGAACTAGCACAAAACGATCCACAAAACAACACAAAAATCAATCCTAAACCAGCACAAAATCATCCATAAACCAGCACAAAATCATCCATAAACCAGCGCAAAATCATCCATAGACCCTAACAAAATCATCCATGAACTCGCAAAACTGTGCTGGTTGGTCGAGGGTTTTGCTCCCGTCGGCCGCGTCGCACAGCCGAGCAGCGCGCACACGCGTGTGCCCCGCCCGTCTCCCCAACAGCTCGCCCGTCTTTGCCTCTTCTCTTGTTGTTGTTGTTGGTGGTGGTGCACGGAGGCCATCTTCTTCCCTTGCAAGAAGCGTCCGTGGACCAAACAAACAACTCTTCTTCTTCGTCTTTCTTCTGCCACACACAAGAGAAGAAGAACAACGGAAGTGTACAGCAATCTACCGGCATCATGCCCGCCATTGATGGTCATCGCATGTTCACCTTCGAGGATGGTGAGCGCGAGAGCGAATATGGTTACGTCCGTAAGGTGAGTATGTACGTGGATCCATATCTTTGCTTTGTACTTGTCTGCTCTCGACTGTGTTCCTTCATGTGTGGAATGAGAACAACAACAACAACAACAACAACAACACTGTGGTTGCTGTAGGTATCGGGGCCAGTGGTGGTGGCGGATGGAATGGGAGGAGCAGCTATGTATGAGTTGGTGCGAGTCGGCCATGACAAGCTCATTGGCGAAATCATTCGACTGGAAGGGGATTCTGCCACGATTCAAGGTATGGGGGAAGAATTAGGGTTTCCGTCTTCTGCTGCTGCTGCTGCTGCTCTGCATTTATGGATTTGAAAGCGGATTTTAGTGAAATTACTCAGTGAATTTGGGATCTACTTGATCTCTCTGCAGGAGTAACAAGTCAGAGAAAATACTTGTAAGTACTTGATGATTTCATAGAAGACAATCCAATGTAGAAGCCGTGATGATGCTCACCATGATATGATGCTCACTGAATTGCAACTTATATGTATGCTTGTCTTGTCTTGTGGCAGTATATGAGGAAACTGCAGGATTAACAGTGAGGGATCCTGTGTTACGAACACACAAGGTCAATAATGCAAAGCTCTATTGATTTCTCCTTGGCTTGCAGTACACAGTCTTATTTTCATTCTGAAGGAATTTCTTGTTGTGAAGAAGAAGTCATGGTGACAGATACACAGATTTGGAATTATTGCTTTTTTTTTTGGGTAAGGGCTTGAATCTGAATTGAAGCAGAAGTGTCTGGTTTGTAAATGTGAGGAATTCTCTTGATAGATTGGGAGATTTTGATTTGTGTGTAACACAAGTTTTTGCAATGTGTGCAGCCACTTTCTGTGGAGCTTGGGCCTGGGATCCTTGAGAATATCTTTGATGGAATTCAGGTTTGTTATGAGAAGTTGTTTTGTTGAATGTGCTTGGAGATGCACTAGAATTTCTTTTTCTGCAATTTGAAATGTTTGGGCATGAATTCTAATATGTGCAGCTGTTACCAATTCATTTTGATAGGTACAGTCTGAAGCGTAGCATAAAAGAACAGATCCTGACACCCTTGAATGGTGGGAATTCTCTGTGTGTTCTTTTAATGCAGCGTCCATTGAAGGCCATTGCTCTGAGATGTGGAGATGTGTACATCCCTCGCGGTGTTGCAGTGCCTGCTTTAAACAGGGATAAAGCTTATGAATTTGCACCAAAAAACCTGGGTAAAGTTCTATTTTCTCATTTGATCACCAGTGAAGCTTTAATCCATTATTAATCAAATCTTTGTCTCAATCTTGATCTTTCACTGCCAGGATTTTATCATCTCATACAAACAAGTAGTTGCTTAGGCAATCCTCAGTAGGTGAATGTAAGTGATTAACACATTGTGATGGGAAAAGGATTTTAATTAGTCACCACTGATCAAGGGAGATCAGTAGCTCTAATTCATCAGATTGTGCATCATCTCACATCACTCTGTGTGTTAATCTAGCATTTTTTTTCTGAAAGCATTTTGGTTGTTGAGATGCTGGAGGGTCCAAACATAGGCTTGTCTGAAGGTCTGAAGGTTGGTGATAATGGCTATGTTACCACAATTTGATCAGTGTGTAGTTTACATTTTGGTGCTGGGATCTTGCAGCTGTTGGCGATGCAATTACTGGAGGTGATTTGTATGGGGTAATTGCTTCCTAAAATCTTGCTAAGTGTTGGTAGTGTATTCATGTGGGTATCCTCAGACAAAGTTCTATAGGACTGGTCTGTTGTTGCAAGGAATGTGAAACTGATAGGCAGCATAGATTCAAGAGTCTTGTAGTAGTTATACTGTGATTGGACATGAAGGCAAATTAGGTGCTTGCCGTTGGAGGATCCTGTGCTCTTGGGCAAGGTCCTTTGGTTTTGTCATTTTCTTACACCTGTTTTGGCTCGATTGAGATTTCTTTAGGTTGGTTGTGTTTTACCTGTGAATGTTTATTGCGTCCAGAACTGGGGGTTAAGCAGACCTCTGACCTTTCCTGGGCTGTTGGCTCCTGGAATGGCTTTACAGGTTGTGTATGAAAATAGTTTGATTGAGCATCACATTGGACTGCCACCTGGCAGTATGGGGAAGATCACATATATTGCTCCGGAAGGCCAGTACACCTTGCAGGTCCGTCTTCTGTTTCAGATTTAGACTGTTTTGTTGTGTTCTTAAGTGTAAATCTGCTTGGCTTTCACTGAAATCCATGGACCTTGTTCTTATCAACAACATTCAATGCTTATGAAGCAGAACATATGGGGTTTATCTTCTCTATTAGACATGGAGTTGCTATTGGTCAGCTGAGTGAAGTATATGTACACATAAGTTTGACGTACACTGTTTGGTTTCTGTGAATAACTTCCAAAGCATTGTAGGACTTATAGTTCAAGCTGTTGTTTAGATCTATGTATGGCTTAATTTCCCATGTTGCAACTATGCAGGATGAAGTTTTGGAATTGGAATTTCAAGGGCGGAAGAAGAAGTTCACTATGCTTCAGGTATACTTTTGGACAGTGACATCTGTCCCTTGGGAACCCTAATTTATAGTGTGCTTTCATATCGTTCAGAGAAAAGGCTATGTCCCCAGAATCATTATGGTTGTGCATTGTGTCCAGAACAATGCAGCACATACTCCTTTGCATGAAATTCTCTCGCACACAATAGCTTTGCTCAGTGCACTTCTTGAAATTGTTGCTAATCAAAACACTCAGACCAAGCTTTTGCCAGGGAACTGTGGTGTAACCAAGTATTGTCTTGATCATATGTACTTCTACATTGAATCTGTGACATTTGGAAACTTTTGTGCAGGAATGGCCTGTCCGAACACCAAGGCCCGTGGCTTCCAAGCTTGCAGCTGACACTCCTCTGCTAACTGGCCAGGTTTTTCTCTGCATAGTTGAAGCTAGTTAACATCTCATCTCATCTAGTGATGGGAAGATCATTCAATGTCCAGTTGTATCAAATGTAAACATCCCATCATGTGTCTTCTGACAACAATTATGACAGTTGATATACAGAGGTTCTTTGACACATTTTCTGAAACTTCAAGGAGTTTTGGGTTTTAGCTCCCACTTTATCTCAAAATTTTATGTTCTGATTTGGTTTTAGTCTCTAAGCTGATGATGAGTGAGGAGTAATGACAGCAAGTGACTGACTTTCTTAGTGAAGATGATGGATTGGGACCTTGTGAGTGGCACTCACAACTTTATGACCAGACTCATTCTTGTTATGCTTGTTTCGGTTTGGCCAGAACTCACAGAATGGTTACTCTTAAATCATCCTTGTGGAGGTTTCTCTGCAATCTCATGTATGTTTTCTGGAACTGGTTGTATGTTGCAGCGGGTCTTGGATGCCCTTTTTCCTTCAGTGCTCGGGGGTACATGTGCCATTCCAGGTGCATTTGGGTGTGGAAAGACTGTGATCAGTCAAGCCCTTTCCAAGGTGACTGTTTGCTGCAAGTAGTACTTTATCTCTACATTTCATTTCTGAAGGCACTCATGGACATTATTATTTGTTTGTTTAGTTTTGGTTCTTTGTCAATTAGTCTTCAAAGTGATTGTTTCTACACCAAAACATTTTTTGAATCAGCTTGTAACACATGACTAGCTCTCTTCTATGGAGATTCTGCTAATGCCAGTTTTATGCTTTTTGAAAATAGCCAATGGGATCAAATTTTGAACCAGCTTTTTGGTCATAGCACTTACTGAGTTGATCTATGGACTGTTGGCAGTATTCGAATTCCCATGGTGTTATCTACGTTGGTTGTGGAGAGCGTGGGAATGAGATGGCTGAGGTTAGAATTTCACATAACTCATATGCTATGGTGTCTGTACTATGTTTGGTACCTAGCTAAGGCATCAGGACTACACTTTGTGAATGACTGTCTTTTTTGAGGAATGCAGGTTCTTATGGATTTCCCTCAGCTTACCATGACCTTACCTGATGGTCGGGAGGAGTCTGTGATGAAGCGTACTACACTTGTTGCTAACACTTCTAATATGCCCGTTGCTGCCCGTGAAGCTTCAATCTACACAGGTTATTGACTTTCGTTTCAGCCTGTTTCTGAAGAGGTGCTGCTTGCTATGGACTATGTGCAAATTTTTCCTCTGAAAGAAAGACCAGATCATGGCTCAGGGTCATGAAAATTCTGCTGTACTGAGTTCATTATCTAGCTGACATTATGCACTGTTATTTGGCCAGGCATTACACTTGCAGAATACTTCCGAGATATGGGATACAATGTCAGTATGATGGCTGACTCCACCTCCCGGTGGGCAGAGGCTCTGAGAGAGATATCTGGGCGTCTTGTATGTACCTACCTCTTGCCCTGTCTACACAGAGTCTCTTATGGGTGCATTGTTTTTGGCTATTCAATGAGACAACTGATGAGTTGAAAACCATGGTTTGGAGATGCCTAGAATAATGCTTTCTTGTTTTCTTTCTTCCTCTTGTTACCTACTTTGGTTTTCAGTAGTCCTTTCATTTCTACTTCTCTATTGAGGTCTAAAGTTTTTGCAATTTACCTCTGTACCTTGCAGGCTGAGATGCCTGCGGACAGTGGCTATCCAGCTTACCTTGCTGCAAGGTTAGCTTCCTTCTATGAACGCGCAGGAAAGGTGAAATGCCTGGGAAGTCCAGATAGAACTGGGAGTGTAACCATTGTTGGAGCTGTGTCGCCTCCTGGTGGAGACTTCTCTGACCCTGTGACTGCAGCAACACTTGGTATTGTCCAGGTTTGTTTATGCACTTTCTTTTTCCTCCTTAGGCCTGTTGTAGACAACAATGAGTTAGTTTCCTGGTTGCATTGGATATCCTTCATCAGTCTAAATGGTGACCAAAAGCAGTGAAGTAGTGCCATTTTCAAAGCACTTCGTTGCATTCACATGGGCCATGATTCCTTTTCCAACATCACAGGTTTTCTGGGGTCTTGATAAGAAATTGGCTCAGCGGAAGCACTTTCCAGCTGTCAATTGGCTCATCTCCTACTCCAAATATACACAGGTATGCTTTCACCATCAGGCAGCTGACACAAGTTTCATGCTCTCTCACTGATCACTGTTACTTCATGGGCCTTTAAAAGTATTATATTGGATTGTGTGCTGGGAACCAGTAAATTTCTCTATTCCCTAGTACCAACCAACTTTCAATAACTGTACAGTGGGCTTGGTATGCACCAGATTCCAACTATATATGTCACATGGGCTACCATATTTATTGAAACTGTTGAAAGTGGGAACTGGAATGTGCACAGCCATAGGCACATCCATAGCCAGCAGTTTTACACCAATCTTTTTTGAGCATTCACCTATTGTACTAGTGTGGATCAATGTGGTCACTTAAATTGCCATGACTTGATCAAGGCAGATATGCATTGTGTTGCATAATGGTTGTAAAGGAATACTAGGGATCAACCTGTCTCATCACCATATACTTTCTCCAAGCTCTGCAAGCCACAAGATACATTTTAAACACATTTTGAGATAGTATGACACTTACACAAGGAGGGTGTTGTCATTAATGATGATTGTATACACAGTTAGAAGGTTGTTTTTGACTTCTTTGTAATATGGAATCTCTATTCATTGGGTGTTTGGAATGTTTTGAGTCATGTTGGATCATGATCATGCCCTTTGCTTTTGGCAGGCTCTAGAAGGATTTTATGAGAACTTCGATGCTGATTTCATTGCAGTTCGAACAAAGGCACGTGAGGTTTTACAGCGTGAGGATGATCTTAATGAGATTGTGCAGGTAAGAAACATCCTTACATGTTGGAAGCTGCTGAGTTTACCCTTCAGTTGAACAATTGGATTTGTCTTCATTACAGACAGCACACAAGAAAATTATTAGAATAATGTGGAAAGAGCATCTCCTGAGAGATTTCTGCTTTATATTTTTCTGTTTGTACTGTTCAAAAGAATGTAAGGTAATTGAGATCAGGTTACTTTGAACATAAAGCCAGCACACACACTAATTGTTTTTACTGTTATATGCAGCTTGTTGGAAAGGATGCTTTGGCAGAGACAGATAAGATCACTCTTGAAGTTGCTAAACTCCTGCGGGAAGACTACTTAGCACAGAATGCTTTCAGCAGGTATGATGTCACATAATTCCTGTTGTGGATAATTGCACCTTGGTTATGCTTAAGTGTGTTTATCAAGCAAAAGCAAGCTATTCCATCAATATTCCATCTCCAATCTGTTGGAGCTTGCATTCTCTATTTCTGGAATGAATATTTCTCCATGGAGAGTAAAATTTATAACTGTACACATGGAGCTGGAGATGATAAGACAAAATTTCTATTTTTGGAGCAACAATGATAGTCTGTTGTTGTGACTCTATTACTTACAATAAGACAAGACACATGATTTTTATGGTGGTTGCAGCTATGACAAGTTCTGTCCGTTTTACAAGTCAGTTTGGATGATGAAGAACATCATGCACTTTGGTGCTCTTGCAAATCAGGTATATCCTTCTTCTTTAGTTCATCTATTGTTCTCTTTTGGTTCCACACATCTAGTACAGGTCACATGTAAGCCCAATGGAGGCAACACAGTGATATATGTTCAGGTCTTATGTTGGACAAGCTGTTCATTTACAGATGTTTTGCATTTCATTACACACCTGCCTGTACTTCCACAGTCTATAGGCGATATGCATGGAACAATGCAGATGCTCTCATTGGTGATCTCTTGTTGCAGGCTGTGGAGCGAGCTGCTGGATCTGAAGGGCAGAAAATTACCTACAACATTATAAAACAGCGGCTAGGGGATATCCTCTATCGTCTTGTGTAAGTCCCTTGCTTCAGCAAGTACTCTACCTCTTTGCCATAGCTGCTATAAGGTCTGTAGTAGACATATGTCTCAATCTGAACCCTTCACCCTGATCCACCTTTTGGATATTATAGGGAAACAAGCTTTAAACCAGCATTAGTGTCATTTGTGGTCGATGCATATAATTAGCTCCACCGTTTGGAATATGGGTTCTTTAACATTGACATAAGTTTCTCTAGCTTTCCTCTAAACCACCAAGAGTAGACATTATGTGCATAACAAGCTCATTGTCTAAATCTCCTAGTTTGAAGTTGGCAAGATACTAGTGTTGTCTTTACAGATGGGAGCTAGAGATTCCATGGAAATGGTGTAATGCCTTTCTCATTACATTGTTCTGGGCTGCAGTAATGTATGAGTTTTGGACTTGTGGTCTCAGGTCAATGAAATTTGAGGAGCCATCAGAAGGGGAGTCTGCTCTCACTGCCAAGTTCCAGAAGCTGTTTGATGACTTGTCTACCAGTTTCCGAAACCTTGAAGATGAATATCGTTAATCCTTTACAAGAAGAGACAATGGGTCTCTGAAAGATATTCCCACTTCCTGAAACATATGAAAGGAGGATTGGGAATTGGGAGATTCAAGGATATGTAGCTTATGGCATGGTAAGTGTTATGATTCTTCCTCAGCTTGGGCTGGAAACTTCCTTATCAAAAGTTCCTTACTGGAAATGTTTCATTCTTGGAGCTACATCAGGGAACATTATTTATTGATGTGTTGTGTATGATCAGCAACAAGTTTCAACCTAGTGTTGTGGGAGCTTAGCTTTTGCAAGGTAGAAAATTGCAAACAGTGTGCCCAAGAGATGGGATTTCACTTCTCTTGAAAGTAGGTTGGAAATATCGCAGATCTTTTTGATTTGGTAAGATCAGCTAAGGCCTCCAAAACCGACAAATAAGTAGTATGGTTTCTTCTGAAGAGCATGATTGTTGGAAGCACCAAAATCATTAATAAATTGTTGGAAGCATGTGCTTTGAGCACCAGGGACCAAATTGTGCACTTGGTACAAAACTCTCAGAATTGCTTGAAATCTTGTTGGAGGGCCAGGATTATCAAAAGAAAATGTTGATTTTGCTTTTATCACATGTTCCCAAATGTTTCATACAAGTTGAACTCTTCTGCCACTTCAATTGTAGAACTGGCAATGCTAGAATCAGCATATGGTAGTAAAGGCCTTACATGTTTGAATGCACCAAACATGTGTGTAGTGATAACCTACATGTAAAGGCAACACCTAACCCTAGGATGTACTGTTTGCCTTTCATTTTGCCTCTCCGCTCCAAGCTCCATTTAGGAGCCACTACACAGAAGTCACTAATCCTGAGACCCTTTGACTCTCTTCCCACATATCCTGTAACCCTGAAGGATATGCACAAAATAGACAAAAACTTCTGCAGAAGTTGATGAGAACATGGAGCCAGAAAATAAACAGCTCAATCAAGTGGGTTGAAAAGAAAAATCTCATGCTGCCTGCTACTGCTATGAGTTACATTTGAAGTGCCATCTCAAATAGCGCTCAGTTGACACCTGATGCACCTTAAGATTCAAGTGCCCTTTCTAGTCTTAGCCCTTCAGAAACAGACCCCATGTCTTGTGCATCCTGGCTGCCCTGTGCATGTAAAAGAGAACTCTGTTCATGGTGATTTCCAGCAGAATGCAATCTTCTCTCTGACTTCAATGTCTCCTCTAACTCATTATCCTCCTTTCTATCTGTCTTGCCTTCATCTTCACTAAAATCTTCCTCCCCCCATTGGTCGAGGATCTCCTCATCTAGCCCTTGCATGATCACCTGACCATCAACATCATCATCCTCATCTTCATCCTCTTCCCATTCCTCCTCATTCCAGGCATCAACACCCCAGTCATCTTCATCCTCATCCTCGTCATCATCATTACCCTTGTCTTTGCACAGTAACCTTGCTTCTGCTTCACTAAGATAGCTCAAATCATCCCTGTCTACAGTCTCATCTTCTATCCGCATGGCACTTCTAAGCTCTGGGGAAATTAATTCATTCTCTGTTGCAGTGGCCACACTAGGATGTTCCTCACCTTCAGGCCAACCGCGATACATAATCAACTTGCTTGGTTCTGTTGAAACCAAAACAGCCCCTGTAGCATCCTGGATAGCCACAGAGTGACAAAATGTCAGGGAAAGTTTTGTGGGCAATCATTCAACATGTAGTGCAACAAAAAGTTCTTACTTAATCAAGAAGGCATCAGTACTTTTGCCAAACTGCATACTTGGAGCATGGAGAATGAGGCCATCACTAAAATGCTTGCTGCAAACAAACCAACACATGCTTCTCAAAAATCTTACAGCCTGTGAACATGGCTGCTATAGCATCCATAGTACACAGGAATTCTCAACACATGATTTGGTTGCAAGAGCAGAAAGGGTCACATCCACAGAAAGATTGAACAATACTGTAACCCACCCACCAAGGCATGGTTGCAGGTATGAAGACTGACCTCTAGTTGTTGCACAATCTCTGCGACAGGGGTACCTTTTGCTCTTCCCTTCACCGAGACTTTTACGAAGGCATGTTTTTGCAAGTACAAGCGGATGGATTTTGCTAGGCCTGCCACCACGTTGCTCTTTCCTGAAAACCCAACAACACCCAAAAAAGAAAAAAAACACCCTTCAATGAACCTTGATGAAAAAACAGGATCCATTTTTAACTTTTTGGAGAGAAGGCTCCTTCCAAGAAATCACAGATACATGATGAGAAGATTACCAATGTGGAAGTGAGCCACTTTGCTCAGTTTGAGAGCTTGGTGTCGGAGTAGGAGTCTTTCTTTCTTAGTCAATGGTTCTGCCTTGTAAATAGGCCCTAGTTTTACATGCTTAGTCTGCTGGTCTTTCTTATACAAGCTTGGATCATCCTCTTTTGCAAATTGGTCATAATCCTCATCCAGTTCAACTGGATCCAACTCTGACAAGTCAAGAGAAGACTCCAATGCTGGACCTTCATCAGATTCACTGCCAATCTCAAGACCCTCTGCAATTCTATCTTCTTCCTCCAATTTGTTCTGCCAAATAAAGAACAGTGTGAATGCATCAATAGGAAGTCAACCATCAATTGTGCACGTAACAACAAAGGAGGATGACAGATGAAGTATGGTACCAGGCCTAATTTCATTGCCTCAATCTCCTTCTCCAAAGTCAATATATGCTTCTCCAATGACTGCAAGCAACCAAAGCAAAAGATAAGCTAGTGGCAAAACTACTGTGAGCTCCTTCACAAGACTCGAGTCTTCATGGTCAGACCTGATATTGACAATAGATACAAAGCAGAGCACAACAAACCTCCATCTCTCAAATCTTATGTTATCTCAAATCATCTATCTACATCCACAGCTTTGAAATCAGTGCTTTGTGGGTAAGTTGGAACAAACTGGCATGCCCCTAAGCCCCATCTCTTGGATCCTTCAGCTTCTATTAGCATAAAAATACCCATTAAACAGCAGATGTGCAAGGACATACCGCTTTTCGTTGTAATTCAAGTGATCGTTTCAGAGCCTGCCGCTTTGTGAGCAAATGTCGTGGCCGCAATTCAGAGGGGCGCTGGTAGTTTTTTCCACGGTACATGATTATGGCTTGACCCTTTGAAGTGGTCACAATACCCACCAGGATCCCACCACTCTCAATTTCAAGCATCTTAGCAGTCTTCTCTACCTCACCCAGGTTCCCCTTTATGATGATCTTTACTAGCTCCCTGTGCTTCCAGTGCAAATGCATATTCTCCACCACCCCATCAAACACTCCTCGCCGCCCTAGAATTCACTTTAGAATTCAGCGCACAGGAAAAGAGAAAATCCCAGAGCCAACAAGAACTTCAAACTATACTAGCTGTTCCTCCATTTTGCACCCTGACTAGTTCATTAGGTTAGTTTTAACCAGCTTGCTGACAGGGGCAAAACATTTTCAGATGTAGAGAAGGTGGGAGTCCTAACCAACAAGAAGATAAGCTTTCATTCGCAAGCCAAGCTTGCGAAACATATACCGCTCCTCTTCTGTGATATGCTCCCGATCCACAGGTGCATCTGCAGGATTCATAAAGTGCTCCACCTTTGCTAACTCCCTCTCTGCCCTTTCTTTCTTCTGAATTGCCTGCACATGAACAGTCAAGACACCCACACAAGGCCCACATCCAATTTACCCATCACTCCATCTCTAAACCAATTCATCAACACAAGCTGAACTTTGAAGCATACATTGTGACCCGCCTTGTGATGAAATGTAGCAAGACTTACCAAATTGACCCTTCTCTCTATCCTGTTGGCAGCTTGAGCTCTTTTAGCCTTGCGTGCAGCTACGAGCATTTTGCGCTGTTCTTCACTATTCTGCCAGCTCTCCCATGCTGCCTTTGCTTCCAATGTCTCAGCCAGTGTCCCAGTTGTGCTGCAAACCAGATTGCAAATAGTAAGTTTCCATTACAGTGGAGAGGATTTGCAAGCAGTGGTACTGAGTGGTGAAGTTTTTTTCTGAATTTCAAAAACAACAACAGTAGCTCAATATCAAGTAATGACATCCCTTCATTCAAGGTGTCAAAGGGTGGTATATCTTCATAAGTATTGAGAACTTCTCCATATCAAAGGACTGCAGCAAAAGGGAAGAAGATTTTTCAACATTGAGTCACAATCAAAAAACAATTCTGAATGCAGATCTGTATTGAGGAAACACCTGTTTTCTGAGGGAGCATCTGCAAGCTCCAGAGTTGTGCTGCGACTTCTCGTGCGGGCACGTTCCTCCTCCTCCTGCAAAGCTTTGGTAATAGAATCTCGCTCCTGTAGAGCTGCCTGCACTGCTTGGGGTAGAAAATCCTTACCTCGATACAGTGTTATGAACTCTTTATCTCTGGCAAGAAGAGTGCCTCCAGTTAAAGCCTGGAACATTCATGCATCAATAGATTGTAAGTGCATGATCCATGTTTATTCTGAACACATTGTGAAGGCATGCAAAGCTCTTGACTGAAAAAACTGATGATGGAATAAACATTCTGGGCTCATTTTGTTTACAGCTACCCAATAGAACACACTGGCAATTACAGGGAAACAAAGAGGACCACTTAAATATCACTGCCAAAAAAATACCAGAAGAATCCTGACCTTCAATTCTTCAGCCATGAGCTCATTGTTTGTGTTTTGGACACCCCTTTTCACAGCAATCTTCACAACCTCAGTCTTCTCCCACAGCTTCACAATTGCAGCAGCCAGCCCACTGAGTCCCCTGTTTCTTCCTGTAGATTTGCACATTTCCTAATCTTGACATTAGTATGTCTTCAATTGAAAGCAAAGAGTCCTTAGCATCAGAGACAGTCCTGAGGTATTGCAGAATCCTGACCAACTCATCACAGAACTCTGCCACTACAGAATGTTGGTAAACTACCTTGTGAAGAAAGATTGACACCACCACAAAATACATGGCTAACTATCAATGGAAATGCTTGAACACTTTGCTCAGAAGGACTATTTAAAGGTGACAGACTAGAGAATATACCCAGGACAAAGTGGGGTGGTAAAGGTCGTGCAAAGCGACGCAAGTCTGTCAATTCAAAGTCTGTCAGCTTGGCCTTCACACCATATGGAAGCAGCCGGAAGGGTCGTTTACACACTGCATCTGGGCTCAAGAGCAAATCCCCATCAATAGGCACAGGTCTGTTCCCTGTCCAATTCACCCACCGAGGCCCTAGCCCTTCCAGAACATCCTCCATTGCTTTCAACTCTGCTTCCTCTTCTAGTTCTGCTTCAGACTTAATCTCCTCAAGACCTGCTTGACACATTTCGATATTACAAAAAACACTCTGTAAGGTTGCAGCAGCTTGTGGGTTGCCAATATGTTATGAAGCAATCCTTCTGTTTAGGAAACAACCCTCAGGTCAAGAATTGACAAACAAAAGGCAATTCACTTTGAGAGTGATGAGAACAAAATCACCTGAGAGGTCCACAGCTGTAGCCTGTGTGATACTACTGTCTGCTGCATCTTCCCCCGCTTCTGGGTCAAGAGACATCAAGGCTTTTCTCTCTTGCTCTTCCTTCTCTTGCATCTCACACACAGAAGGAGGAACATAGTCTTTTCCTCGATAAACCACAGCTGCACTTCCTGCTCTCCAAATGACTAAGCCTCCTGTCCCTCTCTGTCACACAAACAAATCCTACCATCTCAGGAAATTGGACTCTATTTCTGAATTTGCATATTCAATCAAGTGATCGTGGCATCAAGCTCCAGAGAGAAGGGTATCAGCCACTACTGACCTCCAGAGCCTGGTGAGTCTTTCGCATGTTGATTGCAGGAGGACCCTCACATTTAACTTTCACAATCTCAGAATTCTTCCATGCATTATGAATGGCTTCAATAATGCCAGGAGTGACACCAAGTCTGCCGATTTTCAATCGCCGCCTGACCATCAGTCCAAGACCTCGTAGTCTTTTCAGCTCATCTACAGGGATGGTAAGCTCTGCCATAGTTGGTGGCCTCACCTTCTTCTTCTGCTCTGTTGTTTCTTCATCAGAGTCCTCCTCATCAACAGAGTTTGCTTCCCATGGAAACCTCAACCTTCTCCCCTGCTGATCTGCGATTGAATCTGTGGCAGGCTCTGGGATTGGATGGTCCGGTGTGCTCCATCCTTTGTTCACCCCCAAAAATACAGGCTGACCAGGTCTGATAAACAAATTGTCAGCAACCGCAGATTTTCCATGAACGACTTCTTCTCACTAATGCAACAGTTGCATGCTGAAGCTCATTTTCAGCTCCAAAACCAACCAAGCAAATTGCAATGTCTCAATCCAGGAAAGGCATGTCGATAGCCATGGACACAACAGCTTGCACAAATCACCCAGACCTAAATTCTTAAGGAATCACATGGACCTAAATCCTCAATGAATTCAGCAGAAAGTTGTGGATCTCCAGAGACATTTACTTGCACAAAAAACACATTCTGTAATTCCTCTGCTCATCATACATTTCTCCTGTGAATGACAGTTGGGGCCAAGAGTCTACTAATCCTGTATCACCATGGCATGCAAAAACCCTAGCATTGGATTTGCTTAAACCCTTGACATTTTTCTTGACCTAAATCCTCAAAGCACACTTTCAGCTAAGGTTGCATCAGAACAGAATACATGATTGATCAGTCAGTTGCTTCTTGCCCTCCAACTAAAAAATGCAGGGATTGCAAAGTCTCCAAGAGGAGCTCACCATAAAAAATGCAGGGATTGTAAAGGTGCAGAAGAGAAGCTCACCATGATGATGATGCAGGGATTTGCAAAGTGTGCAAGAGAAGGCTCTCAAGGTCTTGGATCCTTCTTCCTTACCTTGGGAGGAAAACTGAATTTGCAGTCAAGGATTGCCTTGGCTGAGGATTGAGATCTCCAAGAGGACTGTTGTTCTGGATACTCCGCAGCTTGTCTACAATGCGAGCCATGGCAACTTTGCCTCCTCCTCCCTCTTCATCAATGCTAGCACCTTCTTCTTCAACCTGGTCTCTCAAGACCGCCACCCTGTTGTTGGGAAGATGCTGCTGTTTTGTTTCCTTGCTGCTGTTACTTCTTCCTGCTGCTCCTCCCCTTGTTGAAGCAGGTCCTTGCTCCCATGGTGCCTTGTGCATGTTACGACTATCATACCGCGAATTGCTGCTATGTGTTGGGTATCTAGAGCTTTCCTCATTTCTTGCGGAACTGGAAGAACTCCTTCCTCCTCTGTCCCCACCTGCGGCTGCCGTTTCTTGTTCATCAGAGGACTTGGAAGCATTCTTCCTAACTCCAGCAGGAGAAGAAGAAAAAGAAGAAGAAGAAGTTCCTCCTCTCCAAGTCTGCCGTTTCGCTTCAGCAGCGGCGCGCTCAAACCCTTCCTCGGCAATGTCGGGTAATGAGCTGCTGGTGCTGCACAGCACAGGATGCTGCTGCCTGAATTGCGAGGACGAGGAAAGTCTGCTCCGGTGGTGCAAGAGGAAAAGTAAAGAGGGCTGTCTCGTATGGATGCTGCTTCCATACGAGGACGCTGCTGCAGCAGAGAGACTGCTCTGAGAACTTCGCGAGTCCACCGCTCGCATCGGTCCCAACAAACGCGCTGGAGCCAACGCCATGGCTCCCCTCCCAAAAATCCTCCAACAAAAAAATTTCACACCTATTCTTCCTCTCCGTCGCCTCGTCTCTAAATCTCAATTACAGATCGAGGGAAAAAAAAAACACAATCTACGAGACAAAAAGTAAATGCCGCCAACGACCGACCGATGCTTCTTCGTCACCACTGAAGCTCTTCGAAAGCTCCTCGCCAATTCTCGAGATCAACAAAACCGAATTTGCTTCAGTGAAACCACAAGACTTGATCGCATCATTTGCTGCTGGATGTCGCCCTACTACACCATCTCCATGATGAATGTGGGGTAACACAGCACCACCCACAACTCCAAGAAAACAATTCTCGATCTCCGTCCGCCTCCTCCGTGATCTCGACGACGGACACAACCGAGTCCGGTTGAGGATAACGCTCACGCACTCTGGCACTCTCGCTCGCGCATGACAGGACCCGCCGGTTCCCAACCAGGTTATAACCTACCAGAATGATACCTTCTTTCCCACAGAACCCACAGTAGGTACCTACCAGGTATCCTACTTAGGATCTTTTATGTTAATTTTGAGCATTGTGAGAACAAACATAAAAATCCAAACAAGTCCTTCCACAACGTAAAGCCCCTTTAAAATGTTAATGAAAAAAAAGTATTGTACATCTTTGTTGTTTGAAGTTGGAACCTACCACGTCTGAGCTTAACTACCTCACTTCTATGCCTTAACACCTACAGAAATATGAAAATGCAAATTAACATGTGTTCACATATAGGAGAAGGTCTTGAGTACAGGCCCTTCAGTGATTTGAGATCTGTGCCTGAGGCTGATAACCTATTGGGAACCATTATGGGAACATAAAAAAACCTTGCCCTTGGGGCCAAGTACATTACCCGAGTAATATTATAATATTTATACCTACAACCAAAAAAAAGATGCTACACATTAGAAATCCTATTATTGTATGATATCCAAACAAATCATATGTTTGTGTATTTTGGTTCATTGCAACATCAAACCAATAGAAAAGGGGGTCAATATGTATATCATTGGTAACAGATAGGAAGAGGCAATAAAAAGGAATGCAATCATAGAAGACTAGTGTGTCAAAATATTGGTTCAAGCCAACAAAGGTTTTCCAAAAATGGGTGCAAATGACAAATTAAAAAAACCTATAACATCCCCATCAAAATCAGAATGACTAAAATTGAAGGATATTAAGAGCATAAAAACCGCATCAACAAATGAGACAGGCTTAACCCTAAACACATTTTGCAATTCTAAAGTTCTTGAAGCATGACATCTTTAGATGTGTGATTGATTGCATTGACAGCGACATTAGGATGTGAACACCATCCCATCAGAATGAGAATCAAGAGTTGTTCTAAAAGGCCTCAAGGATATCATCTCAAAACACTCTTTTGGTAGGTGCTACATCAAATTGACATAGGACAAAATGAAGGCGGAAATTATATATATCTTCAAAAGCAAACACGTGGAGCAACTATTGAATATGTTAAGAGGTTTCAGGTGTTGCAAATGGGTTTAATTCATGGAGGTGATTAGGCCGTTGCTAAACAATGTGAAACTCCAAGGATTCAAAACAATTCAAGGACAAATATGACAACATCTTATGTGAAAAACCTAACAAAAATACTTGGGATAATTGCTTCTCAAATGTCATTTTCATCAAAACGGTCATGAAGATACAAACTGTAATAAATGTCCCTCCAGCTTAAAAGATGAAGCACATGAAGGAATATGGATCAAAATGACCAAGAGAAGATGAGCAAATAAAGACACGGGGATATGGCAGTTTTCAAAGGGTTGTTATTGGAGTTTGAACAAAAGTTGGAAGAATGAAACGATGAAGGAGCACTTACTAGGAGAGGAGACAGGAGATGACCTTTGCCTTCCATCTTAAGGTGGTGATCACATTTAATTGATTTTTCTACACATATATCACAACATACAACTTGTGCAAGTTGAGATCTGAGACCAGTAAATGGGATGCCAGCACAAAACCAGGCACTGGCCTCAAATGTGAGTGAATTCCTTCAGCTTGAAGTTCCAATGAAGTTTCATACAAAAAGATCATGCACAGAGTGAGTGCCTGCATTCTGCAGAATCTACTCCCTCACAGGCTGCAAAGCTGTTTCTGCACTTCAGACTCATGATCTAAAAATACCTACTAACTGCAAGGCAGACAAAAAGAGTGCCCGATTTTCCCTTGTGAGTACACTCTTTTAGAGTATCTCATTCCATCGACCCAACTTTTCTTCATATCCAGGGGAACAGTAACAGTAAGAACTTACTCAGGCTGCAAAGCTGTTTTTGCAGTGTGGACTCATGATCTAATACCTATAACTGCACACCAGGAAAAAAGGGTGAACATTTTTTCCCTTATGAGCACACACTCTTTTAGTGCATCTCATTCCACCCATCTTCTCCATATCCAGGGGGACAATCACAGTAAGAAAACAGGGATGAAGTAACAATTGCAAGAGCCATTGAAACTGACAAATAGACAACCTTCCAATGCAGAGTGGAGGGAATACTGCAGTTTTTTGGAAGGCTCCATCACCTCATTGCTCAAAATGAACACTCTTGACAAATAGACATGCTGGCTAGACCTTATGACATGGACACCTAGCTGCCATTATTGTTACCGCTTCTGCTCCTTTACAAGCCGTGCAATCAACTCCTCCTGTAGATCAGCAAATCCAGCAATGTGCAATCAATGAAGAGCAATTCAAAAAACAAGAGCAAACATCTGTGTTAAAATGAGTGTTCAAAAATCATGGATGCTTCAGTAGAGTACCTTGTTGCCCTTCAAGGGTAGATTCATCTCCTTGAGCATTGCCTTGAGCTGTTGCACAGTGCAGACCTGCAAATTCTTCCCAGAAAGTCTGATTGATGCTCCATCTGCACATGGGGACCCACACACAATTGAGTTTCCCTTGATCATAGAGGACCTTAGGCTCCAGAAACTCATAGATTCACATCCTGACCTTTCCTCTCTGGAGTACCGCCGTTAGAAATGTTGGCCCTCTTTGATGCTGGCTTGTCATCAGGTTGCCGTTCTGCAGGCCTGAACAAGAAAATTGCCAAAAAAATCAGCCCTCAACAAACAGCTGAGCAGTTGAAAATTTGAAGTGATCATCAATATGGCTGCAGACTCTCCTTTCTTAGAAACAATCTTGCTCACAACTTCCATTCTAGTGATTTCTTCCCATCTGAGCTCAATTCATGAAGCACACTCTCTGAAAGAAAAAGGTTGGCAGTTCAGAAAAGATTTTGTTAGTAACATTCAGGATGGACAAAAATTACCGTTTGCCATTCCCTTCCTCAGGAGTTGCAGCAGCAGCAGCAGCAACCTTGCCTTTGTTGTCTTTTGATTTCTGCTCTGTTCTGCCCTTCTCTTTTTTCAGAGTTAATGCACGGATAAGGATGTTTGTGGAATCAGTTTTGATCAGCTGTTCATCTGAAAGGAAAACAGAGGGAGCCATGAAAAACAGAGGTCACAAATAAAAACAAGTAGCAAATCTGCAACCACCAATATCAGTACTAAGAGCTGGCCAATTGGAAGAGCTGAACAAACCTGGAGGAGCAGTGTCATGTTGGCATATGTAAACCTTCATTCCACCCTGCAGTTTGAACACAAAAGATTACTCGCAAACACAACAACAAGGCCTGAAGACAAATTAGGTCTATTCCGCTGACACACAATAGCGTGACAAAACTGTATAGAGTAAAATTTGGCTTCTCAACCACAGCTGGATGCGAGGGTGGCACACCCGAAAAAACACGAGGAGAGGGACGGAGGAGGTACACTGCCAGAAGAGAATGGATGACCTAAATCTCATTCCATGACATAAAAAGAAAGAATCAGGTCGGCAAGTCAGATTCCTGTGACGCCCAAGTAATGCTGCGCTATAGATATGCCACACATTTGTGGGCAACAGCAAAGCCGCAAGTTGTGACCTTAAACAGCCAGGATGAAACCTGGTATCTAGAGTCATTTCCTTGATGTTCAAGCAGAGGAGGACTACTAGCAGCAGTCCACGAGAGAAGAAACCGCAGCAAAATAAATCATGCCAAATCGGATCCGCTTCTCAATAAATTCACCACCGACGCACAGATAGCCGTGCATCACGAATGAACGAGCAGAAGCACAAAGGAGAAAACTTCACAAAAAGGCGGAGAGAACGAAGATTTGGCAAAGAAGAAACATCTGGCTACTGCGATGATTCAGAAAACAAGGATTTCAAGTGTGTCGCTGCTGCCGCTCTGAACATCCAATTCTCTCTCTCTTCTTCTTCTTCTTCTTCTTCTTCTTCTTCTTCTTCTGTTGTTCCAACGTTACTATTATTCATTTCCGAAACGAATTCATCACAGATAGAAATCGGATCAAACAGGCTCGGCGGCCGCGAAAGGACAAAGAGGAGGCCCCGGGGTTTCAAAAGGGGAAGAGGCCGGCGCACGGGCTTGAATGTAAAAGAGTGTAAGAAGAATGTGTAATACCATGGTGGAGGACGGCTGTGAGAAAAATCCTCGAGATGGAAGATTCTGCAGGTATTGTGCTGCTCCCGCCATCGCACCCGTTCTCAACCTCCAAGATCAAAGAGACTTCTGATTTCTTTTTACTTGATTTTGCAGTGAGCTCTAGCGGCCACCGTTGCCTCCACGCGCTTGTGGATCGCTATCTCTCTCCCCTTTCCCGTAGCAAAGCTCTCAGCGTCCGCCATCGCCACCCTCTCTCTTCCCGTTCTTCCTCTTTCCCTGGCTTCCCCTAACCCCCGGTTACTGTTCTATTAACCCGAGTTACTTTACAGCGAACCGCGGTTACAGTTCCTTCGGGAAACCTGTGCACCTACCCGTGTTGGGCGGTTACTAAAAAGCGAAAGACACCCGGAGGTTATCACGGCGGTTCTTAGGAACCGTACCCCGCCATTCTCAAAACATTAAAAAGAACATGTTCTGAATTATAACGACAATTCTTCCTTTTTTTAAAAAAATTTGAAATAACCAGCCATAAAATCGCCAGTTATTTACCGTTTTTAAAAAATTAAAATTTCTTTTTATTTATTTATTGGGTTTTTCATGAAAACCGCCAAGTCTTTAAGGGCAGAATTTTTTATTTTGGACAGAACCAGGACCAACGGTTATTTGAATTTGAATTCCTTAAAATATGGAAACTGGTGGTTCTTAAATAAATTTTTAAAAACCAGATTTTTAAGTTTTTGAGAACTGTGATTTTATTTTAAAGGAACAGCTCAGATAACCGCCGGTTATTTTATTGCCTTATTTAATGAACTGTAACACGAGTACCTACAGCTCAATGTCCAAACAATAATTTTTTTTAATAATTTAAATTTGAAACACCCCCCCCCAAAGCCAAATCAATGGATTCAGTTCATTGACATGTGGTTATAAAAATGCTCAAACTTGGAGAATTGTTGTGTTGTCAAAGAGTAAAAAAAATGTTCCCAAAAAAAAGAAAAAAAAAATTGGATTACAAATGGAGTTTATTAAAAGCACTTGATATTTATTAATGTAAATATATTTCATTTTGAAAAAAACAATAAACTAACTAATTGATTCAATTCATTTACATTAAAGTTGTTGTAAATAAGAATGCCTAAATTGCATAAAATGTGGACAAAATATTGTTGAGGAACAAATTTATGCTAAATTCTAATTTTGGGATGGAGATTATTAAATGCATTTTGGTTGGTTATTTTTTCATCAATTTCTAATACAAAAAATATCAGTGTAATTTCAAATCTCAAATGAATATTAAATTGTAATTTAAAAACATTAATTTCTTTACATATGTGGCAGTTTAAATTGAAACCTAAATTAAAGTTTTGTTAATGGACAGAGCCATGAATACCTACTTGAGGCGAAACTATTGACATATTAAGTATTCAAATTTTTTTTGTGTTTCTTTTAAATTGGCTAGTGTTTTTTTTCATTATTTCAATATTTTCATATTAAAATTTGTCTAATTTATATTGGAAATTTGTCTAATTTTGCTCAAATTTGAGGTGCATGTCAATTCATGTCATGGTGAAAGATGATTTACTCAAAGGAGTGTTCACATGCTTTTAATAGTACTAGTGTGAACTTGGTGCATAATGCACTCGTCGAGCTTCCTCTCACCCGTGCCCCCCCCTCGCCCGGTCCTTCCTCGCCTGTGCCCCCCCACGGCCTGTGTTGACCCCCCCCCACCCGGCA
>Ga0116227_10006366_pt1 | contig 23962 bp, 20 predicted proteins | sample S1TSphgellanicum_FD_89693 | JGI IMG/M metagenome (GOLD analysis project Ga0116227, IMG submission 89693) | Host-associated microbial communities from peat moss isolated from Minnesota, USA - S1T2_Fb - Sphagnum magellanicum MG | ecosystem: Host-associated > Plants > Peat moss > Unclassified...
ACACAAGCATAAACTAAAACAAGTTAATAACTAAACGAGGAAGGTGCTTAGAAGGGTGGATGGTAGGGGTTGGGGGGGTGGGTGGGGGGGGGGGGGGGGGGGGGGGGGGAGAAGTTGAACAAATGTCACATGGTAAAATATCTTGGAATGGCTTCATAATAAAGGTCTCAATGAAGAATCACAAGACTTATGTGTCAATAACCGCTCTTAGCACAAGTATTTTTTTGGCTGGCAAAACTTTGCCATTTTTTGACAAAGAAGTTGGGAAAATTTTGGATTTTTTTTTCCTAAGTGAAAATTTGACTAATTTTTCAAAATTTTGGGGGGAAAGGTCTCAAAAAAAAAAATTATAGGAAAAAAAGAAAAAGAAAAAACCAAACCGCTTAGCACAAGCTAGAAGAAGGGATTTTCTTTTCCCCTTTTTGTTGTTCCTACACCCAGTTGGTTCCTTGGTAATGGCTAAACACCCTAATGAGCGTGAGAGTTGTTTATTGAATAAAACTCAAGAAAGATCATGCATTTAATGTTACGGAATCCCCTTAAATATCTCTATTCTTTCATGATGTTTCCCGTTGTATAATTTTGTCAAGTATTTCTTAAATATATCTCTATTCTTTCATGATGTTTTCCCATTGTATAATTTTGTCAAGTATTTAATGGTACTACGATATTCACTCACAATCTTTTTTATCCTACTCATGTCCTTCAGCTAAAAGCTGCACAAAACTTTAAGTACTCTTTCTTTTGTTGTTGCCATGTTGTTGTGCACTAACTTATGTGGGCCCTTTCTTTGGAACCTAAAGTTTTTTGAACATTTGTTTTTGGCTTTACTTGTATACTTTTTTTTCTTTTTTTTTCTTTTTCTTTTTGTTTTGCGTTAGGTACCAATGGGTCCTTTACCCATGAGTATGACACTCCATATAAAAATAAATTATTCCACACAATTGCGCACATTTTACAACGGTTTCGTGTACCCGTCAATATGACACTCCCCATATGAAATGACTTATTTCATAAGATTGCACCATATTTTACAATAGTTGCTTGTACCATCCACTCTAGTCGGCACCGTTTTGCAGCCCCAAAAGTTGGCCGTGCTTTAGCCACTTCTGACCATTCACATGGCCATATTAAAGCACCACCCCCAAGGAAAGACACACCCCGGCCCCCCCCCCCTCCCCGGGCAGAAATAAAATAATGGGTTGGGCAAAGCTTTCTGGGGGATGGATTGGGGAGGGCTTGGGAGAGGCATGGTAAAGATGTTCAGAGTATGTATGTATGTATGTAGGTATGTGTGAACTATGAACCCTAATTGGGATTGGTTTGCTGGTTCATTTGGTAACCCTAGGCATTTTTGGGTTTAAGTTTGGACTCTCGATTTCCTTTGTTTGAACTACCTTGTGAAAAACCCTTAAGCTTTTTTTCTTTTTTTTTTTTCCTTTCCCACTAAATAATGCACATTTGCAATCATCAAGTGCATTCCATACACTTCAAGTATGGAGAGCAAAATCTATTTGCCATGGATGTATTTTCTCTCTAACCATGCTCGTTAGCTATGTACTAATGTTCGAAACATCCACATGTATTTACCTACTTGTTAACCCAAGTACCTTATCTAATTACATAGTAACCATATATGTTCTCCAACCATGGTTGTTAGCTATGTATTAAGTTCTAACCATCCCCATGTTTCTACCTACCTACCTATTAACCCAAGTGCCTTATCTAATTACATAGTAACCATGTATGTTCTCTAACCATGGTCGATAGCTATGTATTAAGTTCTAACCATCTCCATGTATCTACCTACCTGTTAACCCAAGTGCCTTATCTACTTACATAGTAACCACATATGTTCTCCAAGCACTTATCTATAATCTAGGGAACTCACAAAGGTTAACTCACAAAGGTTACCTAGGTAGGTAATGTGAGGAAGGGCTTACATGGTAGGTTACCAAGGCAGTAGTAACCCAGTTGTGGTTCCATCCATAACTCAATGATAATGGGTTTGCAATCGATGGTACACTGGTGGGTGCTGGGTTGGGATGGATGATATTTGGACAGAGAATATCACCCAAATATCATCCATTTGGTATTTTATTGTGGCATATATAATATCTAACATTAATATTGTAAATTTTTCATTATTTGTGTAATATATGCCATAACCTAATGTTTAAACTACAATACCCACCTTGAGAACCTTAATTTTGTCTAGGTAGACTAGTTATAGGGTTTTTTTTGTTTTTTATTTTATGTAATTATTATTATTTTATTTTATTATTTTATTTTTATTTTATTATTTTTTCAATTTAAAAAGGTTTTAAGGATTGATGACCTACTTGGATGAAAATCTAATCATCCAAGTAGGTTATTAACATTGGTTGGTTCTTTTGGACTAAAGAGGGGGGGGGGGGTAAAACCCATCCAATGTCCGTCTCCGGTTTCTTCTCCACCTACAGAGTCGGGTTTCGAGTAGGTAAGTGCTGTATATCGGACTTGGTAATAATTACTCAAAAAAAAGGGGGGACGGAGATTGCTTTTCATTCCGTGAAACACAAAGTTTTATGTATGTATGTACCTCATGTGGGGTCACACAAGTTACAAGGGGGGGTTGACCCCACCGTTCGAACATATTTATTAATGTTGTTTCTGTTGTTTCGGTTCCTTCTGGTTTTGGAACCAGACGAACAAGGCTGGTTTTGTTTCGGTGCCTTCTGGTTCTGATCCCGAACCAGACTAAGGAATGAACGACACCGTCACAGTTCACCAAGCCCCTATGCTGGAATCCAAACCGTGCAACCAAGCTGTTGCAAGGAGCAGAACCCTTTGTTTCAGGCTTCCAAACCGTACAACCAAGCTTTTGCAAGAACCAGAACCCTTTGTTCAGGCTTCCAAACCGTGCAATCAAGCTCTTGCGAGAACCAGAACCCTTTGTTGCAGGGTTCGAAACCGTGCAACCAAGCTCTTGCTAGAACCAGAACCATTTGTTCCAGGGCTTCCAAACCGTGCAACCAAGCTCTTGCAAGAACCAGAGCCCTTTGTTGCAGGGCTTCCAAACCGTGCAACCAAGCTCTTGCAAGAACCAGAACCCTTTGTTCCAGGGCTTCCAAACCGTGCAACCAAGCTCTTGCAAGAACCAGAACCCTTTGTTGCAGGGCTTCCAAACCGTGCAACCAAGCTCTTGCGAGAACCAGAACCCTTTGTTCCAGGGCTTCCAAACCATGCAACCAAGCTCTTGCAAGAACCAGAACCCTTTGTTGCAGGGCTTCCAAACCGTGCAACCAAGCTCTTGCAAGAATTTGTTGCAGGGCTTCCAAACCGTGCAACCAAGCTCTTGCAAGAACCAGAACCCTTTGTTGCAGGCTTTTTTTGAGCACAAATGTCTTATTCTAAGCCAACAAACAACAAGTACTACTTTTTCAGAAAGGCAAAAGGCAGGTCCCCCTTTGTACCCTAGTCAGGCAGGTGATTTGCTATACTAGAGTCCAAGGGCAGCTTCATCAACACATGATGTCAGTCAGTCCAATAACTAATTAATTTCCAAGTTTCCATGTTTTTAAATAATAAATTTATTCTTGAATATTCCCAAAGATTCCCTGTTTTGGTCACCCAATGTTGTTGTTCTTTTGAGGAACAATATTAATATTAATATTAATATTAATAATTCTTTTTTCAGAATTTTAAATTTTGTTTCTTTTTACAAATAATATAATTAGTTTTGTCAAAGCTGCCAAGGGACTACTATGATTGGACAACACTCTCTGATGATACACCATGTGGTATAATAATAATAAGAAGCTGTGTGTGATTTAGATGCAACTGGACCTGAGTTTTTCACAGCCAGAGCAAAGCTTGGAATTGTTTCTGAAAACACCAAAACAAGGGGTGTGTGTGTCACACTGTTGGCCTTGCCATTTACATTAAAAAAAAGTATATATTCTTAAGGCAAAAGAACAATTATGGAAATTCAAATAAATATCTCACCATGTAAGAAATATAATCTTCAGAAAAATCCTCTCAAAGAAACTAAAATCCTTCAAGATATCATAACTCTATAATTAATCTCAAGTTTTTTCAATCGCAAGCCAAAATATCACCTTTCAAAAATCCTTGTTTAAAAATAAACCTACTTTCTAGGGGGCAAAATCTCGTAAGCTACTATACTCTTTGATGAACCTAAACACAATATCCTTCCCTTGGTAGGCAAGGCCAACAATGGATATTGCTAGTGCTGATTATGTATATTATTACTGATTAGTGCATTCAGGCTAATATTTTTTGGGGGGTGGGGAGGTTATGGGAGTCCAAAACTGGGGACCAAAAAAGTGACGACCACTGTTGTTGGAATTTGCCAGAGCTGAATTACAGCCTGGAATGTCTTGTGCCGCACGGTCGTTCGAGGCCCGCCCGACCTCGCGCCCGCTCGCTCGCTCTCTCTCGCTCTCGGACTGCAGCTCCTCTTGCTTGCTTCCGATGTAGCCTCGCTCGCTCGCTCGCTCGCTGGCGGATTTCCTGCTGGCAGATCGATCGAGAGCGCATTCTTAATGTTGGATTCGCTGGTTAGTCGACAATGTGATGTAGCTTGAATCGAATGCTTTTTCTGTTGGCCGATTTTCGAGAGTTCAGAAGATGGCGTGCCGTGCAGCTAGCTGTGGCGGTGGTTGCAGCAGGAGGCCGGATGATCAGTTCTCGCGGGAAGTTGCAGCCTGGAGTGATGATAGATAGATACATAGACTTTGTCGTTGGTTGTTGTTGAAGAATGGGTTGCTGTTGTAGCAAGCAGCAGATCATAGACAGACGAGTGAGTGTTGCATGTGGAGTTTCAGATTGGGTGCAGCTGTGCAAGTGGGGCTAGATGCCGGAAACCCTCGACTCACATGAGCTCAAGGAAGCTGCTGTTCTGGGAGTACACATTGTTGTTGTTGATGAGCGAGGCGGAAGTGCACTTGAGTGCTTGTTGTTGTAGCAACTAGATTAATATAGTGGAAGAACAAGCGCGCTGCAGCAGTTTTGTTCTTCAGCTGTGGAAGGAAGGATTAGCTGCTAGTGATCATGATCAGTACTACTAGTCCTGATCTCTCATGTGATCTGCAGTAAGCAAGCTTTGTTACAGTTCGCGACGTAGCTGCTGCGATCTCTGGTAGAATGCAGGAGAGTAGTTCGGAGGAGTACTTAGTACTAGAGGGTGTGCAGGAGCTGCCGTTGGCAAAGAAGCTCATGGGTTTGGAGATCCCGCGAGATCTTGCTGCTCTAGGCTACGATTTTCCGGAAGAAGAAGAAGAAGATATGAGGAGCAGGGCCCATGAGCTTGACCTTGAAGAAGCTGAATCTCAGCAGCAGCAGCAGCAGCAGCACCGGGCTGCGGAACAGTCGTCTGCAGCAGTGGACGCGGCTGATCAAGTGTCGGACATCAAGCGTGTGACATATTGGCAGAAGCAGTTTAGAATCCCGGCTCGAGAGCAGCAAGATCAAGTCGAGGACGTAGCTCCTGAGAGCTTGAAGACGACTAGTGTTGTAGCTGAAGAGGCACTAGTGCTCACAGACGCGACCTCTTCGGCGGCCGTGTCCTCGAAGCTGCTACTGCCACGGTCTCTTGGCAGCGCAACAGATGAGAGGAAAATGCTAGAGCTGGAGATGGACGACATACGCAAGAAGAACAAGCTCCTGGAGGCAGCGATGACGGCGCAAGCAATGGACATGGAGGCAATGAAGCAGGAATTTCAAGAGAGGGAGAACGATCTCCTGGACAAGATCGAGTGTTTGGAACTGGCGAACGAGCAACTACTAGCAGGAGGCGAGAACTCAGGCATGATGGAACAGCTCCAGATGGAGCTCACCCGGCTACAGAAGCAAAACACCTTGCTAGCCCAACGAGAACGCGAGCTCCAGTTTCAGCTCAGCACAAAGGACATGCTACAGAAAGAAGTTCATCATCTCCAAGAGCTCAACGAGCAATTGCTGCACACAAGATTAGTACCAGAGGAAGCAGAAACAGAAGCGGAGAGCAGCAAGATGCTGGAGAGGATTGTCACGCTGGAAACTGAATTGGCAGAAGCCATGGAGGTCAACAATCTGTACAGATCGCAGCTACAAACCGCAGTGAAAACCACCACCACCACTGCAGGCAATGCTCATCTTGTTGATGCGCGGGAGGAGCTCTTGCAACAGCTCAAGTTGCAAGTGAAGGAACAAGCATCAGAGCTCCAGGAGATTCGTGACCGCTTCTACCTCATGAGCATTCGACTGGCAGAGACCGAAGCCCAACACGAAGAAACTCTGATGAAGATGAAAAGACTACAAAGTCCCCCAAGTGTTCATCTCCCACGAAAGTCTTTCGGCATCAGCTCCAGCTTCAAACTTCTGTAGAAAAACCAGAAAACATAACACCTTGTCTGTGTTTTTTCCCTCTCAGATCGTCTCCAATCCAATTCTTTTTCCAATCACCCAACAAATTTTTCCTGCAACAACAAAACATTTCGATGCAGATGATTGCCTTTCTTCTTTCTGCATCCCCACCGGCCCGAGTTTCTTCTTCTGCAATTCAGGCACCAAACTGTTGCATTCTTGAAACCCTAATTTTCCGATTCTTCTTCATTCATGTCGATCTACAAGTCTTCTTAGCATCGATTCTTTTTCTTCTTCTTCTTCGCAATGTAAGAAGTGAGTACACTGGATTTTGAGACTGCACCGGCGGCTGATCCGAATTGTCGAGCTTTGGCGGAAAATTTCTCGACTTTTCTCGAAAAAGATTTCCGGAGGTGATTTGCTTCCTTGCTTCCTTTCTCGACTCTCGCGCTTCCTTCTCGACTCGCGGCATGTACGTATTCTTTTCGTATGCGTTCACGTATATACACCTATGTATCTCACATTGTACTCGTATGTGTTTACGCGTATGTACATGTACGTCTCGTATACGTATGATTATCGCATAAGAACTCATATGCATGCATCTATGAATGTATTCTTATGTGTGTATTTATGTATTCTCTTAATGTTGTACAAGCATGCTAATTATGTTGGTTTATTTTTTGAGTGGGAATTTTTTTTTTTTCCTTCAAAAATTGATTGTTTCTTTTCTTCTTCTCGAGAGTCTCTCAAGGTTTATAAGTTGTCTTTGATTACATACAAGGTGTGGAGTCCAATTGGAAGTGATTTTAGGGTTTTGTGATCATGAAATTTGCAAAACCCACCTTGAAGTCCAATTGGAAGTGATTTTAGGTTTTGTGATCATGAAATTTGCAAAACCCACCTTGAAGTCCAATTGGGAAGTAATTTTAGGGTTTTGTGATCATGAAATTTGCAAAACCCACCGTGAAGTCCAATTGGAAGTGATTTTAGGGTTTTGTGATCATGAAATTAGCAAAACCCACCTTGAAGTCCATTGGACTCGATTTTATGCAAAACCCTAAAATCACAAAACTCGTGAGAATGGTGTGCACTAGAAAAGCATCAACACTTTTGTGCAATTGTTGGTGATGAAGGGACCCATGAGAATTCTCAAGTGCACTACTATAAAGTCATGAAATTTTTGCACTTGAGAATTATGAATATTTTTGCTATGCCATACTATCGAAACTAACCATGTCACACCTACAAAAGGATTTCCAACAACCAACTTAAACCTACCCCAAAAACATTAAAATTTTGCAATAAATACAATATTTTGTGCTAGGATATCCTGAATTTTGCTGCTAGAAATGCAGGAAAGTTTTATAGCTTGAAATTTGAGGGGGGCCTAGAATTAGAAAACTTCAAACAAAATTAAAAACTTCTAAAGCTCTATTAACACTCTCCAAACTAATAAATGTTGCAACTAGCAAATGGATTCCACCAACAAAATAAAACCTAACAAAATGCAATGTTTTGCACTAAATACCTGACACAACTTTTGACACCAGAGAACCATGAATGATATTAAACTTACAAAAATCATGAATTTTGCACTTTAAAAAGCATTTGATGATGGACAATTCCAAAGACATTTTCTATCATCTGCGGACATTTTCAAGGACAATTTTAGAGACAATTACCTCACTTCCAAGTCCAACTACTTCTCTCTTTTTCTCTACTCACCTCACCAATTTTGGATATGAAAAGACAAATTAATGTGTCTTTTTATGTCCATGATAGTTATATTGATTCAAATTAAATTTGACATTGACATAAATAATGATGAATTATTGAAAACGGTATGAAAACATATGGAAAAAAAAAAGTTGATCATCACTGACTGGTATTGTGCAGCAGCATGTTAAGCATAATGCATTTGAATTGGTATTTGCTGTGTGAATGAAAGCAATATCTTCTGCATATAACTTTTGTTTGTTGAAGGGCAAAAGAATTGGGGAAACCCACTAAGTTAAAAAAAAAAAGGCTGGAAAGGAGAATAAACAAATCAAGTTTCCAAAGAAGAAGAAAACATTTATAAAAATCTTCTGAAATCATCAAATTTTCATACAATAGGTTCCAGCATGTCACAAAAATATAGCAGGATTCTTAATTTTTTTCTACTTTCCTCTCTGACCAGTAGCCAAATTTGGCTAATTCCTCTTATGGATGATCACCAAGAGGTAGTAGCTACATCACAAACTTGAAAACAAGGGGTGTGTGACATTGTGGCCTTGCCATTTACATTGAAAACTATCTTAAGGCAAAACAAGAATTATGGAAATTAAAATATTTCACCATGCAAAAATATAATCTTCAAAAGAGTCCTCTAAAAGAAACCAAAATCCTTCAAGATATCATAACTCTATAACTAACCTCAAGTTTCAACACAAGCCAAAATGTCATCTTTCAAAAATCCTCATATAAAAATAGACCTATTATTTATTATTACCTAGGGGCCAAAATGCCTTAAGCTACTATACTCTATAATGAATCTAAACACAATATCCTTGCCTTGGTAGCCAAGCCCAATTTTTAAAAAAACCCTGATTATGAGTTTATTTTTCAGGAACCTAATGGAATAGTCCCTAATTTTAACTGTTTCTGGTTTGAAGTTTGAACTTGCCATATTGGGACAGAACCATTAGCCAATAATGAGGCACTTGCTTGGTTTCAAAAAGATCCTTAATTGCAAAATCCTTAATTCTTTTGCTGTTTTTTGTGCGCTACATTTGAACTAGTTGGCTGGTATTCAGAGTCAAGGACAATCATGCAACACAGCATTGATGTATGCAAGTTCAGAAATTTTCACAGACAGGAAGATTGCATTGTTGTGTTGTGCTTTTTGGGTTTTTGGTATTATTGATGATGCACTTGCTTAATTATTAGTTGTAGTGTGGTGTTTGCATTAAGAGCTGCCTCCTCAATAATGAAAATTTTGGCAGAACTCATTTAGGAGTAACAAACAGCCAAATGGGCGTACATTTGAAGTACCTACCTGTGCACCACCATCCACTTTCCAGACCTTTTTTATAGACTACCTATCTACTAACTAGCTCGAGCACTCTGGTCACTGTGAGTGTGGACTTATTCGCTGCAACAAGTGTGCTCGAGTTGGGTACGAGACATAATTGATTGTACAGGAGCTTATTAGTCATGGGACACTGAAAAGGGTGAGTTATGAGGTTCATCCAACCAGCCATCAGGTGCATGCATAAAGATATTGGGGAGGTAAAAACAAATGTCAGAAGGCAACAAAATATGTAATATAACTGGGGAACTCTTGCTCATTGGTGTGCTATCACCTTATTGAGAAGCTTAGTACAATGGGTTATCGCTCAATATTTCATAACCCGTTGGGGAGCTCTTGTTCAATGGAACAAAAATGTCAATAATCGATCAACAACGTTGTTAACACAGTCTATGTAAGTATCATCTGTCAGCAGGTGGGTAGTGAATGCAAGCGGTTACTTTGTAAGTAGGTAAGTAACTTGGTGGCTACTAGGCAGGTAGATGCATGTGGATGGTTAGGACATAGCTAAACACAGTGGTAACGTCTGGGACAGAAATTCAATGAAAACATGTTCCCCATATTCACACCATCCATCCTGCATGGTGACCTGTGGGTGGCTGCTGGTTCACTCTGGCAAATAATTTTGCTACCGCCTCCTCTTCCTCCAGGCAGCAAGTGATGGAAAATTGGAGGTTTGCAATAAATGTCGTTCATCTTGCAAAGTTAGTCCCATATGAAGGAATAGTTTAAATTATTGACCAAAGCTGCTCGAATGCATCATACACTATAGCTTTTATGTGAGCTCAGCCTACATCATATTTGTAGGCAACTTTACAGTGTTTCTTTCTTTTAGGAATTTTTGTTCTTTTTTTTAAGCCAAAGTGATGATCATCCATAGAAAGAAAGATGTAAGAAAACTGATGACCATCCCTAGGAATAGTGTAAAAATGGGTTTGGACTATACATATGTTTGTCAAGGATAGAGTGATCTCCACAAGGCCTAGTAAAAAATAATGACTGCTTTTGATTGGCCACCCATAATTATTGACCCATGTTGTAACATTTAAATAATCCGTCACATTATTTTGTCCAATTAACACTCTACAATAAATATTGGTAGAGGGCCAAATAGGGGGTTGTGGGTGCAGCTGATCTTACTTACTAGACTTGGCAAGTGCAGTGAATTCCTTTTATGTTTGGTGTTTCAGTTCCTGTTTTGTATTTTTGTGTGTTGCCATGGTCTTCATTATGTAAGGATTAACTTGACTCCAACTCTGGTTGTGCTAAAATCATTGGGTCATGGTTATTAAGTGGAGATGTGACAAAATTACCACTTTAAAAGGAAGCTCCACTTGGTGCCGATCCTTTACAAAGTTTGGAAGAAACAACCCAAAAAAATGGGTCCAAGTCATACCAACACATGTGACCCAATGACCATGGCATTTCACACAATCATGTCTTTGCATGTTGGTCACCGTTCTTAGATGTTTAAACGAGTGAAACTTTGAAAAAATATGAGATTGTGAGAAAATAAATAGATCCATAATAAATTCAATATAAAATTTGTTTAATAACTTTTAATTCTTGGTTGTGTGACATTTCCATTTTCAATTATTTTCAATGTTTTATAGTCTTAAGTATTACATCATATTGGATGACATGACATGGAAAGAAGGCAACTCGTAATAGATTGGATTGATAGTAAATTTAGCTTCGACGAAGATTTGGAATTGGGCAAGATGTAAATTCTTTCAGTGTGTGAAGAAGAAATGCAAGCAAAATAAGACATGCTACTTGCTTACATTTCTCCCCACCCTCTTTCTCACACAAAACTTATAAACCCAAGTGCCTGGTTTTGACTTGCACAGAGTCGATAATAGCCACCTTCATTTTCTCGCATCCAAGGAGAGAGAAGCCACTTGAAAGCAGCCTGTCCATTTCTCAAAGGTGCCACTCCTAACATTTCCCCATTCTTTGTTTACGTGCTTCAAAACGGATCTGTTATGTTCTGAAGTATTTGCTAGTTCTGAAAAAAACAAAAAGTTTGTTGGGGGAAAATTATTTCAAGCAAGCTACTTACCATGGAAAGAGATGTCAACAAACATACAATATTGGGTGACAGATGCCAGAACATACTGCAGTGTGTCTGATGCCACTTGCTTTGCCAAGAAGCTTATGTTCTTTTGAGAAAAGCAAACCTGCCATGCATTGGAAGAAAATGTTGTGGTTTCTTCCACCAGTCTCAAAACCTCCTCCTTCAAACAAACCACAGACACGCAGACTCAGTCCCCACTTCCCTGACAAAACAAAAGTTGTTGCACATGGTTGGTTCACATTGTAGCATTTTTTGGAGCAGACAAAGGAATGCAAGCCATTGAGTCATGACAACTCCAAGATGTTGTGGAATTCTTCAACTCCTGGTTTCAGAAGTGCTCAAATAACACAAGTTTAACTCTCAAAACTTGTCATAGCCACATATGTCTTGCTTGTCCCAATTTACAATCAAGTGCACATTACAAGCAAGTGTCCCAATTCACAATCAAAGTGCACATTACAATCAAATATCCCAATTTATAATCAAGTGTCCCAAATTTGACTCTGCTTGCTTCCTCTGACTGAATTCTAGTATCCTGGAATCATACCAACCAAAGTCTGGTGTGACTCTTCTGAGGTATGGAGCCTCAACCCATTAAGACTGAGGCTCAAAATGTGATTGCTGGTTGGGAGGGAATGCACTCTTCAATGGGTTTTCCTGCCAATTGCTAATCACATTATCATGCATATGTGGTAAAGGCAAGTCAAGCAGCCAAGATCCAGAAGCTGGTCATCCTCAAACCCTGCTTGTATTAGGGTCATCCTCAAACCCTAAACCCTAAACCCTAATTTCACACATGTTAAGCTACTTCTATAGATCAAGCTTCCTCATTGTCACAAAAAATGATAGTGAAATGAATTTTATTTTTGAATTTATGCATTTAAAATTCACATGTTTTTCTAAATATCAAATTTAGATAAATAAAATTAATTCAAGTTTGCATGTACATTGGCTATAATCTATTTTTGTAATAAAATAAAATAAAATATATTTTATTTGATCTTCCATTTTTTCACATGTCATTTTGTTATATTTCAATTAAACTAAACCTCGTTTTTATTTTTATGTGAATCATTATGAACAACAAATGAAAACATCACACCCATAATCTACTTTCATTTTTTAAAGTTATTTAGTTCAAAAATGAATTAAATATTTTTAAATTATATGAATATTTTCACATCATCAAAAGTAGTATTTAAATTGTAATTCATCATATTTAAGTCATTGATTTTAATCACATTAGTCGAGTTGGACAATTCCATGCGGGTGCCATATGTGCCACATGCTTTACATGATGCTCTTTTGGATTTTTTTTTTTAAATTAGTAAAAAAACATGTCTAATTTTGATTTTAATTAAATCAAATATAGTTAATCATTTCAAACAAATGAACTTGATTCTAAAATCATTTTAGTCATGATGTTATTAGCATAAAAATCTTGTTTTTATAGTATTGCACTAACCCATACTAGTCATAGATCCAACCCCAAGTTCATCTTCCTCACACAAATCCAATCGAACATTGATAGCTTGCATAGAAAGACTTAGATAATACTTGAAAATTTGTGGAATAAGTTGAACAACAAATTGTTTTGCCTTACTACTCCCCTTTGCATCCACTATAATTCCCATCCATATAGTCCCTGTCCCTGTGGAACATATAAGGTAAGGAAATTATAGTGGTTTAGGGTTTAGGGTTTAGGAAAGTTGGATCGATCCAACTTTCCAAAGTTTTACCTTACTATAACTAGTTTCACATTAGGTGAACTGGCTTCTTTGGTGAAAGTGTTTAGACTATTAAATTGGAACATATTTTTTTGGTGTTCAGAGTGTGGACACAGAAGGTAGATGTACAACATCTTATTTATTGGCAGCATGTTTGTGTCATGTGGTTGATCAACATTGAGGTTGTCAGAATTATGTGGTGTGCCCATTTTGTGTCGATCATCATGTCAATGTCCATTCTTACACATCAATTTTTTCTATTAGGTCAAACATCAATCATTTTTTTCAATGACAAAAATTTTGATTGTCAATTTACAGTTGCCAAACTAGGCAAATGAAATTTTTTGATTGTCACTTGGAAAAAAAATTTATTTGTTACCCAAAATTTTCAATTGTTAGATTGATGATGGTTTAATTTGCACCATTGATCCACTGATTGAAAAAAAATTATGAATGCCCAAAAACATTTGGTTGCTAATTTTCAATTACCAAACCTAGAAAGAATTTGTTGGCCAAAAGTTTTTAGTTGTGCCTCAAAACAATTTTGGTCACTACTCAAAAAAAATTTGTTCATTGCCCAGAAAATTTCAGTTGTCCGATTGATGGTGGCTCAATCCCCTCTAGTGTCCTAATGATTGAAACCTTTTTGTCAGTTCCCAAAAAAGTTCAGTTGTTGTTTGAAAAAATTTCAATCATTGACCAAAAATGTTTTTTTGATCACCACATGAAAAATTTTGGTCATTGACCAATTTTTTTTATTACCACTTGAAAAGTTTTCAATCACTACAAGGTTTAAGCCTATGACCAAACAATGTTAATATTGGTCATTGTTAACTTTCCCCTAGGTAGCCCAACCTAGGTTTTGACCTAGGTTGACCCTATATTGAAATGATCTTGGGGAACATTAACATCCAAACATACACATTGTGTCATGACAAACACCCAAATGTTATAATATCCCTATTCAACATATGAGGATTAAAACAATGTTCCACCATAGCCTTACTGCCTTCATTTCAAAAAGACGATATTTATAACTATTTTCACATGGCCTATTAGACTCAACCTTGATGTTTTACCCCAACAAAAAAATATTCAACAAAAAAAAAAAAAAATTGTAACTTATGCTTCCAAGTTGACACAATTTTTTAACTTTATTTTACTAGCTTTTACAAGACAAACACTCACCTTGCTTTTGTCACTAGACTCATTAAGACATTCACCATATACATACAACTAGATTGAACCCCATGCCTAATGCACAGGTGTGTGTGTGTATTTGACAATACATATTACAAAATTACAATTACAAACTACATTTCCAAAACCTCTTTATATATGACATTCCGCATGTATCCATTGAAACCCTGGCCATTGAAAATCTTGATGTTTGCACTGCTTGTGACCTGTGAGATAGTAACATATAACTGACCATGGGAATAGACCAGAAACGGCAAATATATCCTAACGTTGTTCAATGTCTAACCTTGACTCTTGTTGATTGTGATCGCAAATGCCACTCGAACAGGAAATTGACGACAATGCAAAATAAATGGCCAATCAATCTTGGAGGGGGACATGATGATGTGTGATATGAACACACATTTGGAGATTGAAGAAAAGGAGCTTGAGGAAGCAAGAGCTTTCCTTGTAGAAACTGAGAAGCGAAAAGGCAAAAAGGGCAAGAAGGTCACAGGAGATGGGGTGAGTTCCTTTTGTAGTTAGCTCAGTTTCTGATGGATGCTTATGATTGTAAGGCTTTGGCATGTGTGCCATATCTTCTTATTGTTTTCTTTGTCACGTCGCGTTTGTATTCCACTCTTTCTTCGCCTCGTCGAAATAAACAAACCATGATGGGATGGATGGATGATCAAACAAATGGATGGATGGATGACGGGATAAATGGATGAAATGATGCTTCACGTCACAATGTCCTTTACTATATTAACCCAGGTCGAAAAGGGTGACAAACTTTTTGGGAAGAAAAATGCCATGCAGCCAATGGGAAGGCCCAAGCATGCACTCAAAGCGCTTTGCTTTTTATTCTTTTTTCCTTTGAAGGGGGGGGGGGGGGAAGGATTTTTTTTTCATTTTTCCTTGGTTCCCAATGTGTTCCCACTATGTTCCCTTTAGGTTCCCAATGGGTTCTCAATATGTCTCCCAAATTCCCAATGTGTTCCTAACATAATCTTCATAGCACCTCACTTTTATCCCATATGTTTTGGCAAATGTTGTCTTCCTTTCACCTATATAGGTGCGCCAAAGGGGATGAAATCTATATTTCAAAACAAAACTTTCTATTTTAGAAAACCTCCATAGTTTTATTTTTTTAGTGATGGGTGAATGAAATCAGTTCGTTGCAAGAAAAAATAATTTAAATTTGGGAGTCACATCATCTAATTAAGTCAAAATCCGTCTGGGGATGCTAGCCTTTGTTGCTACCTTACAAAATTGGATTTTTTTTTTAATTTGTAAAAATAAAAAACACATTAGCCCGAAGTATACCCCCCTGAAATGCATCTCTTAGAAAAAAAGGAGGGTTAAGGTAGGCATAAATTGGTGCCTCTTGTTCCACAAATACTTGGCACAAGGTCCTCACACCCCTCCGCCTTGGGAGTCTAGATTTGTTTTGGCTTACTATAAGGTTTTGCCTCATGCTTCGAGTCAGCATTTCTTTTACTAGCAAGTTTTCGCCAAATTTCGACCTATGCAAAAGAATTTTCACAAAAAAAAATGCCCAGAATTCACCAGATTTTGAAGAAGCTAAAAAATTCAAATCATCAAAATTTTATGATAACTTCTAGTAGGTAGCCACAAGACATCATAGAAATGGTTCTTTTCTTTTTTTTCTACTTTCATATCTAACATGTAGCCGAATTTGGCTAAATTATTTTTTGGATGATCATCAATTTGACTACATGCCAAAATCCTCAAAGAATTTTTGCTTCAAGTTGAGTGAGGCTGTTAACACATGGGGGATATCCCAAAATGTGCTGAGCTGGGCAAGGCTATAGCTTATTTTGAGATTGCCCCCACCTTAGGGCTCAAGCCCCAAGCATGTACAAATTTACATATTATTTATAAGAGTCATCACAAGATGCTTGTGACCGCAGTAATCTTCTAAAAAGTTGAAAAGGGCTAATCCCTGAAATCTTATTCTATTCTTTTTTCACCCCGTTGGAGTAAACAGACCATGACGGGACCAATGGATGATCGGATGAATGGACGGATGAATGATAGGATAGATGGATGAAATGATGATTCACTTCATGACGTCAATGGCACCATTAACTTTTTTAAAAGTTAAATATACATGCATTACTGGAAGAGGGTCATGAACCTAGATAGAATGAAAGGAAGGCAAAGCACAGGCTTTGAATACAAACACAATGAATAAAAAAACATAGTTATGTTATGCACCATGCTACTAGAACTTTATGTCAAACATGTAATGAATGCTAACCTACATGGTACAAATGTAGTAAGCAAAAGAGGGGAAAAATCTTCACATGATGCACACAACATAGGAAAAAACTTCACAAATTGCAAAGACAATGTAGGGAAATAAACAATGGGAAGGAATAAAAAACAAAGATTAATTATGAAAGGGAAACAAACCTTAGAAAGAATGAACTCTAATGTGAGGTCAAATTATGAACCTCAAAGACTCATCCATGATGTTAACAAGTTCATAAACATTAAAAAAGATAACCATTCAAATTAGAAGACCCAAGGTCTTATGTTGTGTCTTCCATTATGTAACTTGAACATCTAAAGCTTCATAGAAAGAAGACCAAACATGTGTTGAATTTTGATTTGATTAAATATGCATATCTGAATAGGAAACTTGGATAAACTTATTGGGATGCATTCAATAAGAGATGTGATTGAAAGAATCAACATATGAAAATTTGTATATGTTTAACATATATATAATTTCATTACAAATCAATTCCCTAAGTTAAAACTTATTCATGATGTGCCAAACCAAACCCAATAGTATGTTCAATGTCCAACTCCCCTGCCTTTCACCTCCTAACCATCAACTTGAAAGCTTGTTGGAACATCCAGTGGTCATCTCTCTTGGTCTTGTAATTTTCCAAATCTTATAGTCCAACAATAACTGACTGGGTTTACTGATTTCGATTGCAAGTGAAGAAACAACCTTATACCCTTTTAAACTTTTAGAAGCCACTCCCTCAATGTCACTCGACTCCCAAAGAACAACACAATGAATTTCCCCTTAACAAACTCTTTAACTTTTGTAGACTTCAACAACAAGCATGTTGTTTGACAAATCCCAAAAAACCCTTTCTTGCATGCATATAAGTTTTTTCTAGAAAAGCTCTAACTTCCATCTCCAAAACATTGATATGGAACTCTTCCCAACATTTTCATCTCTCCTTCCAACATTACAAATTTTTTTTTCAAAAATTTGAGATTTTAAATCATGACACTACCTTGAACATTCTTAATTTCAAGAATAAGAGAAGACAAATTACTTAGGAAATGTGTATTGAAATATCAAATTGGCTAATGCTTGAAAGTTGATGCAACGTATGCCACTAGTTTACAAAAATCTTAATTATTGGTATATTGATTATCCCTATACATTTCATCAAACAAAGGACCCATGCACCTATGCTTTATTTCCTAGGATTTTATTACATGATAACCTATGTCTAAGGCAAAGTGGTTTGATTGATTGCAGTCCCATCCCTCATATTCAATTGAAAATACACAATGTAATTCATTTTCCCTATATGATAGGGGCATTTGTATTTTGATACCCCCAACTTGAGGCACTAGTTTCTCAATTGAACTTCTCATGCTTTGAGTCTATCCTTCCCTAGTGCAATGAAAATTGGCCATAATTTGCTAACCCCAACTTAATCATCTTCCCCATGGATTCTACACAATTAGGAAAAGTTCAAAAGCTTGTTGCAATAGACCCATGATTCCATCAAATTTTATTTTATTTATTTATGTTTTTACATAGACTATGAATTGTAGTTTGACAAATCTATCACATGTCATCATAATCTTGACACAATCACAATATGTTCAAAATGGCATTTGAACCTTCACTTTTCAATCCACAACCCAAGGCCTTTACCATGCAATTAGCACCTCACATCATGATATACATCACTATCACAAACTAGATAAACACATGTATCTTTTGAATATCATGCATTATAATTTAATTATGAAATTGATGAAATTGATTACAATATGCACATTTTAAATATCATTATTCAATTTAACTCATTTTTAATTTACTACTTACAATGAAATTTATAATGTTGTTTAATTTCAAAATGTAATATGCATAACATGAATTACAAATAAATTCAATTAAATTTAATATGTTTAAAATTTCACATAATTGAATTCTATAAATTTTCAATTCCAAATGTTAAACCATGTTGCATTAATTTTATTTTTTTGAGAAAATTAAAATAAAATAAAATAAAAAGATTATTTAAGAAATCTCATGATGGAATGAATTTCATTTCTGAATTTATGTAATTAAAATTCACATGTCATAGATTTTATAAATTTATTTTTTAAAATTTCAGATTTAAATGCATTAAATAAATTCAGGTTTTGTATGTACATTGGTTATGTTCTTTCTTTGTGATAAGTAAAAATAAAATTTTAAAGTTTAATCTTAAATTTTTTTCACATGTCATTTTGTTATATTTCAATTGAACTAGTATCCCATATTTTTATTTTTATGTGAATCATCATCATAAACAACAAATGGGAAGATGACACCCATAATTTACTTTCATTTGTTTTAATAATTCATTTGAAAAATGAATTAAATAATTTGTTATTATTTTAACATTGTAACATCATCAAAAATAGCATTACAATTGTTTTGAATCATAGCTAGATAACCGATTTTAGTCACATTGATGTTTAATTAAAGAAAACAACTCTACTTTTGCTTTTGTGGAAATCAAATTTTGATCTTCATGGAAAAGGAAGCTTTGATATAAAGTGAACTTGAGAGATCATGTTATGGAGCTCTATGGACATTGGAAAGGAAGCTCTAATGGAAAATCAAAACTTGACACAGAGAGAGAGAGAGAGAGAGAGAGATTTTCCATATTCTTGAATAAGTAATTGATCCAAGGTAGAATTTCTTTGGTGAATTAAAGGGTTTTTTTCCTCCAATTTTCTGAGGTAAGTGGACTTAGCCAAATTTGGCTATAGAAGGGAGTAGAAAAAATATTTTAATATTCTGGCAACCTACTGGAACCTGTTGTAGAAATCTGGTAAATTAAAGGGCCATCATTTTATTGACAAAAATCCCTTTTTGTATGTGACAAAATCATATTTTTCAGGTTGAAAAAAATGCGAAAATTCACCCCCCGCCCCCAAAAAATAAAATAAAATGAAACACTGCAAGTCCCATCACGCTTTTAAAACTAAAAATCTTACAAATTCCATTAATTTCCAGGCTCACGAATCAATGTTCTGCAGAGGGGATGACGAGGACGGATGGATGATATTTGGTTTCTGGATTGACGAACTACTCCAACACAGATTGATTTAATTCGCGGATGGATGCATTCACACAATAGAGCTGTTATGGATGTCATAATGGATGTAGAAATGGATGTAGCAACGGATGGATGTAGGAATGGATATCGTCGATCGATCGACCTTTGCGCGCGCGCACGCGCGCTCGGGAAGGAGAGGTTCCCGACTTTGATCACGACTGCGGGAAGAATTTGTACACGACTTGGGAAGAATTTGCGGCAAGAATATCGTCCATTTGGGATTTGAGATCACAAGCATGTGATCTCGATCGGACTTCGTTTTTTTTTCCTCGGGTTTAAGCGATGCCGGTGTGGTGATGGGGATGATGATGAGGATGATGATGATGGGGTTTGCTTCTTCCTTCATGATCCGCATACGCTGCAGCAGGTGGGTAGCCGTGTAATCGACTTTGCGCTGCTGCTGCTTCCTCAGCATTATGCTTCTCGTGACGTTCGTACAATCCGTATGCACCTGCTGCAGCTGCTACTGCTTCAGCTTCATGCTTGTGCCGTCGCTCGCGCTCCACTTGATTCTCAAGCCTCTCGATTTTTGATTCAGTCTGCAATCAAAGAAAAAATAAATTCACAATCATCACAACCCAAACCCCAAAAAAAAAATTATTGGTAACAACCATGAGTGGTGTACAACACGAGAATTGGAGCTGCAAAGGCAAGGAGCTTACGGATCCATCGACATAGCCTGGCGCAGCATAAGGAGTCGTCAAATCCGGTCTCCCATAGCCAGCGCCGTAGTCTGTCGACTCCACGATACGCGAGTCGCGAGCTCCCATTCCCAGGTCCGACCTTTCGGGTTCCGACTCGTAAACTACTGCAGGCGGGGGAGGCCGCGCTGCATACACGTTGGGTCTTCCGTAAACAGAAGATTCAGGACCGTAGTTGTAAGGACGCGCAGCAGCAGCTCCGGTACTCGTGTACGGAACTGGAGGTACTCCTCCTCCTGCTGCTGCGTAGAATCCAGGCTCCTGCACATAGGTGCTGTCCTCTCCCAACCTCTCTCTAGCAGGATAGTACTCCTCCCCGACCTCGACATACTCGGAAGGTCTGCGGTGGTGGTGGAACATATCGAGCAGCTACGGATGATTCTGAGAGTGTAGCTTGGCCGGTACTTCCGCACAGTACAGAGGAACTTCGACAAAGCTGCAGCTGATTATGCTCAAGATTTCTTTGGAAATTATTGACCGGCTATGCTGTCACAATCCGTTGCCGCAGCTCGTCACTAGGGAGAGATTTATATACTAAAGTACCCATGTGGAAATGGGTTTCCTTCCGATTACACTAACATCGGCAGAAAACACCTGGGAAGGTACACTACTACTTTGCGGGAAAAAGCTCCAGATCATCGAGACACCTGGTGGGTGCTCACTGGAATTCTTCTCTAGAACGCAGTTCTCAGCGACACATCTTGCCTTGTCCGATTGGCGACCCATTCGCGGCTCAGTTGCAGACGCGGTCGATGCAGTTTGCTCTAGCCTTTGATGGGTACCAGCTTGCTTGGTTTTGTGTTCTACGTGCTCATGCATCCGGCGTTTCCTGGAGCGAGTTCTAAGCGCTCACCTCGCTTTTGTCTTGATCTGCTTGTGATGCACGGCAGCTGGTGCGAACTCATTCGTCAGGAAGCGGATCCAGGGGGCCCCACACTGCGACTTTCGCGTATCCATCAATGCTGCTAACGAAGGCAGGATCTAGAATCCTCGTTACCCATCTACGTTGCAGCGTGCATGCGATCCATCTCATTCTCGTCCTAATCCTCTTGCTTAAGCGGACTTAGAATACGTCCAAAAGTTGATCTGAATTTAGGGTTTAGGGTTCACAATGCCAAAACTCTGGTTTGGAAGAAATGCAAACTCGCTTCTCCATTTCTCAGCTTGGATTTGCTCTGGACAAGGATTCCAATCACCGCAGCTGCCCTACTGTTGCAAAGCAATCCAGAACCGATTCTGAAGCTGATGCTCTAGATTTAAAACAGGAGCTAAACAAAGTTCAAACAGGAGCTAATCTTATGTACAGGCTAGTACACAAAGACTCTGTAGCAATACAGATCCATGTACAGTACAAGCAAGCTATAACAAGTTCATAACATAAAACACCTTGCACAACAACCAGTTAGTGTGCAGTATGCACTTGTGTAAAAAGAGTGTGCCGGTTGTCTTGCAACCGTTGGCATTGGAGTTCTGGTCTAAGAACAGCTCCATGGACAGCAGATTTAAATCTGCAAGAATATGTAGAATCCAATTTGTTTTCCACATATTGCTGGTCCTTGGACTTCTTTTATCAGGTTTATTGATCATGAACTGCATGCACTTGCACTCAAAAGAAACAATCTTTCAGTAACTACTGAACAGGATCTCCCTGAGACAAATTGAGACTGTGCTGCTGCAATGGTCATATCTGAGGAGATCTTGAGCTTTGAAGTGGCCAACAGACACAACGTATGGCTTTACACTTTACTAGCTGCTGTGCCCATTGTACCATACTGACAACCTGCAAACTGGGAGAAGGTTTTATCTCAAGCTTGGAGTTTGGTGGCCGATGTTGGAGGAGCTCTGTTGCTAGATTTGGAGATTGGCTTCACATAACCCAGAGCTTTGAGTTCTTGAAACAACCTTTGCTCAGCAAATGCCTAGACCAACAATTGCAAACCAGCGATTCAGCACAAAATCCTTTGGTAATGGATGCTTCAATGTAGTGCAAGAAAGAAGTTGTCTATTGCACAGAACACTAGTGGTGCAACTGTATTATTATCATGTCAGTATCTACTGATGAATCCAAAGCTGGCCTTGAAGCAATGAACCCAAAGTCTGAACACATACATGCAGAGCACTCTCAAATCTGTTGTGTCTGCTTCCCATCTGGAGAAAGTCTTATAAGTGCAGACCTATCTTTGGAAACAATCACATGCAATTTATCAGAGTTATCCAGAAAAATCCACAGTTTTTAGGTGTACCTCAATTGTTGGTGAATTTGATGGTAGACTTGATGCCAACACTATGCTCCATCCTGTCCTCATGGCTGAAATTTGAGGTCAAAACAATTCTTGTATCAGATTACATGATTTTCTCCTCTGAACATGTGCACCATAACTGCATTACCGATCAGGAGTCCACAATTGATCACCAACACAGGAAATCATAGCTTCATTCACAAGCTATGAATGATCATTCAATGCAACACCATTTCCCATTTACAACAGCTTGAAAATACAATGTCTGGCACTGCAATTTTAGCCACTGGAATAAGCAGAGCACTCAAACATGGAACAGTTGCATACAAAGGCGACGTGCCATGCTCGCACCAGTGCTGTTTGCTCCACCGCCAAGCAGAGCTGCTACACTCGGTGTTCTATCCTGCACCAGTTGCATCAACTTCAATAGAAAAGCACACATCTTATCCTTGCTTTTGCAATCATACTATCTTGTCATAGGCAGGCAGACACAACTGCACCTATTGGAAATGGCAGCAAGAGATATATAGAAAAACGCAAGTGTGTAGAAATGAACTACACTTCATCAAACTGTAACTCTGTCATGCTCCACCAAACCCATAGAGACTCTGAAAGAGGCACAGAGGAAAGCCATGGCGCTTCTTACCCAGGGAGTTGGCAGAGCTGCATACATATGTCCCATCCGCACTGTATTGCAACCTACCCATATATACAGCTGCCCCATCAAACCAAAAACATCCTCTTCTCAAACACAACACAATTGCTTTCTTCTCTATAATAAGCACATTCACAACAATTGAAGCTGTCTGTAGTTGTGCATTTTGCACATCTTTGCCATTTATTTTTTCCTGCAGTTACCTACTGTTGCCACAATTGCACCCTGTTTCCTTGACATTTGAGAAAGTATTGCTCTTGATTAAACAGGATAGCACCACCACCAGCAATTCCTGATTCTTCTGCTTCCATATGCATGAACAGAAGACTTTCCTCCTTGAAGAAAATAGTGAAGATGATTGCTTTCTCTTTCAGAAGATTGTGGGAAACAAACACATAGCGCAACTTCAAACCCTAATCCTTCAACATGGCACCACCACACAGCAATTCCTGATTCTTCTGCTTCCATATGCATGAACAGAAGACTTTCCTCCTTGAAGAAAATAGTGAAGATGATTGCTTTCTCTTTCAGAAGATTGTGGGAAACAAACACCTAGCAAAATTTCA
>Ga0116227_10006367_pt1 | contig 23961 bp, 22 predicted proteins | sample S1TSphgellanicum_FD_89693 | JGI IMG/M metagenome (GOLD analysis project Ga0116227, IMG submission 89693) | Host-associated microbial communities from peat moss isolated from Minnesota, USA - S1T2_Fb - Sphagnum magellanicum MG | ecosystem: Host-associated > Plants > Peat moss > Unclassified...
ACTTCATTCCACAATTCTCTGTCCTATGAGGCATCCCACATTTGGCACATTTTGGCCGGGGTTCATTAAGCCTTGGACATGCTGTGGCTATGTGATCTCCTCCTTTATAGACTTGGCATCCTGCAGACATACTTGAAGAGGATGATGTGACAGGTCTCGGCACATTCCCCTTTAAGAAATTAATGAGTGTGTTATTCAAAGCATTAACCTGCTTCTCCATCATTGTCTCGGCAACTCCTTCCTCCTATTCCTCCTTCAGAGGTTCGTATGGAGTTTCGCCGAGCTCACCCAGTACCCTCTCGAACTCTGTGGCAGCACCCACTAGCTCTTCAATGTCAGCGAACGTCCTAATTACACATAGTTTCCGAATCTCGGGCCTCAACCTACCCAAAAATTACCTCCTCTATTCGGCGTCTGGTATCCGTCCCTTCTAGAACAATTTATTTAGCCACTCAAAATACTTTTGAACTCTCTCCTTGGGTTCCTGCTTGATGGCATCGAACCTCATTCGTATGTCATCAGCGTCCACATTTCCGTACTTTTGCACTATCAGCATCCTCAATTCCAGCCAATTGGCTGGTGTCGGCTGTAGTCTCTTAAACCATTCTTTCGCTCTACCCCGCAGGTTTAGCTTCGCAATCTTGAAGAGTTTGTCCGCATTCAGATCGCGCACTTCAGCCGCCATGGTGAGCCTCTCTGCCCAATCGTTGACATCCTCATGGTCTCGTTCCCAGAATAGTTCATCCATTCCCTGTGGACTAGTCATCTTGCAAGCACGCAATGATCAACAAGCAAAAATTGCAACACCGCCTATAAAAAAAAATGTCGTGTACTCGAGAAATTATAAAAATTTATTATAAAAATTTGTAAAGAGAATTGTTTAAAAATTCATTTGTATGAAAAAGTTATTTTTGGACAAAAGGACATATAGTCCTTTTCTAAAATAATGCCATTGGCTTGTTTGATGTCATCTGCACCCAATTAAAAAAAAAGAAAGAAAAAGTATGGAATCAAAAGAAAAAGAAAATTGTAAATATTAATGCATTTTCTCACCATGACACATCTATCAAATGAATATGACACATGAATTTGAATGTTTAGAATGCAAAATTGATTTTTATGTTATATCATAGTATTTACAACATAATATTTATTTTTTCCTAGCAAACATTTTGCTTCTAGGTTTTTTTCTTTATTATATCATATAACGAGTCTTTATAAAATATCTTGAATAATGCGACTCACATTAATTGTAAAAAAAAATGAATCAAATTTCTGTAATCTATCTTCTAGAATCTTCATTGTTTGTTGCATTGAAATGAATATATTTATCTTGATGTCTTTGGTGCTAGGAAAAAATGTTTCCATTTTTTTTTGAAATAATGTTAAAAAAAAGGTGCAACTAATTCAATTTCTACACTTTTCTTAAATGTAAATAGAGTGTTTAAAATTGATTACAAGAATATACCTATATGACTTTCAATTTTAATGAAATATTTAAAAAATATTTCATTGTTTCATAACATGCCTAAAAGTATCCCTTTATTTTATGTGTTTCATAGAATATACAAATAGTGACTTCCCTAGGCTTTGGTGACTTTCTTAATTGTCATTTCTTTACCTCTTGATTTGACCAAATAATAGTTCAATTCTTCTCTTGTTTTTTTTAATCAATTTTCATGGGTTTCCTTACTATTTACACCACTACCTTTATGTTTTCCTAAAGAATTAATAGTTTTCTTTCCAAACACATCGTTACCATCACTAAGTTATGGTACTTCCGAGCATGTGAAAACCAACATTTTCTATGTCATGCATATGATAATTGACAAAATTTTTATACCACTTGCAATTGTTTAACTTATTTTTAGAATTCATGTTACACCTTTTTTTCTTTTTTCTTTAATCATTTTATATATTGGCCCATTTTAATAATGTTAAACTGCATTATTCTTGAATTAAAATTTGAATAAATACATACTAATCACAATGAAGTTCTAACCAATTAATTTATTGGACTATGCATAAAAACCATTTCATGGCAGAAACAAGATAAAATAGACCAAAAACTTAGGGATATTTTTTAATCTTATGTCATCCATACAAAAATAATAAAATGATATTGAAATGGGTGGAAGTACACTAGAAAACCTTATGTGCATTTCATTATATTGATCACCTTTTATTATCTACTTCCAAAAAAACTAGGAGCAAATAGGTTTTAAAAATAAACAAAAAAATCCTCAACATTGGATCATGAATTTGTGTTGGCCATTCAAAGAGCCCTTAACAAAAAATACTCAATAAAATATATTAATATTAGGTTAGGATATAAAAATCATTGTATTTTTGAAGGCAGCATCAAAAATATGTTACACCTCAAACAATGGACAAAAGAAACCCTTCCAATTTGCATTTTTAGAGTGAAAAGAATTTGACCTCTTATTCCTATGAAATTTCACCCACTATATAATGCAAAATTCTCACTATCACTAATTTTGCATTCCTTTTGGATTATTCTTCCAAGAAGAGACTTAACGTCTCATGAAGGGTTTTGAGTTGTCCCATTTTGGGACATAACAAGACTCCCATATGGTTTGGTCATTGAACCCAATATTGTTGTAGCAACAACATCAACAATGGACACTTAATTTTTGACTATAATCAATTCACCTAACACATAGTTAAATTGATCAAAATACACTGAACAGTTTCTTGCTCATTGATTATTAATATATAAAATTTCTCGTGTTAATTTTCATTGATTAGTTGTTTGAAATCAAGTTTTAATTTGATCCCATATTTCTTTTGATGTTTCTAAGGATTTGACATGAACCATTTGATTAATTTTTCATACACAAAAAAAATTAACTCTTACTTTTGGCTCTTTAATATCCCAAGTGGCCTAATTTATGGGGTTAGTAGGTCTAATGATAGAATTGTTTACACGACCATAATATTGTTCTTTTTGATGGAGAAACATCTCCATGCAGCAAGTAAACCATGTTTGATAGTTACTATCATCAAGAAGAAGGTTGATGAAATCAAGAATGAACGAGCTCAAAAGCATTTCCATAATTGAGCTTTTCAATAGGGGGGCTCTTGACTCATGCACAAGCTTTGCTAGAAAATAAAAATGGAAAACAAGTACATTCTAGTTGCAGTGGACCATTGCTTGGAATGAGCAGAAGCTAGAATAGTATAATCTAACCATGGGGAGCTTTTATAGTTGCAATTTCTTCAAAGATGAGATCATTTGCCAGTTTGGTGTGCCTAGATGTGTGTAAATTGACAATGGAACAAACCAGAGTGAGGAGTTTGCAGAGACGTGTCACAACACTGGTATCATTCGTCAACATACAACACCAACCCATCCGCAATGGAATGGCATGGTAGAGAGGTTGATCAAAACATTGTCAACTAATTAGCCATAGTTTGACAATCATGTCTACCATGGTAGAGCATGCAGATGAATGGGACTTGTAAGTGTCTAGTGTTCTCTTTCCAGGCACATATGTGGGACGCTAGAGAAAGTATAAAGTTCTCCCTCTATATGGTGTTGATGGCATGGTGTAATTGGGCAAACTTAAGGTGGACAATTGGCTGGATTCATTTGTGATACATTAAAGGAATTGTGGTCTAGTGCACAAATAACCATCCATACAGAAAGCACAATTAGTGGTTAAGCACCATGAATCAATTTTGGAGAACAATGTGGGAGAAGCACATCAGAAATAAAGACAGGCATATGCTATGAAAATTCATAAAAGGATAAACAATTGTTTGTAAGTAATTTGAGCCTCTAGGATAATGGGTGAAAATGCAGAAGCCAGTGAAAAAATTCATTAAAGGATAAGTTATTGTTTGTAAGTAATTTGAGCTTCAGATGTTGGGTGAAAATGCACAAGCCAGTGAAAAACAAGGGTCTGGATCTTAACTAGGAAGGCCATTACAATTTCTTGGGTTCCAAGGATGAGCAAGGCAATCAGAGCATTAATGAATGAGGTTGAGTATGTGTGTTCACTTGATGGTGATGGAGGGGAATGGGAAAGGCCCCAGGCTGTGAGATGTACGTGTTCAAAGCTGCAATTTCATCAGTTGATTTTTGCAGGGACACAAAATTTTAATGAGGGAGTGGCCACATGAATGACATCAAAATGGAGTTAGAGTACTTGAATCAATGGGTAGTAACTGGTTTAGGCTAGTAAGGCTACAATTAGAGGTGGGAGGCTACTTACTGAGAGCTGAATTCAAGCACTTGAAGATGAATCTTATTTGAATGTGACATTGATGGAGAGAAAAGTTTTGGGGTGCTGATGGCCAAAAGGGTAGGGAAATTTGTGACCAGTAAAGATTTTAGAAGCCTGATGCTGCATGATAATGGAAAAAGTTCTGGAACAGTATGAAAAGAGAAGCTCTAAATGGTAATATGTAGAGAATGAAGGTTTACATTATTGTTTTGAGGATGGCAATTGGTCATATGTGTGCAGGTTGTTAGAACAGACAAGAACACATGGAGATAATAATGACGTGAGGTAGTAATATCTTAAAGCAGTTGGCCTCTTGAAAGCTCTCACAAGCTCACCAAGCTTTTTGTTGTTTAGATTGGAATGAGGTTTGGTTTTCAACAAATTTTCCTTTGGAATATGTTCATGTGTGTATGTTGGTGAAACATACTCAAGCCATGAACTTCTGTTGCACAACTCTATGATCTTTTTACCCGCACCCTTTTGTGTGTAGTCCTCAATGTTGCTCATTTCTCATTTTCTTGAAAAAAAAACTCTTTGCCATGTGAGTAGGATTCATGGTTGCTGCAGTGCACAATGGGTGTTAAATGGATTTCGTGAATTTCACATGATTGGTTAACTTGCAGCAAATTCTGCGAATTGGGTAGTAAGCACACTATGTGGCAATTTGAATGTTGTAGAAACAAGGTTGGTCACAATGTATTGGGCATGGCAGACTGCTTGCCTTAAGGGTCTTCTAGTTGGTACCAGCCTTCTTTGTGCAGGTTTCTAGTGTGTGCTTGGAGAGGTGTGTGTTAGAGCATAGTGCATAGCATGTACATCACCCTTGCAAATTTTTTGGCTACATGTTCTTCTCCCAAAACACAAGAATGGCCTCCAAATGGCCCAAAATTGGTAATGGGGTTTATGTTCCAAATTTATCATCATATTACATTCTTCAAAAGAAGTTTTCCTCACTAGATAAAGAAGTTTACCTTTGACATTTTGGAGCAGATCTTATGAGTGTTGGTGCATTGTTGCAATTGAGGGCTCCCGTGATGTGACTAACCAGGCTTGCTGCACACAAAGAATGTTCACATCAACAACCTAATGATGATTCCAGGAGGAATTTCGAGCTTGTGTTTTTTTTTCATCATCTGGGTCAATAACTCTCCATGTGTGTCCTGTTGTTCCTTCTCTTCTACTGCATAAAAAAAATTCTCACACCAAAATTCAAGCCCAGAGTTACTCTTACTCTCTCTTCTGGGCTTCCGAATCAAGAAGGTAGGTGGCACATCACGTGTGATCTCTTGACCAGTCTTTTTTTTGTCAAGCATGGAAGTAATGAAATTTCTTTCCTCCCGTACACTTGCATTATTAAACATCCTTACATGGGAACCCCATGGAAGAGCTAGGCAGGCAGCTTTCTTACACTGACATTTCTTTGCATGGGCTTGTAACTTGAACTAGTACCCACTATGACCATTTCAATCAGGCATTTTGTAATTCAATGGTCAAGGGCTCCCCGAGTCTAATCTAAAGGTGTTCCTTAGGGTAAAACCCTCCACACTTTGTAGCGGCATAAATGAAGGGCGTATTATATGCCGTAATTGGGTGTTAGCAGCGAGTGGGCATTTTGAAGTTAATGCCCTTGTTTTTTTTGGTACCATGATACCCAGAAGGTACCCACCGGGTATCATGACAAAAGAATAAAAAAGCAAAAAGTGAGTTGAGTTTTGAGTCAGCTAACAACAGCCTCAGGCCGGGCATTCCTGAAATAACCCACCCTCAGCTCTTGCCTCCAAGGCCGTCTATTTCAGGAATTGCCAGCCGTAGGGTGTTGCAGCACTACACACATAATAACTTTATGATGATGCTGATTCAAGACAAACCATGGCTCTTGTGGGAAAGAAACTATGCAGCACTAGCCTAGACCCAGTGTTTCATGTGCCAGTCAATTTGCAACATTTGCCCATGAGAAGAACAAAATGCGTGCATGAGAAGCAATTCCTAAATTTGATGAATTCTCTCACATTGGGTTTCATTAATGTGTCCAGCCATCTTGATGGTGATGTGTCTCCTGGCTTTATATATATATAGATAGATATGTGTTTACATGCAGCTTGGGTGGCCAGTGAGATATTATAAAATATGGTGGTTGTGTGCTGAGCTTGTGATATGAAGATGTCCAACCCACACCAACTACTAGCAATCTGACAATTTACATCCTGACTATCTCAGGGATCTTGAACATTGGGCACTTGGTGTGAACCTGGCAAAAGAACTGAGCATATTCTTCAGTGTGATATGGAGCTTATAAGCTCACTTACTGAACACTGATGGAGTTTCCAGCATATAGAGCCACATGGATGAGGCCTTTTTTCCCCATTCTTGTCCAATGTTTTTCTTTTAGATCAAATTCTCGCATTTTTTGTGATGCGAAAAATATGATTTTGACAAAACATATGATTTTGACACATACAAATGATTATTGTGAAAAAAAGAGACCTTAATACACCAGATTTCAACAACAGGTTCTAGCAGGTAGCCAAAATACGGAAGGATTTTACTTTCATATCTGGTCTATAGCCGAATTTGGCTAAATCTTTTTGTGCATGATTGTCAGTTTGGCTACACCACAAAATTGAAAAGAAAACCCTGTTCTTGACCATCATGTAAAATTAGCTTGTGCTAAAAAAGACCTGGCACAAATTACTCCAATTTCCATTTCCAAACTCTTTGTGGTTATCATATAGTGTACTTTATATGTTGTCTAGAGTGTGCCAGTGGCACCGAGACATATGGGTGTAAGATAGGAGATCCTTCATAATATTGTTCAGTTCATAAATCTTTTCCAAACAAAAAAGAAGAAGAAGAAAAGTAACTTAGTGTGGATAATCTGTCATTCTATATCCCCAACAAATTTCTAGAAGCTCTTGGACGGAATACTGCCACAATTGTTCAAATCATTAACCATAATTGACATGTTGTTGAATAATAAACCTTTCAATAAGGTAAGGATAGCATCTTGAACAATAACTTATCTTTGGAGATCAAAGAGAGCCTCCCTTATCTTGTTTGGAGTGAAAGTAACCTTCACAAAATGCTTTCATGAAAATACCTACCCCAACTGTTCCAAAATATGTTCCCCTAAAACAAAAGAGAAAAAAAAGAAGATTTTGTGCATGGCCACTCAAAACAAAAAAATTCACTTCAGTGTGCTTTCAAAATGAAACACTTGTAAAGCACTCAACCATCACAGTCCAACTAAGCCAGGCCCCTCAAATCTTTAGGTTGCTCGCTGACCTATAAACTTTTTATCCTTCCATCTACAAGACAAAATATCACTTCAGTGTGCTTCCAAATTCAAACACCTGGAAAGTACCCAACCATCATCCTAGTCTCCTACATTCCTCAAAATTTTAGGTGTTGATTTAGGGTTTACAAACTTGATGGATTAGGTCACTGGCAAGAGCTGCCCATTATAACTAGTCATTTTGGAGTGTCAAGCATATTCATTTAGTCCCCCACAACCGGATGTAATTGACAAGAGTTATTAGAAAAAGTGAGTCATGCCATCTCCCAGCAATCCGGGATGCAGGTTATGTGCTTCGCACAGGTTATGGATCCTAACCTGTGTGCGACCAGGCAATGGCATTGTTGCAAAGACTCTCTGAAATGACTGGTTATGTGTCCTTCCATATTTTTGCTCCTTCCTGATTACAACAATAACAAATGTTTTCCCCCCTTGCTGATACTTCCTTACATGTTATCATCTCTTGCACTAAAGTTTTGCTTAGTTTATCACAAAAAATAAAATCTTCTCAAGTTGTACAAACAAAAAAGATTGGCACAAATCCAATGAAGATTACCTATTATGACAACAACAAATGTTTACCAACCTTTTCTATTTCTTCCTTCTTTGTTTATGTTCTTCTTGCACTAAAAGTCTTGCCAAGTTTACAAGCAAAAAAACACAAAAAAAAAAAAGCAAACCAATTCCTCAAGTTTTACAAGCTGAAAACATTTGCCACTTGAAACCCAATGGACTAAGTTAATCAATGGTATTAATCACAACAAAAGATGGGGAGAAGTTAGTTTTCTTTTTTTTTTGGGTCCCTATGGAGGTTGCCAAATTACAATCAACATGGGGTGTGTCACACTGTGGCCTTGTCATTTACATTAAAAAGTATCTTAAGGCAAAAGAAGAATTATTGAAACCCAAATATTTCACCATGCAAAAACATAATCTTCAAAAAATCCTCTAAAAGGAACCAAAATCCTTCAAGATATTATAACTCTATAACTAATCTCAAGTTTCAACACAAGCCAAAATACCATCTTTCAAAAATCCTCATATAAAAACAGACCTATTATTACCTAGGGGCCGAAATCCCTGAAGCTACTATACTCTATAATGAATCTCTAACACAATATCTTTGCCTTGGTAGGCAAGGCCAACAACAAATGAAAGAGTCAGAAGAAGATCAGCTATGACAAACAACGACATCAAATGGAATGGGTCCACAACAAAAACAGAAGGAAAGAATGGGCTTGATAGCAGGCACCAGATCCCCCAAAAAGCCCCCAAAACTCCACAAACTGGGCAACACATGATTGGGCAGCTTGTTTAAGTACAGAGCATAAGAGCAACTACTGCAACTGACAAAATAGACCTAGACTTAGTACTAAGTACTACTCTCTTGCTTGCTTGCCCAATGCCTCTCTCTCCCTCTCTCTCTCTCTCTCCTCTGTGTGTTTAGGACTGACAGTTCTGAACTTCTGATGATCCCCTGCACAACACAACAACACAAACAAACAACCAAACAAACAAACAAAATTGAAAAAAACACACAATAAAACACCCACAAAACACCCACGTCTGAAATCCTTTATTTTGAATGCTTACTAATTAGTTCTGGGCTGGGGACTTAACTGAATTCTCACTCTCTCTCTAAAGTGAGTTGTTGTCATTCATCAGTACTGTCATGCTTGTCATTCGAGGGAGATTCTTAACTAGCTCATTGCTCGTCACTGTTACTGTTGTTGTTGTTGATGATGTGTTAGGTATGCTTTTGCAGTTTGTTAGCTACTAGAGTGGTTCTGCTTGCAGTTAGTTATCTAATAGTGGTTCTGTTTGCAGTTTGTTAGGTAGTCTAGTTGGATCTGTTTACAATTTGTTAGCTACTCTACTAGTGGTTGTGCTTGCTGTTTGTTAGCTTAGTAGTAGTAGTCCTCCTCTTTGCAGTTTGATAGCTAGTACTAGTGTTTCTGCTTGCAGTTTGTAAGAATTGTATTTTTTGGGGCAATTTGTTTTTCAGTCTTGAGCTGCTGCAGGAGCAGTTCTAGTTCCAAGTTTAGAGCTCAAGAGGAATTAGCAGCTCGGCTGCTGTGAAAATCTTGAGCTCGGAGATCAAAGTCCTAGGCAGCAGCTGCTGTCATTTTGAGCTTGGAGAATCATCATCTAGAAGCTGTGATGATTTTGAGGTTGGCGAATGATCATAGACTGAAGCTGTGATGATTTTGAACTTGGGGAATTGTCAGATTTTGTGAATCTCTGTTTTGATCTGGAGTTGCAGAACCTTGCATTCAAGGTTTTGTGCTGAACATCTGAGGGAGGAGGAGGAGGAGGAGGAGGAGGAGTACAGAAAGCTTGCACAAGATCTAGAACGAGAGGACGTTAGCTGCTGCTGCAATGACATCGGCAGCTCCCTTAGATGGGATCCTCGATCCATGGGGCGGGATCAGGAGGTCCGTGAGTAGTAGTCCGAGCGCCAAGAAGACCTCTTTTGCGAGCGGGTCACGGAACTGGGGCGGGCCGGCGGACATGAATGTGTTTACGAGGAATTCCACGCAGTCGACGAGGGACGACGCCATGGACGACGAAGAAGCGCTGAGGTGGGCGGCGCTGGAGAAGCTCCCCACATACGACCGGCTGCGCACCACCATCATGCAGAAGGCAATGGGGAGCAAAATCGTACATGAGGAAGTGGACGTGCGCAGTTTCGGCTTGCACGAGAGACAGCAGATCATCGACAGATTGCTTCAAGTCACGGAGGAAGACAACGCCAGATTCTTGATGAAACTCCGCAACAGAATTGACAGGTAAAGTGTAAGGATGATGATGATGATCAGCATCATCGCCTTCTTCTTCTTCTTCTTGGTCTGGATTGCTTGCTTGCTATCTAGTACTCTAGAGCTTGGAATTACAAACAAACAAACAAACAAGATTCATGAATGAAGCTCTACAAGACTTTTGTTTGTTAATGCCGGAGCTCATGGCTGCTGCTGCTGTTGCTGCAGAGTTGGTATTCAGCTGCCAACCATTGAAGTTCGGTGCCAGAATCTGTCCATAGATGCAGACTGTCTTGTGGGTGGTCGAGCTTTACCCACTCTCTCCAATGCTGTCCTCAACGTTTTGGGGGTACGAAAAAAAATTTCATCAGAATATAATATTGCACTCTCAAAACTCTCTTAGATGTCTGGAATCTCGATTCATTGCAGGAGACTTTCTGTACCTCAGACATTTCTGTACCACCACCGAGGTCTTGTTGTTGTATAAAATTTGAAGCAGAAGAAGAAGAAGAAGAAGAAGAAGAACCACCATCACCACCACCATCCCTGAGAGCTCTTGTTCTTATTCTTCTTTCTTTCTTTCTTTCTTTCTTACTTCATCTTCTTGTGTTGTTGAGAAGTTAGTTGGTTAAGATAATTGTCTTTTGTGTATTATTGCAGAGTTTTCTTGACTCAATTGGTCTGTCTCCGATGAAGAAGACAAAGCTCAGCATTCTTCACAATGTCAGTGGGATCATCAAACCTGCAAGGTGCATTATTTCTTCTCCTCTTCCTTCCTCCTCACCTTCTTTTTCTTCTTGTGCTTGTGCTTCCTCATGCAGTAAGGCTTTCAGGGAGGGGAAGGGAACTGGTCACTCTTTCCTTGGGTATGTATGCCTTTTGTGTTTCTGGAGGACTTGGTAGGTATTACTTTTGCTACCTTGCAACCTACCAGATGAGGGTACAAGGTATTACTTTGCTACCTACCTACCACAGGAGGGTATAAATGGGTACTTGGCTACCTGATTATGAATGGGACCAAAAGAATGTCAATATTTGTCATTATCTTTAACATGATGTGATAATTCTGGCAATTGATAATATTAACTTATTTGTGACTAAATATTCTTATTCCTACTCTTATTATTATTTTCTGTTGGATTACTATTTATTTTCTATTTTTGAAAAATAATATTTTCCACCAAATTTAACCTTCAATATTGGACAAAAATGTCTTTTTTTGAAGTAATATTGTTTTTATAGAAACGTAAGTGGACCCCCTCGACTACCGTTTTATTTTTTGTGGCTAATTTTCGCATCCTAGTGACCAGGAAAAAAAAACAACAGAGAGGGAATATTCGGTCTTTTATTCCTTTTATATTTGGAAAAAGAAAATTGCCACTTTTTCACAATGTTTTTGAAATTTTTTTGCCATATTTAGACACATTTTCTGCTCCTGGGGCATTTAATTTAGTCGCCATATTTCAACTGTTTTGCTGTTTTTAGCACTGATTTATTTTTGAAAAAGTTGTTACCATCCATCAATGTGTGACAGAAAAAATCTACCCCAAAAAAAATATTAGTACTGTAATTAATCACCTGTAGTCCTTGTTCATTCATTCATTGTTTTTATTTTTAATTTAAAAAATTAATAATAATCATAATAATAATAATAATAATAATTCAGAGGTGTGTCTGTGGGGCCAGCTTTTAGCATTATTATTAATTTATGGCAATTGCCAGTTCTGCCCTTTTTCTCCTTCATCAAAACTAACTGCCCACCTCCTGTTTATTTTTTTCTTTCTCAGGATGACACTACTCCTGGGACCACCAAGCTCTGGCAAAACAACTTTGCTCTTAGCACTGGCTGGAAAGCTGAGCCATGACTTGAAAGTAAGAACACACATTTCATGGCATTTAAAATCCTTGAGGAACACTCTTTGTATTTATGGCATAGAAGAGTATGTGGTGGTGGTGCACTAATGAAGAATTATTATTTTGTGACCTAATTATAAACTAGATGAATGTCTAATTTTTACCCTTATTTGTCAATCAATATGGTAAAATTTATAAAATTTTCAAACTAACATATATTGACCACAAAATTATCATGAAGAAAACATTCTTTAACTATGTATATTTCTAATGGTTTGTTTAAAATATAATATAATATCATGAGTAGTTATTCGGGGGCCTAAATTAATTATCAAATTTATTTATTAAATTACATTTTAAACTAATTAAACAAAATTAAGGACTGGTTTTGGGTTGACAGGTGAAAGGGTCCATATCATACAATGGCTACAATCTGGACGAGTTCATACCGCAAAAGACATCGGTGTACATTAGCAGAATGATCTTCATGTTGGTGAAATGACGGTGCGCGAGACACTCGATTTTTCAGCCCGTTGCCAAGGAATTGGCACCCGTTATGGTCAGTGGGCCGACCTTCCATTCTGCTGTTTGAGAATTGGGCAAAGCAAGTTGGCACAATCCTGGGTTTATGAGAATAGACTACTAGAGAGTGGGTATGGTTTGGCTGATTCTGGCTTTTAGCTTGCTCGCCGCCTCACCTAGCACAACAAGGCACAAGGCCATGGGTGAGCCAAGAGCTTGAATTAACCAAACTGTGTCCATTCTCTGGCCATAACAACAGCTGTTAGGTCTTTTACGATATAAAACATACATTACAGAATTGGCAAGGCCTGCCAATTAGGTCTATGGAATGGGCACCTGTGTTGAATGACCAAATTCAGCATAAGAATTGGTGAGGCCTGTAAATTACATCTATGGAATGGGCACCTGAGGTCAACAGCAGATTCAGCATGATAATTAGTTGATTCAAAGGGAGAATAAGACCCTAACAATGAGTTGTTAAGGAACAATTTTGAGGACCAGTATGTAATCACCGATGGTATTTGTTTAAGGAGGTATTAATTAACCTATGAGAAAATGTGCTTGTCCATGGAACAGAGATGCTCACAGAACTAGCCAGGCGAGAAAAGGAAGCTGGAATTTTGCCAGAGAAAGATGTGGATGTTTTTATGAAGGTGGGTTACATTTGATGATCTACTAGGGAAACTCACTTTTGCACATGATTGCACTTTTTTATTACATGAATGATAATCAAGCTGAATGCATACTCACAAAGTACATATTATAGTTCTGGGTAAAGTCCCACAATTAGGGGGCAAGAACAGCCAGTTTCAGCATAATAGGACATCAAACATGGAAGGGGAAATGAAAATTTTACAAAATGAAATAACTGGGACTCAAACTAGTTTTTCCACCAATTTTGGTGGTAAACTGAGTTTCCTCCCCCTCATTCCTTTTATCTTGAGCGCCTCCACTGCTGCTCCACTGCTGCTCCATATATTTTCACTGCTCCTACCTATACTATTACTATAATTACTCTGGAACTTTGTGCATAAAATGCTGAGTTTCAGCAATTCATACTGAGATTCAATAAAATTTCCTTACTTTGCAAATACCATTGAAAGAGGGGATAGAGGGTGAAAGCAGGCCCAAAGACAGGGTGAAGACAGGGTGACTTTCCCGATAACTCCAATATATATTAATTTTGTGGTCTTGTGGATGCAGGCAGTTGCTGTAGAAGGCCAAGAACAGAGCCTTGTCACTGACTATGTGATGAAGGTGGGTGAACATGGGTTTTGGGTTGGTTATGTTAATCAAGTGTGGAATTGACCAGCAAATGGTATACAAAACCCTGCATTTAGAAAACACTATAATCTGAACATCCCCATGTGTGGTTGTAGCCTGTGCGCCACTTCATTCCATTTTGGATTAATTTCACAGTGAATCTTTAATTTCCTGTAATTTGATGTGTTTATTTATCTCCAATCTGTAGAATAAAAAAGTTTTGTTTAAAGGCCTTAGTGCATGTATGGGTGGTGCCATCATTTTAAAGCTTGGTAATGTTATTCATTCTCACAACTAGTATGCCCTTGTGTGTGCCTACAAATTTCACACATTTTCAGTTTGACAAGCAAGCTAGCTCCTTACAAGCAAAAAAAAATCCATAAATTTCTTTACATGTTGTTGTGAAGATTCTTGGACTTGATATCTGCGCAAATACATTGGTGGGAGATAATATGCACAGAGGAATTTCAGGAGGCCAGAAAAAACGTGTCACCACTGGTACAAAAGCTCCTACCTACTTTGAACCCATCTCTCTACTTTTTTTCCAAAGAAACCAGTCACCATCTTTAATGCAGCAGCCTGATATCACTGCAACACAAGGTGTCTTTTTACATTAAGTGATCTCATTGAATTCATTGGTCGCACTGAACAGGACTTCCCTAAAGAAGTAGTGAATTCATTGGTCTAATAAACAGACTAGGGAACTGTAACAATGGATGAAAATGATAAAAGAAGACCTTATTTATTTGAGTTAATGATGTAGACACCATAAACCAGCTTCAGTAAAATATTCAAGGGAGGCGATTGTTTTTCTGAATTGGGTCAGAAGTTTTGAGTTGGATTTAGATTGGATTATATGTTTGTATTATGAGTTTTGTATGTTTCATTTAAATATTATATTTTGTAGTGAATTTTTGAGATTAAGTTGCCAATGTTAGTTGGTTGGAACTTGGGTGGGTAAAAATTTGAAAATATTGTTGTTGCAGGTGAGATGATAGTGGGACCAACAATGGCATTGTTCATGGACGAAATCTCAACAGGTCTTGACAGCTCCACCACTTTCCAGATTGTCGAGTGCTTGCGACAGTTTTGCCATGTGATGGAAGCCACCATTTTCATGTCGCTTTTGCAACCAGCACCCGAGACCTTTGAGCTTTTCGATGATGTGGTTTTGTTGTCGGAGGGCCAAATAGTGTACCACGGTCCAAGAGAACACATTCTCGAGTTTTTTGAACAATGTGGTTTCAAGTGCCCAGACCGAAAGGGCATAGCTGATTTCTTGCAAGAGGTGTGAGAGAGCTGGCCATATAGGATTCCTACATGAAATAATCTGAGCTCAACTGTCTTACACTATTTTCTTCTAGATAAAACTTGTTATTAAGATCCAACAACTTTTCACACAAAAAATCCAATCACAATCTGGACGATGGATATTAGTGTCTTTTGCTAATGCTTACAAACTGCTCGGATTTCTTGTAGATACAATGCAATTGATGGAGCAGTTATAATCATGATTTCAAATGTACATAGTATGAAACATTTTGGGGTTCTGATTAATCCATAGAATTGGAAGGACTAACATGCATGATGAATCTAACAAGTAGGCACTTTGATAGGTTTCTTTAGGGAGTTGCTGAAAACCTTAAATCTTCTTAAACCCAAGGGAAGTGGCATTTATATGCTTGAGTGGGTTACTTGTACAGGTGACATCGCAAAAGGATCAACAACAATATTGGTTCGACGAGCAACAACCCTATCGATACATTTCTGTGAAGCAGTTTGCTGAGAGGTTCCAGGCATTCCATGTTGGCCAAGAGATGGCTCATGAGTTAGCAGTCCCCTATGATAAAAACCGCAACCACAAGGCAGCTCTGTCATTTGAGAGATATTCCGTGGGCAACATGGAGCTTTTCAAATCCAATTTTGCAAAGGAAGTGCTTCTGATGAAACGAAACTCCTTTGTGTACATCTTCAAAACCGTGCAGGTGTTGTTTGATTCTAAACCAAAAGAGTCCGACTACACTACATAATGTAGTTCAAACCAAAGAGTAATTTAATTATATGTCCATTTAGAGAAAAACCTATGTCGATCTTGCGAATGGTTCTTGCACATAAAAGTACATAATAAGAGTATTTTGTGATAAACTAGGGGATGGATACACCTAGTTTTCAGCTACGAATTTTATCTCGGATTTTGCATTTTAGTAACTTTCCCTAAGAAACCTATGAATCTTTGAACCTTGTGTAGCTTGATGTTTTGATGCAATAAAACAGATTTTTAGCTTGTGGAAATTTTTTGATGATGCAGATTGGCATCATGGCGTTTATAGCATCCACGGTTTATCTGCGAACGAGGATGCACCAGAACACACAAGCAGATGGGCAAGAGTATTTGGGTGCTATTTTCTTTGGGGTTGTACTGGTGATGTTCAATGGATATGCAGAGCTTTCGATGACAATTTTCCGGCTGCCTGTATTCTACAAACAACGAGATCTCTTGTTTTACCCGGCATGGGCTTATGCTCTTCCAGGGATGGTGTTAAGCATTCCGGCATCCATAGCTGAGTCTGGAATTTACTGCATCATCAGTTACTACATCATTGGTTATGCCCCTGAAGCCAGCAGGTAAATAATAATGTTTATTTTATTATGCTTGGGAAAATTTTATTGCTAATCAATATTACATTTTCGCATCACTCTTTTCAACTACATATTTTAAAGTTATCAGTAAAGTCATCCTCTCTTTCACCCCCTATCAGTGGTATCCGCAAAGAAATGAAATTTGATTAAATCTCAGTATGAAATGCTGAAACTCAGCATTTTGTGCACAAGGTTCGAGAGTAATTACAGTCGTTGTACAGTGAAAATAAATGTAGCAGGAGTGGAGGCGCTCAGGAAAAAGGAAAGACGGGACAAAAGTCAGTTTACCACCGAAATTTGTGGAAAAACTAGTTTGGGTCCCAGTTATTTTGTTTTGTAAAATTTCATTCCCAGTTACACATTTGATACCATATTATGCCGAAACTGGCCGTTCTCGCCCTTAAATACGCTGACTTTATGTATAACTTTATTAGAGTCTACAAGGATTTCAACTCACAATAGATTATTGAGTTTTTATATATATATGTGTGTGTGTGTGTGTGTGCAGGTTTTTTGGGGCATATCTTGTGTTGTTTATGACTCATCAAATGTCATCAGCAATGTTCCGTGCCATTGCTGGGCTGTGTCGTACAATGGTGGTTGCTAATACAGGTGGAAGCTTTGCACTTCTCATCATCTTCATGTTGGGAGGCTTCATTATGCCCCGCACACAAATTAAGCCTTGGTGGATTTGGGGATATTGGAGCTCACCTCTCGCATATGCACAAACTTCCATCACAGTCAATGAGTTTCTTGCACCCCGTTGGATGAAGGTGGGTTCCACAAAGACTAATGCAAAAAAAAAAAACCACTACAGAAAAATAAATCTGCACCAATTAGTAGTAATTGGAAATTGAGATTTAAAAAAAAATCCTTTATAAGTCCACTTTTGCAAAAAGAATCAGCAATTTTTCAACACAATTTTTTTCTAAATGACAAAATGGGTGGTGTTTGTTTTGGAGGTAATTAGCCAGTTGAAAATAGTACTCGAACACTCGGGCAGCAGATTTTGGTAAACAGCGGAATTTTCCCAAAAAATTATTGGTACTGGATTGGTATTGGAGCTTTGATGGGCTATATTCTCCTCTTCAACACTTTGTACACTTTGGTCCTCACATACTTCAACCGTAAGCCCTAAACCCAAATCCATCATTCCCCAATAGGATAGCTAATTCCATGCCTTTGAAAAATTCTATGCTCTAAAATGTATAGCAACAAGAAGTTTCCTTTCATCACAAGCTGTGAATACTGATGTCCAATTGATTGATTAACAACAAATATCATCTTATTGCCATAATTCTGCATGGAATTTTGTTTCATCTGGTGCTCATTCCTCAACATACCCCTGAAACCTAACAGCACTGGGGAAGCCACAAGCTGTAATATCAAAGGATGCCTTGGCTATAAAGGAAGCAAACTTGAAGGGACAGGAAGTTTCATTAACTTCTTCTCACAGTCTATCAAAATCCCACAAGTCCTTCCCTCAATCCTTGTCATTCAAACTTGAAGGTAATAAAATTTTGATTTCATGCACATCATTGGTGTTGCGAAATATTATTAGTTTGGATTTTATGAATTATCTCACCTCTTACAATTCAAGGTTTTGACACATGGATGGGTTTAGGGTTTTGTCATTTTCTATTATGGTTTGATTATAGCAAATGTTGCAAATTTTTGTTGGGAGCTGCAGGATCAGCAAGAAATAGGTCCACAGTTGAGGAGGTATTTGGTGGTGAGGTTCAAATGCAGCAAGTGGAACAGCACAATGTGGGTGCTGAGCATATGAGTAGATTTGTTTCCTTGGCTAGTGATGCTTCAGATGCAATTGCACAAGCTGAACCCAAACGTGGCATGATTTTACCTTTCCAACCTTTGGCAATCTCTTTTGACAATATCAACTACTATGTCGACATGCCAGTGGTATGTGTTTGTTTCTTTCAATATTGAATCCTCTCTTTATTTTTTTATCATTTAAAATTATTTTTTTAGTAATACTGGACATTTAAAGTCAAAAGATATAGACTGGTCATTTAACTGGAACATTACAAAATTAAAAAAATTATATTGATAAAAAAAAGTATAAAAAAAAAGAAAAGCAACCCAGCAAAGAAACAAGAGAAGAAAAATGGAAGGATCCTCATATTCACAAGAATGTCTTGGAACTTGTACTTCTCTCACAAAACCAGCCAAAGTTTCCATGATGAAAGAGACAAGGCCGTTTTCACTGCAAGAGAATGTGGTTTTTCCTCACACAAAAAGTTGTGGCTCATGACACATGTGTGAGGTAAACTTTGAGGTTTCATCCATTACAATGCACAATATGTGATATTTATTGTGCCTTATATTATACATTAAAATGAAAATTTGACATTATGTAATGGCACATGTATCTGAATTTTTTTTTAAATTTTCATTTTTTAGTGTCTTTTTTTCCTCAAAAAGGAAATTTATGATATAATAGTGTTTTTCCATTATATTTTCCACAAAATGGAAAAAATGGCCACAAAAAACAATATGCCAAAGCAACCATGCATAGGCATTTTGGTACTATAAGTAAATGATGATATGAGGATGGTCTTCTTTGGTTAAGATTTTTTTAATATATATACATTCTTCAGTTGTTTGCATAGATCAACAACCAAATGACCCTAGTTAATTTCCGTCTCCAGGAAATGAAGAAACAAGGGGTAGACGAAGACCGGCTTCAATTGTTGTGCGGCATAACCGGTGCATTTAGACCGGGTGTGTTGACAGCCTTGGTGGGAGTAAGTGGTGCCGGGAAGACAACTCTTATGGATGTGCTCGCAGGTCGCAAAACCGGTGGCTACATTGAGGGTGATATCCGCATCTCCGGGTTTCCGAAAAACCAGGCGACTTTTGCACGTATTTCTGGATACTGTGAACAAAACGATATCCACTCCCCCCAGGTCACTGTCCGAGAGTCCATTATCTACTCTGCATGGCTCCGGCTCCCTGCCGAGATTGACCACGAGACCCGAGAGGTATACATTAAACATTGGTAACCCTTTCAAGCTCAAAAGCGTTTTTTAAAAAAAAAATTTAAATCTCGATTAGCGACGATGAGGAATTTCTCCTTGGAACTTGATTTTCTATTTTTTATTTTCTGGTTTTTGATGATACACGATATGCCCATAAAGAAAAATAAATGTGGGTCATGGGAATTTTTTTAATAATAAATCGTGCAGTTAAAGATAAAAAATCCGGGATGGGTATGACAAAAAAAAATTTTGCAGCAATTTGTGGATGAGGTGATGGATTTAGTGGAGTTAACACCATTGGAGAATGCATTAGTGGGTCTACCGGGAGTAACAGGGCTGTCAACCGAGCAACGCAAGCGTTTAACAATAGCAGTTGAACTTGTTGCCAACCCATCTATTATTTTCATGGATGAACCCACAAGTGGTTTGGATGCACGGGCGGCGGCTATTGTGATGAGAACTGTGAGAAACACCGTCAACACGGGTCGAACTGTTGTTTGCACCATTCATCAGCCAAGCATTGACATCTTTGAAGCTTTTGATGAGGTGAGCCTATCATTTGCATGTGCACTCCCACCTCACATCCGTGAGCTACGATCACATGTAAACAATTATTTTTAAGGTCGTATGTAAGTAGTATTAGATATGTAATTTCATTTTATTTACAGTAGCATGAAATGATCTTAAAGTTGCATGTGAAAAATGGTTTTTTAATTCATTTTTATCATAGTCACACGTCAAATTTAGGTTCCAAATTGATGGTCGTTGCATATATAAATGAAAATTCTTTGCAAACTTGTTAACAATTTGCTCTATGAAAGTGGCAATGTGACAAACGCTTCTTAATTTTTGACTAACTACAAGACTTAGTGTTGTTGTTATGATAGATGTTGTTAATGAAGCGGGGAGGTCAAGTGATATATATGGGTCCATTGGGGCGCCATTCCCACCAACTTATTGAGTATTTTGAGGTGAGCTCTATTCACATTATCAATTTGAAAAAATAAAAATAAAAATCCATTCATACAATACCTTGTTTTGGATTTCAAAGTGTTTGTATTTTAGTTCTAATTTATGAAACCTAAACTATGTCTGGAAAAAATAATAATAATAATAGTAAATCTTTGTTCAAAATATTTAGTCTACACATAATTTGGATTATTTAATGTCAGGGTGAAAAAATGTAACAACAATAATTAAAGTCACCAAAAATAAAATAAAAATCATCTCATGTGCTATTATGGGTAGTGGAATACTTGCTGAAAATTCTATAGGGCAAATTTATGCAGGCTCTTCCGGGGGTGCAAAAGATAAAGGAGGGTTATAACCCAGCAACATGGATGTTGGAAGTGAGCAATATTTCTGTCGAGAGTCAACTTGGCATTGATTTTGCAGAAATGTATAGAAATTCTGCCGTTTTTGAGTAAGTTACCATTAAATATAGGAGGTTTAATCAAATCATTTCTAATTAAATCCCCAATGACAATTTCCATTGCCCACTAAATAAATATTCCACAAGGAAAATAAAATGCACCTTTTTAACACTAGAAAATGCTTTCTCTTGACAAGCTACTTCATTCATGAGTTCAGCCTTTCAGTACACTAATGCTCCCAATTTACATATTATAAATCATAGAAAATGTCAGAGTCGTTAGGAATCTGGAATTCCTGGATTTGGGAACAATGGGTTTTGCACAAGGGGTTGCATTTAAAGGAGAAACACTTGGCATATTTTGGAGGTCAATTCATAGTACAATTTGCTCAGACTGTGAAAATTTCAGTGATACTTCAGACACGAAAATCAGCCAATTGTAAGTGGATTAGCCATAAACAAGTTTGAGGGTGACTTGGTTTATAAATTGCAGGCAAATTAAAATATTGGTGAAGGAGTTGAGTGTGCCTCCACCGGACTCCCAGGACTTATATTTCCACACAACATATTCACAGCCATTTTTCACACAAATCGCAGCATGCTTTTGGAAACAGTGGTGGACGTATTGGCGGAGTCCAGACTACAACCTTGTCCGAATGACATTCACTTTTGTCTCCGCTATACTCTTTGGCACCATCTTTTGGAATTTGGGGCAAAAGACGTAAGTTACACAATTCAAATATATACAATACTTTGATGTAATGAATCACTTTTCTTTAGAATTCTGGTGGCATAATTTTTTATTGTTCATTCATTTTGTTATTGACAAACCCAAACAATACTAATATGATTGATGAATTTTTATTTTTATTTTTGGCAATTTCCTGTTTAGAATTTAAGTAAAGAATTAAACCCATTCTACTTTGGAGATTTTTTTGATTTTTTGATTTTTTTTTTTTTTTTGGGGGTTTTTTTTCCTAACCTTGGATTTTGTGTTTGCAGGAATAAGCAGGTTAATCTATTTAGTGTAATGGGATCCATGTATGGTGCAGTCTTGTTTATTGGTGTGCAAAATGCTTCCACAGTTCAACCTATAGTGGCAATTGAGCGCACCATCTTCTACAGAGAAAGGGCAGCTGGCATGTACTCTGCAATCCCTTATGCAATAGCACAGGTAAATAATTAATTTTTTGATAAAATTCTAAAATATCACAAAATAGTTTTTTGTGGGTATTCATTGCGAAATGGGGCAAAATTAAAAGGTTTTTGAGCATTTGAGAAAATGCAAAGTTTTTGGGTCTTTGATGAAGTTGCATTTATTAAGTTGCTTATGATGATGCCACAATCAAACTGGAATATTCCTTCACACAGTTGTGGAATTTCAGAGAAAATGAAAAACAAAAAATTGGGTCTTTGATGAAGTTCAATTTTATCAGGTTTTTTGGTCACATGGTTCAATTGGAATATTCCTTTGTGAGTGGAATATTCCTTTTGCTCTCGACATTATTTTCCCAGCGTTGAAACTGTTGTCCTTTGAGACAAAAGTCTCTTGGGATTTTAAGGAAAAAAATGGCGCAAAACAGAAATCCGTAAAGTCACCCTGTCTTTAGGCCTCCTTTCACCTCCTAACCCTTCTTTTAGTGGTATCTGTAAAGAAGGAGATTCACTATGAAATGCTGAAACTCAGTACGAAATGCTGAATCTCAGCATTTAATGCATAAGGTTCGAGAGGAATTATAGTAGCTGTACAAGTAGGAGCAGTGAAAATTATATGTAGCAGCAGTGGAGCCGCTCAGGGAAAAAGAAAGACAAGGTGAAAACCATCAAGATTGATGGTTTTCTGAGTTTCACCCATCCCCTTGAATGCTAATGTACTTTTTTGCAGGGTTTTTTTTAATCTCACCCTGTGTGTATGACAAAACTCATGGTACTGGTGCTGTCTTTTCTTGACTTTACTGATATGTCTCTAATGTCAAAAGAAAAAATCTGAAATCACCAGATTTAGACAATAGGTTCAAGCATGTTGCCAAAATATAGCAAGATTCCTAAACTTTTCTACTTTCCTCCTTGGCCTGTAGCCAAATTTGGCTAAGTCCTCTTGTGGATGATTGCCACACGACCAACCCTCTCACGAAATTCAAAAAATAAAACCCTGCACAAGAGGTGTCATGGAGAAGGAGGAGTAATATTGTAGTGCTAATTGGGAAGAAATGTTTGGTGAGTTTTGCAGATGTTAATTGAATTACCATACTGTTTGGCACAAACCTTAGTGTATGCTTTGATCACGTACTCAATGATTAATTTCACATGGACCGCACCAAAGTTCTTGTGGTATGTGTTTATTACGTTCTTCTCCTTGCTTTACTTCACATACTATGGAATGATGGCCGTCGCATTGACACCCAATCATCAGATTGCGGCTATTGTGGCCTCTGGATTTTACTCTATTTTCAATCTCTTTTCGGGCTTCTTGATCTTCAGACCTGTAAGTGAATTTCTGGGACCCATTTTCCCATTTTTTTTACTGCAATCTTCTTCTTACTTTTAGTAGCCTTCCAGAGAGACTGGGTTTTGAATTCCCTTAGCATTTTGGTAAAGTGTGGCATTGGTTTTTCTAGTGTATTAACTATTTCATATAACTCTAACTCGAAAAAAATATTTCACTATAATTTGAACAGTTTTATCCAATCACAATTTGACATAATTTTTGTCTGCAAGTCAGTGCTTTGATCTGCCAAAAAAGCACAGCTCATGAATGAATACAGGAGTACACATATAAGAATTATGTGCCTAGAGCAAAGAATGCACCAACCAATGTTATGTGGTTCTTTTGATTTTGTTAACAACTTCAAGTTCTGGTTTTTTGAAAATTTTCAGAATCACAAAACCTCCAGATTCAGTTTGAAAAAAAAATTCCAAAAAAAAAAAAAAAAAAATCTCTGGTATTCATGAAAAAAACAGGGTTTTGAAATTTTTATATTTTATGGTGTTTTTTTTTAGAAAACAACAT
>Ga0116227_10006368_pt1 | contig 23961 bp, 20 predicted proteins | sample S1TSphgellanicum_FD_89693 | JGI IMG/M metagenome (GOLD analysis project Ga0116227, IMG submission 89693) | Host-associated microbial communities from peat moss isolated from Minnesota, USA - S1T2_Fb - Sphagnum magellanicum MG | ecosystem: Host-associated > Plants > Peat moss > Unclassified...
TAAGTTGGGCAGCAGGAGGGAAGGTTGAGGGGAAAAAGGGGGGGAAAAGAAGGGTGGGATGACATGCAAAAGTGCCTGAATGGTGGGGTGGGGGGCGTGTTTTTGTTTGTTTGGGGGGAGGGGGGGGGGGGGGGGGGGGGGGGGGGGGTGGGTTTTGCATCCCAAAGGTTCAAATTATTATTATTTTTAAATAAAAAATGATTTGCTTTGATTGGCCCATCACAAAAAACTTCTGAAACTTTTGGACACCCCCCTAAATAGAAGTTTGGTTGCACTCTCAAAATAGAGTTACAAAAGTGCCCCCCTTAGGGCCACCTATGTTGATGATAATTGTGGGCAAATGTTATGGGAATTTTTGTTCCTAACTGTGATCATTGCCCATTTTCATCTACAGTAATTTGTTCACAGCAAATTTTTTGGCAAAATTTGACCTGAAAAATATGATTTCATCTTATACAAAGTATTTTTCATGAAAAAAATGGTCCAAATTTGGGCTATTCCAAAAACATAAAAAATAAAATAGACCAATACCCCTCCATCTGTGAGTATTGTAAGTGTTATTGTATCTTTATTCATAGGCTGATGTTTGCAAGATTTTGCTAATTCAATTGTTATTTTCTTCCACTTGCAAATGATATGGCAAGAGAGAAAATAGAAAACTTATAGTCCTTTTGTTGAAACTATGTAATTTTAAACATTTTCAAGGAAGAGGATGTGTGTGTATTTGGAGTAACATTTTATTTTTGCAAAGTTTAAAGGAAGGTGTGTGTGCACGTTGCATTGAAGGAGAGAGATTGAGAACACATTGACAAAACAAGAAAAAAAACAAAATTTCAAAACCCTCAACCCTCCCCTTTCCCCATCCCTTAAAAGGAAAAGGCTCTCTTGGGTGCATGTTAGCTTGCCTCATTTGATGCCAACAATTTCTATGCTCAGTTTTATTATGTATTAAATGGTCAATGAATGTTTCATGATGTGTCATGTGTCGTTATCCTAGTGATGAAAGTTTTGACGATTGACATACCATTTTTGGCCTAGGGTATTAGGGTTTAGGGTTATGTATTATATAATTAAAACCTCATGAAAGAACGATTGGTAGCACATATGGTTTGAGTGTTCTATTCAAGCAAATTTTCAAGCTTTTCCTTGGTTGGGATTGGTAGTCATCTGCTGGTTCCAATTTGGTGCGGTCAGTTGCACATGTGATGTGAATCAAAGGTGAAGAACACACACCTTAGGTCCACAATTCGAGGTGCATGGGGTCCCTATGTCAAAAAGGGTGGTCTTGGGTGTTACTCCCACACAACCCTTAACCTGTTACACTTGAAACCCTAAACCCCAAATAGCAACCCTAAACCCTAAATAGCAACCCTTTGACGCAGGGCTTTTAGGGTTTTTTCTCAATCAATTCTGTGATGTTGCTGAAGTGGTGATCATCCATAAGATGAGTTAGCCAGATTTGGCTACAGACTAGATATGAAAGTAGGAGAAAACTAAAAAATAAAATCCAAAATCCTTCTATTTTCTTGGCTACTTACTTGGAAATTATCAAAAAAAAATCTGGTGATCTGGAAACTCTTTTTCTTTTTTTTCCCCCCAAAATCTGGCAAATTTGGGCCAATTTTTCCATGGAAAATCCTTTGTATAGGTTGAGATCATATTTTTCAGGTTGAATTTTGGTGAAATTTCATAACACTGCTTTGAATACACTCTGAAGATGTTAATTTGCAATAAGGAAAATCAGTTACGCTGTGGAATAGGCCCTGGTAGAGCCTATTATCACACAACAGAATGGTGGCTCACCCTATGAGATTACAGTGTTCCCATGGGATTGTGGTGTTCCCAAGAGTGATTTAGCATTATATGGCAATAGGGTTTTTAGAACTGATCTAAATAGTTTTAAAACTAAATATAAAAATGCTACAAAACTAAATTTAGAGTTCAAATGTGACCCAAAAAACTCCCCAAAAAAAAATTTCTTGAAATTTTGAGATTGTTTTTCAGAGAAGGAAGTATTTGGACAGAATATCAATTGTGGATGAACCACAACTAAATTAACCTATTGTGTAAACCCTCCTACTTCCCCCTTCCCATACAGAGGTAACTTTATACCTAAGTGGGTTAGTACCATAGATAAGTAGGCAGGAACTGCAATTGGTTACTATGTAGGAAGTGGGGGAAAGGAAAGGAAGGCACTCTAGCTATGTAGGTAGATCCATGTGGATGTTTAGAACTTAACTAACCACCGTGGTTAACAATGGCACAAGAACATAATGAAAAAGTGTTTACTGTCCATGTATCATCCATCTTGTATAAGTGTGTTGGTGGGGTGTTGGTTCACTCTGACCTTATGAAAGCTCCAATGGCCCGGTTATTATTGATGATCTCCACTTTGGCCACATCACAAAATTGGGAAAAAAAGAGAGAAAACAGTACTAGTTCTTTAAGTGAGGAACAATATATAACTTTGCCCCTTAGCATGAACCCTAGACGGAACAAATTGCACATTTATGATCAATTTCGATGACCTATTTGAAAAGCATCCAAAAGCTTAAGCACATCTATATAACCTAAAAAGAGGTTGGAGGTAACAGTTTAATAGCCTAATTTTCTGTAATTTGCACATAAAATGAGCCAAACCTCATGTACATATCACTAACATCAAGGTGTACATCCTTCAACCACAACAAAAGTTGTAATAGTAGTCCTAGTGTTCACAATCCAAAGAAACAATCTAGAAACACATGGTGTGTGGATTAGACATTATCTTGGAGCCACTACATTGGACCTTCACTTTGTCCAACTCTGCTTTTTTGTAGAAATGCCACTTTTAGACATGCAAATGCATTTCAAGTTTTAGAATTGCAATGACATTACCATCCCAAGGCAATTTAGTTCCTTTAGACCTTCAAGTTCTTGAAGTAGTTTCCTAATGCAAAACATACATGTATTGAGCAATGCCCACTCATCTGCATATCACAACTTAATATATAGATTAAACAAACGTAAATGACACCCAAAGTTGGACCAAATTCCAAATGATTTTTCAAGATCAATAATTTCCCACCCCTAACACTTGAACCAAACACAAATTCTTCATCACAACAATGCACCAACTAGGTCCAATCCTTCATTGCAACAAAGTTACCATATGATTTTCCCACGTGTCTCCAAGGTTCTTTGTGTGAATTAGTCATATAGTAAACACCCAAAGGCATAATAAGAAACCAAAATCAACATAGTCAAGCACATGTGTACATATCATTTGTAATGATTTTCAAGCCCAAGGTGAATAGATTCAAGAGCAACACACAATCCAAACAATGTAACAAGTGGAGAATGCCACTCACAATTTTCATAACAAACCCATTGCCTGAATTTCATCACTTTTTCCAACCTCAATGAACCATGGCTTATCCTAGTTTTGTCATTAATTCCTTGCCATGCTCATATAATTCCAAAGTTTTGTGCAACAAAAATTAAAAAACCATAAATTATTTATAGATATCAAAGTATTAAGAGCAATCCAACATATTGATTCCATTTACCGACAAAGGTTTAAATTTTTTTTATTTCATTGTGTAATGCTTTCAAAACTTTCTAACTACATTAAGAACATCACACTTACTTCTAAAAACCATGTGCACCTTTCAATTCCTTTTGGCATTTTTATCCTTCTTCCAAGCACATATCTCCCACACCACCTTTGTCGTTGAGAAATGAACACTTCGAAAACCAAAACACACAATTTAACAAAAACATTGTTAACCAATGCATCCATGCATCTCCACCATAAAATTAGTTGCCTCCTACCCATGAAGAGCACCCCTTTGAATTGTAAGAAACTACTTTTAGAAGCTAGATGCTTCCTTTTCAAAGTTGTTCCAAAATGCATTGAAAACAACAAAAATATTTTCATAGACACTTGCAGAAAAAACACAAAACACAAAACCCAAAGAAGGTACACAAACAAAAAAAAAGGCATTGTTCATTGCCTTCCACAAGCTATAAAATTTCCTCCTTCAAGGTGCAAATATGTTCAAAAGAGCCAATGGGGTTACTTTATAAAAGGACTATGAATCATTTTAATCATTTTTTATTTTTTCTTATGAAAGAATTTTTGAATAAAATATTTTGCAAATTGTTATTAAAAATACATATAGTTGTCCCAATATATCACATGTTGTTTGTTAATCATTATTGAATAAATGTTAAAATTTCAAAATGTGTAGATTTTGCCAAATTCTACATTTCGTTTTAAAAAATTATCATATTCTTGAATCATACCAAATATGCTTACTACTTTAGGTTTTTATTTCTTGTATCATAAACTATAACTTGGTTTTATATGTCATGTACATTACACCCTTTTACATGTGGTAAAAAACTCTTGAAATTTTGAAATTTTGAAATATGATTTGAATTGAAAAATCAAAAAATTCCATGAATTTTAAATTGTGAGTGTTTTTTTAGTGAAAAAAATAGGTTATTATTATGAAAAACATCAAAAATTTTTATTAAAAGAGTCCTTTGCCTTCGTCCTTTGTAAAATTCATTATTTTTGACATACTAGCTATTGTTTAAATTCAAATTTTTTTTACTAAAATCAAGACCCAAAATTATATTTAATGAATTTTTGATTTAAATGAAACTCAACATTCATATTAGTCATTTAGCACAACTTGGAATGATTAACATAACTTTAAAACATCAAAACAAAAACACATGTAAAAAAGTTTGTAGTTTTCAAAAACTATTTAACATGGTTTTTGGCTCCTTTGAACATATTTGCACTTTTCATTAATCACAATAAGCTAAAACTACTTTTAACAATTTATTTTTATTTTTGCATATCCATCCTTTTCGTTTGACTACTTCTTTGAACCCAAAAAAAAGAGGTAAATTTGTGTTCATTAATGCAAATTGGACCTCATTTTTGATCACACACCATTAACATACTCAATTTGTTCAAAATATTGAAAGCTATAATCTATGTGTAAAGGATACTAGATTTTAAATTTGTTCCGCATCAAAATATGTTTTGATATTTTATTCCAAACATGAATTGGCCTTCGTTGATATTTTGATATCCACAACATTGTAGTGGAATGTAGACACAAACTTCCCATTGTAACATTTGTGCCATTTTTTTGGTCACATATTCATGTTCATTTATGAGCATGCCTTGATGCAAATTTGGTATCCACAACATTGTAGTGGAATCTACACACAAACTTTCCATTCTAACATTTGTGCCATTTTTTTGGTTGCATATTCATGTTCATTTATGAGCATGCCTTGATGCAAATCAAATAGAAAACTTGGATTCAATTTTCAAATGTGAAACTGTTGGGATTTTTGTATTCAATAACAAATGTTGACTTAAATGTGATATACAATTTTTTTTCAATTGAAAAGATGATAATTAATTATCCAATATAAAAAATATAAAATAAAAAAAATAGTTGCCTACTTCATATTTACATGTTGAAATTAGATGAAGGTTGTATAAATGTTATACATGTTCAAATGATGAATTGATAAGATTTAATTGAAATGTAGGTAGAAAGTCAACGCCCTAAGGGCCACAAGCAGATGTGCCCTATATTTCTTATTTTTGCATTTTGCCTTGCAAAGCACGTTTTTGGTCTAGCCTTAAGGTTGCAGAACAGCCAGGCCAAAAAAAAAGAAACATTATAGTGTTGAGCTAGCTCTTGACTTGAATTATAGTGTTTTTTCTTAGTAACAAAAACAGTAGTTATATATTGGCTCGCATAGTTCAGATGGTAGAGCATTCCCATGGTAAGGGAAAGGTCTCCGGTTCAAGTCCGGTTGTAGGCTCTGTGGAAAGAAAAAATGATTAGATATGGCTAGAACCAAACAAATCAAGAATTTTATTTTAAATTTTGGACCTCAACATCTTGCTACTCATGGTGTTTTACGATTAGTATTAGAAATGAATGGGGAAGTTATAGAATGTGCAAAACCACATATCGGATTACTTTAGTGCGACATGAAGCTGCTGACACCGAATTGGCGTATCCTATGCCGCTAACTATGTCTTGCTTGTTCCTTGGCACGGGTGGCGTGTGGAGGCAACTTTCACATCATAAGCATGGGGCAAAAGGCAGTTTGTCAGGCAACTCAAGTGAGGCAGATTGCATAGGGGAAAGAAGGAAGAAGGTTGTGAAGGTGGCTTCGTTATCGACACTGGAGGTCTCAACAGAGATGAATAAGGGGACTTCAATCCTCTATTGTGGTTGACTTAGAAGCCAACTACTAGGGTTTCTCAGAAACAAAACGTGTCGGCGGGTCTTGGAGTGTTCGTCAAGGATGCACGTGCATTCTTCGAGGTGATTATCACGACCAGCCTTATTCGCATCTCGGCATAGTGGAATGTGTAACCGGCATGAGGTCTCATTTCAACTTTAATTTGTTCTTGAAATGGATAGGCTAATTGTAAAGGACAAGCCAAAATATCAAGTCAGGTAGGATGGCACTACTGGCAAATATTATCTAGTGAAGACACAGGTCGAAGTAAGGCTTGCGTTGAAAGCATACATGAAAATTCTAACAACAAGGAAACTGAGGGGAACTGGTAGAGTTGCAAGAGCATAACTGGAAGGTGAAGTTAGGGAGGCCAGGTCATTTAACAGAAATGGAAAGGTTCAAATCAGAGTTAGAAGAGGAAATGATAATAGGTAGCCTGACCCCATTGTGGTTGGACTGTAAGGCCATAGGGCCAAGGCTACTGGTTAACAATATGATAGACATTGTTGTTTGCACTTCATAGAATTGCATAAACTAAAAGAAACAAGTAGTCTCAAAATGATGCATGTGCATTTCTGAACTACCAAAGCGGTCGCAGGGCGCAATATATATATAAGGCCTCAATCCTTTTTTCAAATGTTGGGCCACCTGCAACAAATGGCGTGAGCCATATGTGGGGAGATTTGCACATATGGTTCTTAGGGGGGTTTTTGGCCAAGAGACCGACGCCTACCCGACTAGAGGCACAAAAAAATCAATTGAATATAAAACGTACCTTCAAGCTTTACCTTATTTTGATTGTTTAGAGGGTGACTATGAAGTCACCAAATGAACTCCTTCGAAAAGGAGGTGCTGCAGAAACCTGCAGCAAAGCAGATACGATTAATCGACATATAGAATATGACGACAATAACAGCATGTCATAAAAGAAGATAACTAGAGCCAACCCTTGGTGTATTTCCAACTACATTCTTGAGTGTCAGTTAAACAAAGAATATTGTAAATGAAGGATGCCAATGGAATGATTAGCCGGACGTGCTAGGTTAGGAAGAAAAAAAACTTGCTTCTTATTTCTTTGGCCTTTGTTCATAGGGAGGAAAAAATAGAGTAAGAAAAAAGAAAAGGTGCAAAACGAAAAAAAAAAATCCCCAAAAGATTTTTTTTTCTAGTTTGTCATTTTTTAGGTTTAGCCTCCCCCCACAATGTCTTTCCTTGTGTGTTGAAGATTTAAAGCAAGTGCACCAAGGTTAAAAATGGAAACTAGGATTCAATATGAATATAACAAAACATCTAAAGCATAATTACACATTCACACAATCTTGCAGAGAGATAGGAACATTTAATGAAACCAATGAACCACACATCCTTCTAGATAGATGCGTAAGACAGAGGGCTCGTAATACCTATTTACCCTTTGCTTTGAGAACCATGTAAACAAAGAGAAGGAGTGCTGCTTTATAGCAGAAGGGAAGGGGCTTAAATCGGCGGACGGACGTCGCACACTTGAGCAATGCGAAGAAGGCTAGTCAAAAAAGGCAGGGGAAAAAATTTGATTTTTTTTTACTCTATACCTTTTGAAGATGAAGCCAAAATGCATGATTTCTAAGAAAGGAAGGAAGTCATTGAATATTGGGTTCGTCGCCTATTTGTTTGTTGGCGCATAAACTAAGCAAACATTTTCTTCAAACCAAACCTTTGTCATTTAGAAGCTCTTATATGGAAGTGCTTCTAAAGGCAAAAACTCAACCATTATGACATTGCGTTCTTGGCCTGGGGATTGAAAACCTGAGGTAATTCAAGTTGGAGAACCGTGTGATGGGTGACCATCTCGCACGGTTCAGAGAGCACTTTTGTATGTAATGTAAGTAAATGTGTACAACATAGCTAGCAATAATGAAATTTTGACTCTATTTATGTTTTTATGATGGCCCAAGAACATGCTTATTCTTTAGCTGTAGAGAGACTTTGTAATTGTGAAGTACCATTATGAATTTAGTATATACGAGTGTTATTCTGTGAAAAAAGTCGAATTTTAAATCATTTACTTGCTTTAACTATTCATGCTATGGATGTAGGAACATTAACTCCATTTTTGTGGGCTTTTGAAGAGCGAGAAAAACTTTTAAAATTTTATGAAAGAGTTTCAAGAGCCAGGATGCATGCTAGTTACATACGACCAAACGGAGTGGCACAAGATATGCTTTTAAGCTTAAGTGAAAATATTTTTCTATTTACACAACAATTTGTTTTTCGTATTGACGAAATAGAAGAAATGTTAACTAACAATCATATCTGGAAATAACAATTAGTAGATATTAGTACTATCACTGCACAACAAGCTTTGGATTGGGGATTTAGTGGTGTAATGCCAAAAGGCTTAGGAGTATGTTGGGATTTGCGAAAATTAGCACCTTACGATGTTTATAAGCAATTGGTTTTTGATGTACCCATAGGTTCCAGAGGAGATTGTTATGATCGTTATTGTATTTGTATTGAAGAAATGCGACAAAATATTCAAATCATTATGCAATGTCTTAATCAAATGCTTAGTGGCATGATTAAAATCGATGATCATAAGCTATGTCTTCCATCACGATCCCAAATGAAACAATCCATGGAATCTTTAATTCACCATTTTAAAATTTATATATAATATTTTTCTATACCAACTTCTTCTACTTATACCGTAGTAAAAGCACCTAAAGGAGAATTTGGTGTAGTTTTAGTTAGTAATGGAACCAGTCGTCCTTATCATCGTAAAATAAGAGAACCTGGTTTTGCTCATTTACAAGGATTTGATTTTATGTCTAAACATCATATGCTAGCAGATGTTGTCACCATCATTGGTACTCAAGATATTGTTTTTGGAGAGGTAGATAGATAGGACTTTACATAGATCCCAATTTTTATCAAGCCAAAAAATAGCTTTTCTACAAAACTCAGAATGTCGATAAATCATCTATGGTAATTCATCGACGTAGCTTGTAGAAAGGTATACACATTGTAGCAATTTAAAGTTAAATGAATGTATATAAATATATATTTATATTGAAAACCTACTTGCATTGAGAAAATATTTATGTTGAGAAATTTCTTTGTGCATGGAAAATAGTAAATGCATATAATAAATTACATTAAAAAAATAACTTTCATATGAATTTATTGCTTTGGACACAATTGAAGTTGATGTACAAGAACATTTATTTTATTATTAAAAATATTATTAAAAAGTTGTATATTAAGGACTATTAATTTATCAACATTTTATGAGATTTTTTTTCACATATATAAGAACTATTTATAAACTAAAAACAATAATAAAAGGGTTACAGTAAAAGCTATCAACAAAATTAAATGCTCAAGATGTTTTTTTATTTAAAAATTTATTTTGTTCATCAAAGTCAAGCTTGTGTTTCACATGATGTTGCACATCATCTTTAGTAAGAATTGCCAGTAGTGCTACGACCAAATCATTGACGTTTAAACTATATTTGACTTTTGGAATAATCTATTCAATGTCTTCAAGTCTTTGTGAAAACCACCAAGGATAATTGTGAATCACAATTGAAATTTATTCTAAATTGAAATAAAGAGTTGAACCTATTCTTTGATGAAGCAAATTTATGAATGTAAATTGCGTCATATATATGCAAAATTACTTTGAGCCATTTGCCCTAAATGATTACCAACACAAGTTTATTGTTGGTTGCAATGAAGTTATGAAGAAAACTTGATTTTAAACCTATTTAAATCTTTGATTTTGAATGACAAGCATTACAATGAACATGATTAGTTCAAGAAATGATGATATTCATTAGATAACAATTTCCATACACTTTTTGAAAATGGAAACAAGGTTGGCTATGGAAAACACTCAAATTACTTAAAAAAAATAAGGATTACATTTTTGAACAAGAAAAATATAAACTAATTTATTTGAAAACAAAAATAAATAAATACAAACCATTTTTTCCCTATTTTTATTAAAATAAATATTGAACAACCACCCAATACTTCTTCCCTTGACTAGAAAAAAACAAAACATTGACTGATTGCATTTGAGAAAACTTGAACCCAAGATAAAAAAATGTTGGGCAATCACCTCTTTCCTTGACTTAGGAAGACAAAGTATTGCGTAGCCACCCCATAGTCTTTTTTTTCACCAAAAAAAAAATAGACTAAAAATATATAGTGAAAAATTGCAACTAAAGTTTCAAACACTTTAATCATAGTTTATTTAATTTTCTATATATAAATATATAAATGTAAAAAAGAAAAAAAGAAAATGATCACATGATGAAAGTTTACGTTGCACTTTCCTTTTGTTTTGTCTCTGGCTTCGTAATCTTTGCATGTATAAATTTTAGTCATTCATATAATACATTGTTTGTTGTGTATCAACATGTCTTTAAAAAATGCATTTTCAATGTTTATGGTGACTATTTTATCACAAATAGTTTTTATTATTATTGTATTTTATATGATTTCTTTTGAATTCATATATATGCATGACATGTCTAAATTGATTAATGCATGATGTAAAACTATTTAAAATTTCAATTTAATTATTCCAGCTCAACTGATATTTTTTTCCACTTCATTCCACCTATTCCTCTCTAAACCTTAATATGCATTCAGCCTATCTTCATTACTCCTTAAGAGTAAGTTCTCATACCCGCTCAAGTGTAAGCTCCCATACCCGTTGAAGAGGAGTAAGTTCCCACAATGTGTGTCTACAAAGTTTGGGCTTTGTTTGGGGATGGAGCTCCCAATTTCCAAATTGGATTTCCCAATTCACAATTCATCAAACTGTAGTTTCATCTTGCAACCCAGTTCTTTTGGGGTTCCAGCTTGTAGAAAGTGCCCTGGATATGTTAACAAATTTTTTCAAGGCACCAAATTGAATGGAGCAAACAATAGGGTTGGATGCAACCAGATAGGAAGCTCTTTTTGAACACATGATATTTTGCTGTACCAACCCATCTTTTGGATTAAATTGCTATCTTGATCTAGTAACAGATTCAAGCTGAAATCTGAGACACTTGGAGTCAACAATGTCATGGTGAAAACCAATGTTGGTTGGGTCCAGGTTGTGTGTTTGTATCCATCTGGTCGGCCTAGTAGTTGGATCACAAGCCTGAAGTCTGCTGAAACTGGAATGCATGCATGCATTATGTCATGCTGGAGCCAAAACCCAACCATGCAACTAGCATGTTGCTGGACCCAGAATTTGAACCTTGTTTGTGGTCCTTATGCACATGGGTTTTGTAGTTTTTCTAGGCAGGAATTTAGTACTTCTTCAGGAATCATAATGGTAGCAGCACCTAGCAACCAACGTTACTAGTTTTTTAGTCTGATAGGCACATAATAGGTTGTAGAGGGATGGTAACCTACACCATCTCCAATATGCGAAGAAATCCAGAGTACAGAATTAAATCCTATAGAGAAAGCTTTGTAGAAAAATGAAATCCTCTAAAGTAAAAGCACCTGATCTACATCGACCTCCTTAGTAGAAAGTGTTGTTGTAACTTGTTATTGGTTTTCTCGCAATCCTGTCTCAATTTCATTTTGGGTGAAATTCTTGGCAGTTTTTTGAAAATTTTGGGTGGTTTTTTGCATTTTTTTCAACCTGAAAAATATGATTTTGACACATACAAAGGATTTTTGTGAAAGATTGGCCCTAATTGTCTGGATCTTACAAATTTGTTTTTGGGGCCAGATTTCTACAATATGTTTCAGTAGGTAGTCAAAATATAAATTTTCTCTTCTTGAGTCCACAAGGTTGTTACACTTAGCAAAGGAGTCTTAATATTTTTTACTTCCATATCTGATCTATATTAATCAAATTTGGCTAAATCTTCTTGTGGATGATTGTCAGTATTGGCTAGATCACAAAATTGAAAAACAAAAACCCTGATTATTGGATGCTAAAAAACCCATCTTCCCTTGTTTCAATAATGAGGAGAAAGGTTGTGTTTGCAGCTTTGGTAGGGTCTAATTTCAGCGTTTTACTTCAAAAAGGAGCATGCTTGGGCATTTTGACTAGTAGAGGCACACAGTTTGCAACTTGCATGTTGGCCAGCTACTTAAACCGACAGCTTAATATTTTGAAGTCCATTGCCCAGACCCCACAGTTTTGTGAACAATACAAGTCTTCATGCTTGACATCACTCTGTCAGCTAATCAGTTCCCCACTTGCCTACGAGTCATGTCCCAGGGATGGTCGACGAGGTGAATTATAGTTCTGTTCACATGATTTTGATCTCACCATTCCAAAATAAGAAAATATCTAGCAGCTGTTTATGTGTCCATGTTGACAAAACAGTATGGAGGAGGCCTAATCTGCCTCAGGACGGTTTCTGCCTGGTCTTGAGACAAGAGAAGCTAATCATCAATGAAAGAGAGATCTACGACAAAGGGTGCATAACCTAAGATAATAAGTTGAATATGTTGCTATTTGAGATATCAATTTTATTGACAACCATACTCCTTAAATGCTAAGTGTAATGACCTTGTGGACTCAAGAAGAGAAAATTCTCTGTCTAATCTATTGATGAAACTTGACACCGAAATGTTATGAAACAAGTATTATTCACACTTCTTTGCTAAAAGTGCAACGACCTTATGAAGTCACTTGGAGAGAAAATACTTGATCTAATCTATCAATGAAATTTGACATTAAAACCTTAAGAAACAAGTGGTAAACATGCTAGTCAATTTGTGTTTTTTTGTCTCCAGCTTGTTCTCTCATGGAAGCCATCAACTTGGGTTGTTGTAATGTTTGACCAAATTTTCACATTTTCAATAACATGATATGGTAGGCAATAATGTATATAAAACCATCAACAGCTTGAACATTTATTTCATGAGGAGTCAAAATGTTGAGGAATTCATCAGGCAGTCTAGGAGTGAAGAGATTGAATTCCGATAAAGAAAATTTCGAGGAAAGTGGAAAACCTTTGTCCCCAAAATGTCCACCACACCACTTACACAAGTTTAGCATCCAACAACAATTCCAATTGAACAAGTGGCATTCAACCTGATTTGACCACATGCTCAAGAAAATTGCTTACTGAAACCTAAAAATTGGATTTGCTTTTAACACGGAAAGCTTTGAACATTATCCAGCTTGTTCTTTCATGTTAACCATCATTAGACTTGGGTTGTTGTGTTGTTTGACCAATTTGCACATTTTCAATAAGGTAGCATCCAAGAACAATTCCAATTGAATAAGTGGAGATATTCAAACCAATTTGACCATGTATTCAAAAAAAATTGCTCACAAAAACTTAAAAATTGTGTTAGTTTTCAACATCGAATTTATGGAAAGTCCTTGAATGCCTTAATGATGTCTTGTGCACTTAGTCTATATTCCGTAAGCACACCCATCACCAAAACATAGGCTTAGTGTTGGTAGAAACAATGTTGAGATTTGAGATACTTTCATGTGAGTTCCAATTTGCTTCCACAAAGTCATTTAAAACTATGACCCAAGTGTGAGGCTGTTCCCAACAGGTACTTCTTGACTATCCAATAGTACTTGACTTCAATACAAGAGCACCCAATCAAACAGTACTAGTTGGGAGAAATATCCAATGTGAATATTATATCCTCGGTTGGAGTTTTAATTTGGAAAAAGAAAGCATATGATTTGTATGCATATTTTGGACCTTGGTTCTTAGTTGTCGTCAACCAACCTTCCAATCGGAGTCAGGTCCCTTTGAAAAAAGTTCCAGATTACAATGTGACAGGCAAGTGGCATTGAGCCGTTTTCACGCAAACACCCTTTTCACACTTTTGGAGATTTCATGTTGATTTGGTTATTGACTTTTTTTGAGACTTGTAAGCAGTGTTTGTTTTGTTGTGACAAATTTTCCGAACTTGGTGAATTTGTTTTCAGAAAATGAAAAAAAGCATGAAAATTTTGCGATTTTCATGGAGAGTTTTCACCATTATTTGATTTTAAAAAATTTAAATTAGCCACATCTAGACCTAGGCACTTCCTAGGTCGTCACTTATAGCAGCACTTTTGAAAAAACAGAATTTGAGAAAAAAAATTCCTGCTTGTAAGTACAGAGTAAAGTGAACACATGTGCTGTTTGGTTGTGTGACTTTGTAATTGTGATGAAGCCATGGCTGAAATAAAGGTAATTCTAGTACCATGTTAATTGGAAATCTGGAAATTTTTAATGAATATATTTAATGAATATTTTCATATTCATTATTAATTGAAAGAATTTAAAAAAGGGTGTAATTTTGGCATTTTATGTAATAAACTTAAATAAGCTAATGTGATTCAGGTTGTTTTTAGAAAAAAATTAATAATTTTTTTTTCCCCAAAGTTGTGACATAGGTGGACTGGTGATCATCTAGAAGAGAACTTAGCCAAATTTGGCTACCAGTCATAGAGTGAAGTAAATGTTTTTAGGATCCCCACTATATTTTGACAACATCCTAGAACCTGTGGTCTAAATATGGTCACTTTGTGCCATTTTTTCCTAACAAAACCTTTGTATGATTCATAGGTCCCATTTTTTTTTTTTTTTGGTTGCATGACAAAATTTCACCCAAAAACGAAAACACTGAATTATGTGATGTGGGGTTCTCGTTTTCCTCTTACCTCTTCTTTGAGGCAAACATCTTGAGAATAGACTTTTGTGGGTTGAGGATTACTACGTTTTCTTTTGCCAAATTAGAGACGAAGATTCACATGTTGAACACCCAATTTCAAATACTTGTAATAATAATTGTTTTTTTCTGGAACCATTTCTTCATTTGTGTAATATTATTAATTCTCTTTATGTCACTATGATTTGGTAAAACTGGGCATCTGAATGTTATATTTAGCAAACTCCTTTAAAGTCACCCCATCCACCTCACGTAATGTAAGGGGGCCTCACTGGCCAATTTAGCCCATTTTATTGCAAGTTCCCTCAGTGACCGAATTGGCAGGCAGCTTCTCATGGCTTCCACTTCAGCCATTCCACCCGAGCTTCACTGATGCTATAATCACATTCTTGAGGCCCTTTATGGTGTCGAATAAGCCATTTGTGCCACATTCAGTCAGGTGTTCTTGTCACTAATTGTCCCAGGCTCCTCTAGCAACAATTATCTTGCAGAATGTTCCATAAATGGCATGCTCTCTAGTCCGTTAAATGTTAAAAACAACTTATTAAGACCTTTGTTGACTTTGCCTACCAAGGCAAGGATATCGTGTTTAGATTCATTATAGTGTATAGTAGCTTAAGGGATTTTGGCCCCTAAGTAGTAGGTCTATTTTTATCAGGGTTTTTGAAACATGATATTATCACTTGTGTTGAAACTTGAGATTAGTTATAGAGTTATGATATCTTGAGGAATTTTGGTTATTTTTTTGGAGGACTTTTTTGAAGATTACATTTTTGCATAGTGAAAGTATTTCCATAATTCTTCTTTGGTCTTAAATACCTTTTTTATGTAAATGGCAAGGTCACAGTGTGACACACCCCTTGTTTCCCTCTTTAATTGTGCAGAATCTGCTTGGATGGCTAACCTTAAGCAGACTGTGCACAATTTGTGAGAACCCTTTTTTACTTTGTAACACCAGTGAGTTGGCAGGCTACTACCCATTCTGTTAAGGTATGACCAAGAAGTTTTATGATTGGAAAACAACCAGCTAGTACTTTGCTTGCTCTTGATAGAGTCTTAAGATAGTTAGTCCTATAGAGAACAAATTGTACTTAAATTGAAACTCCCGAAATAATTAAAAGATTCTTTGAATTATGAAGCATGCATTTAAAACTCAAAAAATATCCCACAAAAAATGGAGTATATTTGAACTAAGAAAAAAGATTCTTCAACAAATCGATTATATATATAATATTTGAGTGTTGGGTAGTTATTAGAAACAGAGAAGCCCCAGCGGTTATCAGGGCGGTTCTTAGGATTCATAATTGTGATTCTCAAAAAATCAAATAAATGGTTGTGATATATAATCACATTTTGAAAATTTTTGAAAAAATTTCAAGTGCAAATTGTGCAAATTGATGCAAATTTTCACCAAAAGATGAATAAAAAAGCGGGTTGCAAATTACATGCAAGGAAAATGTCTGAAAAGTTGGTCCATTTGCGAAATCTGTCCCAGCCATTGAAAGATGTTTGCAGTTAGTGCTTTGTCTTACATTTCCTGGCATCACCTCAACCATGGATCGCTGGTGATGGAGGAACCAGATCTTTCTCTCCAAACAAATGGCATTGGAATTTAAGGATACTTAGTACTAATAAATACATTTGTTATGGGTTGCAATTAACTAATAGATAAGAATATTGGGACAATTAGTCCACATTCAAGGATGTATTAAAAAGTAATAAGAAGTGGCTCTCCATCTTAAGTATTAACTACTCAGGAAGTAATCTCGACACTTGTTTTGCACTGGTTTTTTATAAAGTTTCTCTTGAACTATATCCTTCTATATAAGCCACCTTGTGGGGTATCTTGAAAGATCCATGTCTGCCAAAAAAGACATGAGCAAGTGACCCAGAAGCTGTGACCTGTTTCTTCATCAAAATAACATAAAAACACAGTTAGGCGTATCAGAGGGTAATCCCATTGCCACTCGTGCACATTTTATACTTTATTTTAAAAAAACTCTGCTGAATCACCTGGTTCTCTTAAAACTGGAAATATTTAAAAAACTGGAACTGGTGGTTCTTAAAAAGTTCAAATAAAAACACAACACTGGTATAGGTCTATTCTTTGAAACCAATGCTCTAGTTAGTAGTCCTGGCTAGTGAGGGGTGACCGCGAGCATTTCTTTACTGCAAAATTTTGCTGAAAAGAAAAATGTTTTTGAAAACTTTGAAAATCTAGCTTGTCTGTGCTAAGGTTTTCCTCCATTTCCCCCCAGCCCCATTGCGAGACATTTATTTTAATTTTGCAGTAAGTCATCATTAATATGAAAGGATTTTGAGATTTTTTCACTTGTCATAACTCAGTTTTAGCGAAATTTGGCTAATCTTTTTTAGGGAGTGTGGTCACCCTAGCACCCAGGTTTGTTTTAGGAATTTTTGTTTGTAGCCAATTTAGTGGTGATCATCATCAATTGGCAGATGTAGGAAAAGTGACAATTGATCATCCTCAGGAAGATTAACCCAAATCTGATTATAAATAAAACAATAAAGTACAAATATTTAGTCAGTTTTTTTTATATTTTTGGGCTAAAAAAGGAAAAAAAGAAAAAAAAAAATTGATTTTTTCCCCCTTCCTCCTTGCTTCTAGGGATTGAAAAAAAATAAAATTCAAAATCACTTTTTTTTTAAAATTAAAAATTTGAAAATTTTCTTTTTGACAAAATTTTGCCAGTAAGAGAAGGGTGCTTAGAATTCTATTGCTTTTCCTCAATTTTTTGCTGGAGTGTCAGTAGTCAGCATCCCAGCAGGAGAGATTTTAGCAATAAATTATGACATGTTATTAAAATCTGTCACAAAAAAAAAATCCTTTTATAATCTGGCTACTTACAACAACCAAGAATACCAAAACAGAATAGCCCAAAAAAACTTTCTTGATGCCTTCTAAAAAATAAAAATAAAAACCAAAAAGACAGAGAACATTATGACAGAATAGTTCTATTTGTAAGAAAAAAAGCAACAATGAGAAATTTTGCACAGAAAAGGAACTCTGCTGGTAGCTGCTTAGCACTACAACTCCCTCCTAAATCCTTTAAAAAAAATCACACAATGGTGACTGAGAAAGATCAGTTGACAAAACTAGTCATATATTGCAGCTTCTTCAATAAAAAGGTACAAAAGACAATACGAGTGATGAGGATGATGCAAGCACTGTACTAGTTGACAATGCATTGGGGCACACAATCATGTATGATTGCTCGTGATGAGAGTGAGTCCGCCCTCCACTCCCATTCCCACTCCCTAGTGTTGCTGCATGAGAATTGGAAAAACCTTGAAAACAACATCTAGTATGTACTACACTTAAAGAGTCTTGGTACCACAACGTCCTTGACTATTTTAAATATGATGTGTACATACTACACACCACCAGGAGGGTCCATGAGGGAACAGTTCCTCACTCATGTAAAATATTATAATATATTTGCCATTAGAGAGTCTGGTTTCAATTTCCCAACACCTATTCTTGTGCATCTCAGGGGGTTTTTTTTTCCCCCTTTCCCCTTAGTTTTGTGAGGAAGAGCAGCTGTGGTGTGGAGACCATACACAAGAAGACTTAGCCAAATTTAGTTACATGTCAGAGACCAGTGATTATGAAAAATTTCCGGATTCTTGCCTTCTTAATTTGGTCACCTCTTGGAATCTTTAGTCTAAATCATCTTTAGTCTAAATCAGGGATTTTTATTTATTTATTTATCAATTTTGTTGTGATGTAGCTGAATAGCCAATATCGTCCGTAAGATGATTTAGTCAGATTTGGTTACAGACTAGATGTGAAGATAGAAAAAAACCAGAATACTTGTATATTCTTGGCTACCTACTGGAACTTATTATAAAAATCTGGCAATTTGGAAAAAGAATTCTTCGTAATCTGGTAAACTTGGGCAATTTTTTCTATGAAATTTCCTTTGTAGATTGAAATCATATTTTTCAGGTTGAAATTTGGCAAGATTTTGCCAAAGGGAAAAACACTGGTTGTGTCATTGGCTAGCATTGCAAAGAGAGATTTAGCACTAAATGACAACAAGTTTTCAGAACATAATTTGTCTAAATGGCAAAAGGAAACCAGTTTACAAAACATGCTGCCAAACTAAAATCAGAGTTTAAATGTGACAAAAAAAATTCAAAATACTTTTTTCCTGAAAATTGTTGATTCCTTTCAGAAAAAGAAAGATAAATAATATATGGTGATAATTTTTTAAAAAAAAAAACAGTAACTAAGTAAACAAGAATATATTAAGTAATAATTATCACAAGTAACTACTCCCTCAACACAAACCATGATACAGTTAACTAGTTTGGTAAAATTTTCATAATGCCCAAAAAATATTTTGTTAAAATTTGTTAATAGTTAAAGCAAAGGAGTCGAAAATTCAACTTATTTAAAACATTATAAAAAATATATTTTAATCTTTTGTTTAATTGTAAAAATCAACCACCAAAGATGCTCATACACATGACAAAAGATTCAAACAAATAACAAACTTTAAATATTAAAAAAAACACAAGAACAAGAAAAATAAAAATGGGCATCCATCCATCGTGATAAATAAGCTTTTTTTATGGACCTAGATGTTTAAAATTTTTGAGAACCAAATTCATGTGTTGTCATGTTTAGTCAAACTCTTGCTATTTCATGTAAAACCCTAATTAACAAACACCACCTACAAACAACATGAAATCACTTACATTTCAGTGAAATTTCATACCCGGAGCTTTTAAATTTTTAAATCGCCAAAAAAAATCAAATTCAGAAAAAAAATCTCTAAATATGGCGAAATCTGTGCTGTGTCCAATAGGTTTAGCACCAAGAAAAGAAAGAAAAAGAGAAAAAAAGGCTGAATGTGCTAGTGGTCTACAACATAGTCTAGTACGCAGCTGGTGGGTGGGTTGAAGCTGGGCCAATGTCAAAAGCATAACGCCAGCAGCAGCTTGCTCGCACCTTTCATTGCGAAGAATCTTGCAGACGACGACTTTTGTAGGAATCTGCTGCAAAACATGGGCTCTCTTCTTCTTCTTCAATTGTATAAAAGTCTGCGGAGTATACTTTACAAATGACAATATTATACTACTACTACCTGGAGCTGCACAGTCTGATCTGGCGAGCGGTTCTTAGCAGCATATATGGTTGCTTGATTGTGTAAACAGAGATGATCATGAGTGAGAGAGAGAGAGAGAGAGAGAGAGAGAGAGATCTAGATGATCACAGAAACAACCTCCCGTGCTTAATGTCTTCTCTCCTGACATGATACTCACTGTTGGTCAACAAATGCGTGGTTTCAAGAAGAAATACTGTGGCAGGCTAGTAGCTTGGGTTTACGATATTCAGATCACCTACAGTACGTTCTTGCGGTAATTGCCTCCCTATGGCTTTGGTGGGTTCAAGGTTTGCGATCAGATTCTGTAAAATTTGAACAAGCTAGCTGAACTAGATCTTGATCTAGAGTTTGATACTATACACATGATCAGCAGCTGCTCCGATCTGCCGCCCAAAAAGAATAAGAAATCATACTGGCATTTGATTGATGATCAGGATTCTTTCTTTTGTAATTGCCAACAAAAGGCGGGGTTTTGCAGCTCCTTTTGTTACCGGTTGGTCTTTGGAGTCGAGCGGATCCTGGGCCAGCTGATCTGCTGTTGCAGGTCCTGCAAGACACAAGGAAGCTGCAGCTGGAGCCGGTTCAAGCAAGCAAGAAGTTTTGATGAATATTGGTGGGTACTTGAGCCAGGTGAAGAGGATGGGAGGGTGGGATTGGGCATCAGCTCATTGCTTGGAGAAGATCCAAGAGATGTTGAGCAGGGCCATCAAAGACCAAGAGGATTTGTGGAACATGCTCCTAGCGTCCACATCTTCCCCCGAATTGCAGCAGCAAAGATCTGCAGTTTCTGAGTTGCAGGGTGTCGAAGCTGGTGTTTATGGGTCGAAGCCTGGGCAGCTCGAAGCGGCAGCAGCTGGGAGCAACAGGCAGCAGCAGCAGTTAAATCACACCTGCAGCTACGCGTCCGAGTTCACTCCAACCATGTGGAACTTGAGACATCTAACAGAAAAAGTTGAGAATTCACTGGACTGGTGCCATCTCGCCCTTTGTCGCATCAAAGAGTTCACAGCCCACAGTCCACGCTCCATAAAACCCATCATAAAACAGCAAGCCGCCGCGTCCACGCTCAGGTACCCAAAACTGCACTCGCCTGCTTTGACCCCCCTTCAAATTCCTGCAAGGAACGTGGTCGACGAGCAGGACCTCGCGAGCTTGCTCCTCTCACGGGATGAAACACCCTTTCTTCCTCATGATTGCATGAACTACTTCATCAATAATCCTGGAGGTCGAATCTCCTCGACGTCTACCCTCGCCGATCATCCGTCAGGTACAGCTAGTTCGATCCATGATATTATATGCCTGTAGCTGCAATTCTCGATACAGCTTTATTTTAGGTCTTCTTTGAAGTTCAGGATGGCGACTTGCTGCTGTGCAATATTTCTTTCGTCGCTAGCTAGCTAGCTAGCTGCAAATGGCCGCGGCTGTTCTCCCTATTGCATTAGGGATCTGACGACTCCCAGGAGTGCAGAAATTTGTCCACAATCGACTGTTTGCATACGATTGGTCATGATTCTTGTGATGGAGGCAATATTCTTCATGCATCCCGGGCTTGAGATTTCCAATTTTCAGGTTGTGAAAAATATATAGCTTTGGTAAAACAAATGAGTTGAATTCTTACAATGCACTGGGAATCATCCTGTGGGCAGCTGCTGGTGGTGCAGATGATCAAGTAGCTACTGCTGGCCAGCTGCCAGGAGATTATCAGTTGACGAGGTTGAGCATGCTAGCTTTCGACTTGGAGCCCAGCAGGCAAGGAAAGAACTTTGAAAGAGTAATACCAACTCCCTCACGACCTGCTGCAACAATAGGAATGGACACAGTGATGGATTGGCCGGATTTTCCAGATCATGCAGATCCAGCCATGGTGGTGGACATCTCAGCAGCAGCTTACGACAATAAAGAAGAACAGCAGCTGCAGCTGACAGCAGCCGCAGGAGCAGAAGGAGCAGTTGCGTCCAAGAAAGCAGCAGCAGGTGATCATGGTGATGGGAACTTGTACCTGGCAGCGGCTAATTGCAACCATGTCAAAATGGGTGCAGCAGAAACAGCAAGAGCTACTGCAGACGACCATAGTTTTCCTCTGCAGAACAGTCATGCAGAGGATTGCACGGAAGCAAAATTCACAGATTGGGACGACCCGATTTGCGGCCGGCCACTGACGTCAGGACACAACCTAAGTCGTGCGAAACGCGACAGGTACGTACGTCGGTTAAAGTAATACATGAACAGTCGCCGAGCTGGTAGACCCAAATTTCCTCTTTTTGAAGCTCAGTCCCACGTCCCATAACATGCCTGGTCAAAAGTATACCCTAAAAGAGTCAAAAGTCTTACCATGTCAAAGCTTGTCTAGAAAATTAATAATTTAAGTACGTAGTAGCTCGTTTAAATTATTAATTTTCTAGCCAAGGTTTTTAGCAAACTATAATATTGAAGTTTGAAAAAATAATAATAAAATAAAAAATAGTAATATATATATATACACACACATATATATGTTTTGGTTTGACATTTCATGTTACATTCCAAATTTTTTTATTCAAAATTTTATGGAGTTTTGGGGAAATATGGTAAGACTGTTGTTGATATTTATCCCCAGTAGTAACTACACTTACTACTGTTGATCAGTGTAGTTTCCTCATCAACAACTTCCCATTTGGTGCCTGGATCGACTTGCAGAGAAGTGGACGTCAGCATGGGTACGTCAGATGATCAGAAAGCTTTGGTGGTGACATACCAGCGTCTGCGACCGGGAGTGGACATCAAGAGGGGAATTCCGGAAGATGGACATCGAGGCTGGAAGAAATACGGAAGCAAAAGCATTCAAAATGCCAACTTTTGCAGGTAGCTAGTGTTTCGATCTGCTGTATCCGCTTTATGTACTGCAGTAGCAGCTAGAACAATATTTTCGCCTTCTGAATTCGTATTGTAACTGCAGTAGGATTGGTCCATGGGTGAAGTCCTATGAGTCATGATCCACCCTCATCGGCTCATGAGTGATTCACAGTTTCTAGCTTGAATGCAGCTAGCTATATGCAAGGGGATTGCAGGCGCATGATGTAAGCCACCCATGAGTTGAGCTAACGAATATATCGGTTCTTAAATGGTGTGCTTGCAGAGGCTATTACAAGTGTAGTGTCAAGGAGTGTAATGCAAAGAAGTCGGTGCAGCCCACAGACAAGGACCCTTCCGTCTTCCAAGTCACCTATACGGGTACTCACACATGCTCCAGCACCTACCCTCGCAGGAAAACACACAGAATTGCGAACATGCAACCAGCTGCTACTGCTGTTCCTGCTGCATCAGCGCCCCAAGTACTTCACGAGTCGCAGCCCATGCGTAGTACTCCAAGCCATGATATTGAAGCAGCATCAGCATGCCAGAACGAACCAAAACCAGCTTCACCCGCGCAAGTTCCTTCAGAAGATCAGGATCACCGCGTCGGACCAGAAACACCGGAGAAGCTGGAGTACGCCTCCTCAGTTGTCCATCTGCCTGCACTTTCGACTCCAGTAATTACAGACGCGGTTAAACAAAAAGTGCTACACCAGCAGGCAACAATTTCCTCTAGTTTGTCAGAACTTGCACTTACTGCAGCATCAACGGGACATGCAGCAGCAGATCAGCAGCTCACTAGAAGCTCTGATCTGGAAAGCTGCCTTGCAGCAGAATCGCTGATGTCAACTGATTCTAGCATGACACAAGCTGCTGCTGCTGCTGCTACAGGCCGCAGCCATGACATTCAAGACTGGAAAATTACTAGATATGCATTAATAGATCAGGAGGATCAGCATGAGGAGGGGTTAAGGGATGTAGAGAATATGAATATCGATAGCTACTGCATCTTGAACGAATTACAAGCTGCTGCATATGAAGATGATGATGATCGTCATCATCATCTACACGTTGCAAATAACCAGCTGCTACACAA
>Ga0116227_10006369_pt1 | contig 23958 bp, 17 predicted proteins | sample S1TSphgellanicum_FD_89693 | JGI IMG/M metagenome (GOLD analysis project Ga0116227, IMG submission 89693) | Host-associated microbial communities from peat moss isolated from Minnesota, USA - S1T2_Fb - Sphagnum magellanicum MG | ecosystem: Host-associated > Plants > Peat moss > Unclassified...
AAGCATGCTGAATTTGCGGCACGCATAGACCAAATCGAGCCACGCTATGCGCGGCTGCTGGGGCTCGAGGCGTCCAGACCAAAACTTGAGGCGGCGGAGGCAACGGCTCGTGCCACTCTGGAGAAGTTCACTTACCCAGCGGCTCAGGATGCGACCCAGGCTGGCAACGACGCCCAGCAAAAAATTCGTGCGGTGCTTACCGCGGCAAAGCTCGACATCAGCAGCAGCCAAGTGCTGGCGCCAAAGGCGGATGGCGACATGGAGCGCATTCCAATCAGCGTGAGAGCCGAAGGGGAGCTGTTGGCGCTCCAGACGGCGTTGGTCGGCCTGGGCAGCCAGAGCCCTGCCATCCTCATCGACCGCATGAATATTCAGGCCAGCAGCTACCTCCGCCCCGAGGTCAGCCGCCTGATGGTGCAGTTTTCGTTCTATGTGCTGCGAGCCCGATCATGAGCGACAGTCTTGCTCTCATGGCGCGCAATGCAGCGCCTCGTGCCGTTGTCCTGTTGCCACCCGTGCTGCTGGTCATTCTCGCCGCTCTGTGGGTCAGTCCATCCGGAGCGCTCCGCAACGTCGTGTGGGAGCCGCCACAAGCGCTGGTGCCGGATTTTTCCGAGGGCAGTTCCTCCGTGCTGGATGCTTCCCGTAGCACCGACCCCAGTCAGTTCGTCGCCATTCTGGAGCGGCCGCTCTTTTCTGCCACACGGAGGCCGCCGCCGCCCAAGATCGTGGAGAAGGTCGAGCCACCGCCTCCGCCTGATCCTCTGGAGAAGGTGCGCATTCTCGGCGTCTTCTCGAGTACGGCAGGCGGAGGTGCAATTGCCGATGTGGAAGGCAAGGCGCGCCGTATCTTGGTAAATGACATGGTCGGCGCATGGAAGCTTGCGGCTGTCAGCAGCCGTGATGTCACCTTCAAGCGTGGAACTGACTCGCGTGTGATGAGCCTGACACGAGCGAGGCCTGCACCGCAGGGGCCTGCCACTTTCGTACAGGGAGGGGTTCCGCGCGGAACGGCGATGCCAGCGCCGCCGGCCGGTCTGGCTCCTGCGGCGGGGCCGCCACGTTCATCGGGGCTTCCCATTCCGATGCCGGATGGGTCATTTCGGCTACCTCCGTGAAGATCGTCCTGCCGGCGTAGCCGTATGAAAATTTTCGTCTATAGAGCATGTTGCAGAAACCGTGCTCCGCTTGCCACTCAGGTGGTGGTGTTTCAAGACCGCCCCGCGTCGGACCGGGGCGCGGCGGTCGCTTCCCTATTTCATCCAGGCCGGACTTGCCGCGAGCCTGTTCGTCAACGATCGCACGTATGAACCACTTTCGCATCGCCACGCTATCTGCCCTGGTTGTCGCCGCATCCAATGGCGCCTGGGCCCAGGCATCCCCGTCGCCGGACGCCGCAGCGGCGGCGTCAACGGCAGTCGGTACATTGGAGATGGTGCCGCCCGCGACACCCGCTGCGATCGGTACTGCGGAATCGACCCCCAACGAGGCAGGAGTGACCAAGGAGCCACGCATCATCCGTGGCAATGACCAGGTCATCGCTCCGCCCAAGGCCAATGTCCGTCCCATCACCGGTGCTCCCAGCTCTTTCAAATTCGAGGAAGCACCGATCGCTGAGGTTGCCAACGTCATCCTTGGTGAAATCGCCAAGACCGACTTCGTCTTCCACGGCCAGGTCGGCGGCACGGTCACGCTGGCCACGCGCGAGCCGGTCACGCCGGACCAGGCCGTTTTCCTGCTGGAAACGGCACTGCAGGCCAACGGCCTGGTCATGGCGCGCGATGCCCGCGGTACGTACCACATTGGCAAGCCCGACGCGCTCAAGGGCATCGTCGCGGCGCCTCGCCAGTCCGTGGGCGGCACCCTGCCCCCAGGCTTCGGCGCCGTCATCGTGCCCTTGCGCTACATCGGGGCCGGCGAGATGGCCGCGATCCTGCGCCCCATTGCCGGCGCCGATGCGCTGGTGCGGGTGGATACGGTCCGCAACCTGCTGGTCATGGTCGGCACACGTGCCCAGGCCGAGGGCTGGCTCGACATCGTCTCCACCTTCGACGTGGATTTGCTCAAGGGCATGTCCGTCGGCGTGTTCCCGCTCAAGTACGCCTCGGTGGCAGAAGTGCAGGCCGCGCTGCAGATCGTCAGCGGAGGTGGTCAGCCAGCGGGGGCCGCGCCGTCGCGCCCCGGTGCTCCTGGTACCGCCACCGCATCCACGCCGGCTGCGACCTCGCAGGCCGCTGGTGCAGCAGCGCTGGCAGAGTCCAATCCGCTGTTCGGCGCGTTGCGCATCATGCCGATCGAGCGCATCAATAGCATCCTGGTGGTGACGCCGCGTGCCGCCTATCTGGAAGAGGCGCGCCGCTGGATCGAGCGGCTCGACAAGCCCAGCGACAACGGCAATGAGCCGCAGCTCCACGTCTACAGCGTGCAGAACGGCAATGCACGGCATCTGGCCCAGGTGCTCAGCGGTATCTATGGGGGGGGCGCGGGCAATGCCAGTGGCGGTACCGGCATTGCGCCAGGCCTGAGTTCTTCATCTGGCATCAGCAATGGGCTTAGCAACAACAGCTTTGGCGGCGGTGGCTTTGGCTCCAGTGGCTTTGGCGGCAGTGGATCTTCCGGCGGCGTCGGCATAGTGAGCGGAAGTGGTTTTGGCAGCACGTTCGGCTCTTCGGGGATGGGCGGCAACAGCACGTTTGGCGGCAATTCCAACAACAGCAATCAGCAGGCTGGTCGAGGTAACAGCGTCAGTGCCGTCACGTTCAACAACGGCGTGCGCGTGATTGCGGATGATGTCAACAATGCAGTGCTGGTCTACGCGTCCAACAGCGAATTCAGCAAGATCGAAGCCACGCTCAAGCGTCTGGACGTGCGTGTGCCGCAGGTACTTATCGAGGCGAGCATCATCGAGGTTACGTTGAAGGGCAACCTCCAGTATGGCCTCGAGTGGTCCTTCCAGAACGGCGGTAGCGGCCTCACCGGTGTCGGGGCGCTCAGTAGCAAAACAACCGGGCTGCTAGGCGGGGCAACGCAAGGGTTCTCCTACACCATCACCAATTCCGCTTCAGCCGTGCGAGCTGCGTTGACAGCGTTGGCTACGGACTCCTTGGTCAAGGTTATTTCAAGCCCTTCATTGATGGTCATGGACAACCAGGTGGCTTCCATCATGGTGGGTGATCAGGTGCCGATTCAGACCGGGACCACCATCGTCACTGGCGTAGGTACCACCAACAGCTTCCAGTACAAGGACACTGGGGTGCAGTTGCAGGTTCTGCCCTCGGTCAATGCGGGCAACATCGTCACCATGCAACTTAGCCAAGCGGTGACGGATGTGGGCACCATACAGGATCAAGCGACAGGCCAGTTCCCTTTCCGTCAGCGGCAGATCACCAGCAAGGTCGCAGTGCGTTCCGGAGAGGCGCTTGTACTGGGGGGGCTGATCCGCGACAACACCGGCAACGGCAATAACGGCATTCCGTTTCTCAAGGATTTGCCTATCGTTGGGGCTGCCTTTGGCAACACCACGGTATCCAAGGATCGCACCGAGCTCATCGTCATCCTCACGCCGCGCGTGGTCCGGGCCGACGAGGACATCCGCGACGTGGGCTCCGAAATGCGTGACCGGATGAAGGGAATTTTTTCGGATGACCGCCTCTCGAACCAGCGCCGTTCGCCTTCAGGCGGATCGGATCCGCTGGTGGAGCAGTCGCCGGGCATGTCGAAATTGCCTGATCCTGCCACCTACATCAAAACTCCCAACTGAATACAGACCAAGAGGCCTCGCCCATGTTTTTCACTTGCAGCACCACCCGTTTGACCAATGACATCGACGCCACCCCAGCCTGCGCACCGGCGAGCTTGCGCCGTGCGGTTTTGGCTGCAACCCTCGTAGGGGCTGGCATGTGGCTGTCGGGTTGCGCATCGGTGACGCCGCAAACGCCGGAGCAGCTCGTGACGCAGCGTGCGGCAGAACGCTGGAAGCTCATGATGGCCGACAAGTTCGAGGCGTCTTATGAGTACACGGCGCCTTCCTATCGCGCCCTGACGGATTTCAAGGCCTATCGCCTCAAGTACGGTGCTGCCGACTACTGGCTCAATGCTGAAGTTTCCAAGGTCACGTGCTCCAGCGATACGAGTTGCACGGCCGTGATGCAGATCAGCATGAAGAACCTCACGGCCATCCGCCGGCCGCCCACCCTGACAAATGCGGTTGACGAGACCTGGGTGAATGAGGGTGGCCGCTGGTACTACCTCCCGACGTTGTAACAGGCTGGCCGGCCTGCGGCTGCCTCAGCTGTAGACGCCGAGCGCTGCCAGCTCGCAAGCCGCGCTGCGTCATGTCTGACGCGCCTACGGCCTCGGGTGCCGATTGCACTGCCCAGAGGCGTCTCCCCCCAGTGGCGCTGCCGGGCTGGCACTTGGCCCACTTCGCTCAGTGCCAGCGATTGCATCGCTTCCCGGCGCAGCTTTCGGCGTAACCCTGGTTGTGACCTGCACGGGGGCGCGGCACCCTGCGAGTCTTTCGTATTTGTACAAGGACTCCGCCACTATTTCTCCCAAAAGTGCTGGCGGGCGCGGGTCGGGTGCCGCAAAATTCCGCACGCAACGTGCGGGGGGCGACCTAAAGCTTTCGCGCCTCACGCGGCCCTTGCCGCAGCCGGAATCGTCTGGCCCCTGCCCCTTTGTGGTTGCTCACTCTGCTCTTGCAATGAGCGCTCATCTCATGCACGCTTGCCATTGTTACAGCGTCGTAGCGATAAACTATGAATGCGTGATCCAAGTCGCTACAAAAAGTTTGACGCTGCGCGCTGGTCCGGCTACGCTCTGCACCGCTCTCGACGAGACGTGGGTGCGCGAGGGAGGACGTTGGTAGTTCCTGCGGTATTTGTGGTGCTGCCGGCAGCGAGGAATGCAATGAAGATTGCAGCAATCGTGCTGGTGTATTCAAGATGTTGCGGGGGGCCAACAAAAATGGAGCCTGTGAGTGAAAGTCTGCTGACACCAAGCTCTCCCTGCTAACATCTCGTGGCGTACACGCTCTTTGTAGTTGCGCTTACCAACTTTTTCCATGGAGTTATTAATGAAGAAGAGTCTTCTGTCTCTGAGCATCGGCGCCTTCATCGGCGGCTTGACGCTCGCCGGCGCAGCCAACGCAGCCGTGTCGATCCCCGGTACCGGTAATGCGAATGGCGCTGCTGGTGTTGACAAGGTCAATGCCACCACCGCTGGTGCGACGCTGGAACTGAACCAAGGTGGCATCGGCCACATCGGCATCATTCCTTACTTCAGCACGCAAAACGGCAACCAGACGCTGATCAGCATCACCAACACGGACACCACCAACGGCAAGGCCGTGAAGGTGCGTTTCCGCAGTGCTGCCAACTCTGACGACGTGTTCGACTTCACGCTGTTCCTGTCGCCTGGCGACGTGTGGACGGCCAACATCAGCAAGGACGCCGCCACCGGCCTGTCCAAGCTGCTGACCACGGACAACTCCTGCACGCTGCCCGCAACGGCTGACCTGAACCGCAACTTCATCACCGACCGCCTGCCGGCCGTGACGACGGCCTTCACGGCCGACACGCGCGCTTCCTGGACGCGTGAAGGTTACGTCGAAGTGCTGAACATGGCGGACATTCCGCCGTTGCTGGCTGCCGACGGCACCGCCAACGCCACCTACAACGCTGTCAAGCACAGCGCTGCAGGCGTGCCGACCTGCGATAGCACGCAACTCGCCAAGTTCCTGGTGAATCTGGCTGATGAAAAGGCTGCCAACGCTCTGGGCCTCAACACCCCGACGACCGGCCTCTACACCAACTCGTTCATCATCAACACGGCCAACGCCTTCATGGCATGGTCGACGGAATCTACCGCTGTCCAAGCACAAAACGGCAATGTGCCTGCTCGTGGCCGTATCGTGCTGTCGCCGCAGACCAACGCTGCTGCTACCGGCACGGTCGCTGCCCTGACGGCAGACCCGCTGCTGGCCCAGGGTCTGCTGGCTGCGCAAGAGTTCGACTTCCCCGATCTGTCCACCCCGTACGTTGATGCTACTCCTCTCGCAACGAGCGGCGTTGGTTCTCCGTCGGCTCAAGCTGAGCGCCTGACGGGCTCGCTGGCTGTTCAAAGCGTCAAGAACGACTACAGCACGCTGGCAGCGATCGGCTCCAAGACGGACTTCACGTTCTCCATGCCGACCCGCCGCTACCACGCTGCAGTGAACTACGCTGTGTCGCCGAATGCACGTGTCTTCACGGCTCCGACCACGCTGTCGTACTTCACGGCTAACAACACCTCCCTGTCTGGCAACCTGCTGTGCGTCGCACCTGGCGTGGCTGCAGCCGTGACCGGCTATGACCGTTCCGAGCGTTTCCTGTCCAGCGGCGCTGTTGTGTCCCCGGGCCAGGCTGCGTCCCTGCAGTTCTGCGGTGAAGTCAGCGTGCTGACCATCAACAACGACGCAAACTCGCCTGCTGGCAAGGGTGTGCTCGGTGCTACCGTGGCTGTGCAGAACGTGTTCACCAGCTACCAAGAAGGCTGGATCAACATCCAGACCCCGGGTCTGGGCAACGGCCTGCCGGTTCTGGGCTCTGCCTACACCAGCGCTGTCGGCGCACCGGCTAACGGCGTGTCCACCAACTTCGGCTGGACCTTCAAGCACAAGACCACCAAGTAAATCGGGTGTGATCTAGTGGCCGGCTTGTTCGCAAGCCGGTTCAAGAAAGGGCCGGAGTTTTCTCCGGCCCTTTTTCTTTGGTGCTTCGGAAGCGCGGGTGGTACGGCACAATGCTGCTTTTACGTGTGCCACCGATCATGCTGAATCAAGTGCTTTCTTCTGCGGTTGCTCCTGCCGCATCGGCCCATCGAGGCCCTTCGTGCGCGCTGCGCACGCGCATCGTTCGCCCCCTGCTGGTCGCCATGTTGGCGTTTGGTCCGGCAGCTTCGGTTTCCTGGGCGCAGCAGGCCCTGGCGCAAGGGCCGCAGGGCGTACAAGTGACGGATGCGGACATGGAGTCCGAGGCCGCGCGTGTCCCCGAGGCTGCCCGGCGCACGGTATTCAGCAAGCCGCAGAACGTTTCCTCGGCCGTATCCAACCTGTATACCCGGCGGGCGTTGGCGCTGGAGGCCGAGAAGGCCGGCCTGGACAAGAATCCCCAGACTGCCGCGGCATTGCGCATTGCGCGTGATCGTGTGCTGTCGGACGCACGCATCGCGCAGATCGACGCTGCCGCCGCGCCGGATGGCAAGGCCCTGGAGGCCTACGCGCGCACGCTGTACAACGCACAACCGCAGCGCTTTCAGGCGCTGGAAGAGGTACGGGTACGGCACATCTTGATCCGCTCTTCGGAGCCGGGTGCCAAAGCCACGGCAGAGAAGTTGCTGGCCGAGTTGAAGAATGGTGCGGATTTCGCCAGCCTCGCTCGCGAGAAGTCCGGTGATCCTGGAAGCGCCGCCCAGGGCGGAGAACTTGGTTTCATTGCCAAGGGGAAGACCGTCCCGCAATTCGAGCAGGCAGCCTTCGCCCTGCAAAAGCCTGGTGAGCTGTCGCCAGTGGTGGAGAGCAGCTTCGGCTTCCACATCATTGAATTGGAGGAGCGCAAACCCGCAGGTGTGCGCCCCTTCGAGGATGTGAAAGAAGGGCTGATGGCCGACGCGCGCAACAAGGTGCTGGAGGATGCACGCTCCGCCAAGTCTTCCGCTCTGCTCAAGGATGCCAATTTCAACGAGGCGGCCATCGAGGCCTTTTCCGGTCGCTATCGCTGAGTATCCGTCGTGGCCTTCAGGCGCCGCCTGCACGCGGGTTGACCCCTCTGTTTGTCTCTGTTCATGAACTTGCTGGATGACGCCCGCGCCCTATGGCGCGCGCGTGCGCTGGTGGCCGTCATGACGCGCCGCGAAATCGCGGCGCGCTATGCGGGTGCGGCGGGCGGCATCGCCTGGGCCTATGTGCAGCCGCTGCTGACCGTGGCGGCGTACTTCCTGGTGTTCGACGTGGTGTTCGCCATGCGGCTGGGCGAGAACGCGCCCACGCACCGGGCCGGTGCCTACCTGATCGTGGGCTCGCTGCCCTGGATGGCGTTCTGCGACACGCTGGGGCGCACCATGAACAGCCTGCTCGATGCAGGCAGCGTGCTGCAGAAGAATGCGCTGCCGCCGGTGCTGTTCGTGGCCCGCTCGGCCTTTGCCAGCAGCATCGTGTACGCACCGCTGATCCTGCTGCTGGCGGTGGCCTACATCCCGGCCCACCACATGAGCCCCGCGCTGCTCGCCTTGCCCGTGCTGCTGGCCCTGCAGGTGCTGCTGTGCCTGACGCTGGGCTACCTGCTGGCGATCCTGGCCGCGGCACTGCGCGATACGGTGCAGATCGTGGGCTTCCTGCTGTCGGTCGGCATCTTCCTGTCGCCGGTGCTGTTTCCGCTGAGCCTGTTTCCGGCGGCCTGGCGCTGGGTGCTGTGGCTCAACCCCATGACGCCGCTGCTGTTGGGCTACCAGGACGTGCTGTTGCAGGGGGCCTGGCCTTCCTGGACGTCCTGGGCCGGCGCAGCCGCGTGGTGGCTGGTGGCGGCGGCCCTGCTGGCGGTTGCGGTGCGCCGCAGCCGCGAGCAACTGGTGGACTGGCTGTGAGCCCGGTGCAACCCGCCGACGCGCCGGTGCTGCGGGTGTCCGCCGTGGGCAAGGAATACCGCCTGTACGCGTCGCCGCGCGACCGGCTGAAGGCGCTGGTGACGGGGCGCCGCTACCACCGCAGCCACTGGGCGCTGCGCGAGGTGTCGTTCGAGTTGCGGCGCGGGCAGTGCCTGGGCGTCATCGGCGACAACGGCGCGGGCAAGAGTTCGCTGCTCAAGCTGCTGGCCGGCACGGTGCAGCCGACCACCGGGCGCATCGAGCGCATCGGCCGCGTCACGGCCATCCTGGAGCTGGGGGCGGGCTTCCATCCCGACTTCACCGGGCGCGACAACCTGTACTTCGCGGGCAGCCTGATCGGCATCGGCCAGGCCGACATGCAGCGCCTGGAGCCGGAGATCGCCGAGTTCGCCGAGCTGGGCGATGCCATCCACCGGCCGGTGAAGACCTATTCTTCCGGCATGGTGGTGCGCCTGGCGTTTGCGCTGGTGACGGCGGTGCAGCCGGACGTGCTGATCATCGACGAGGCCCTGGCCGTGGGCGACCAGCATTTCCAGAAGAAGTGCATCGAACGCATCACGGCCTTCCGCAAGGCGGGCTGCACGATCCTGTTCTGCTCGCATAGCCCGTACCACATCCGGCACCTGTGCGACGTCGCGCTGTGGCTCGACGGCGGCCGGGTGCGCGAGATCGGGCCGACCGAGCCGGTGCTGGGCGCCTACGAGATGCACACGCGCCTGCGCAATGCGGAGGACGGACTGGACATCGCCGACCCCACGCCTGGCGAGGGCGATGCCACGGGTGGCGCGGACGCCGCTGCACCGATACGGCTCCCCCCCAGGGATGAAGGCGCTGCCTGCATCGTGTCGCTGGCGGTGGCCGGCCTGGGCGAAGGGGATCCGCCATTGCTCGAGAGCCGGGACCTGGTGGCGACCATCACGGTAAGGGGGCGAGCGGACGAGCGGCCCAACATCGGCTTCATGATCGAGCAGTCGCGCGGCTCGGGCATCACGTCGCTGGCCACGCACGAAGAGGGCGCGGTCCCGGTGCGGGGCGAGGACGGGCTGTGGCGCTCGGTGCTGACCTTCCCGGACCTGCCGCTGCACAGCGGTGAATACGTGGTGAGCGCCTTTCTGTTCGATGAAAGCGGCCTGATCGTGTACGACGAATGGCTGCGCTACCTGCATTTCCGCTTCGTGTCGCCGACGCTGATGCCGGGCCTGGTACGGCTGCCGCACCGTTGGGCTTGATGCGGGCAAGCGGGACATATGCTCCTGAAATGGTAGCTGGAAGCCAAGGAGCAACCTTGGCTTCTGGCCATTTTCTTTTGAATTCTTGCGGCGTGGCTGCCACGGCCGCCACGCCTGCAAGGGCATGAGGTGTTATCGATGAACCAATCCCTGGACGGACGGCTGCCGAGCGACTGGCTGGCAGCGGGGCAGTCGCATCTGGCCGCAGGCGAACGCCAGGCCGCGGCCGATTGCCTGGGGCGCGCGCGCGCGTGCGGCGAGACCCGCCTGGCCGCCCACAACCTGATCGAGCGGCATGGGCTGGAGGGCGCTTTCACCGCCTGGATGGGATGCCCGTGCGAGATCGCGCCGGCCGACGACATCTTCCGCTTCTTCGCCGAGCACCCGCTGAGCATCAACCCGCTGCGGGACTACCTGGCCGATGGCTGGCGCACCTTGTCCGAGCTGATGCTGCTGCTGGAGGCGGTCGACCAGCCCCTGCTGAAGACGCCGCACTTTCTGGAGTTTGCGAGCGGGCATGGCCGCTTCACACGGCATCTGGTCAAGGTGCTGGGCGCCGGGCGGGTGACGGCGAGCGACGTGGTGCCGGATGCGATGGACTTCGCCCGGGACGCCCTGGGCGTCACGGCGCTGCTGTCGACGCGCGAGCCCGAGGCGTTGACATGGCCGGCACGCTATGACGTGGTCTTCGTGCTGTCCTTGTTCAGCCACCTGCCGCGCCGTACCTGGGGGCGCTGGCTGAAGAAGCTGTTCGAGGCCGTGGCGCCCGGAGGCCTGCTGGTGTTCTCGACCCACGGCGCAGAGGCCGCGCTGCGCCAGGGCGTGCAGTGGGATGCCGAGGGCTTCTATTTCGCCGCCGCCAGCGAGTCGCAGGCCATCGACGTGGCAGACTACGGGACGGCCTTCACGTCGCAGGCGTTCGTGCAGGCGCGCATCGCCGAAGAGATCGGCGCCGCCGGCCAACTGGCCCACTTCGCGCCGCAGCATTTCTGGCACCACCAGGATGCGTACGTGGTGCGCCGCCCAGGTTGATCCGCTTTCCTATTTCCTGAATTTCACGCCCTGGATTTCTTCTGCCATGCACGCAAGTTCCCTACAGCACGTCGAACGCCTGGTGCGTACCTATCTGGCCGATCGCCCGTCGCTCGACGTCGTGGACATTGGCAGCTACGACGTGAACGGCAGCTACAAGCCCTTCTTCGACCGTCCGGGCTGGCGCTACCGCGGCGTCGATCTGGCGGCGGGTCCCAATGTGGACGTGGTGCTGACCTCTCCCTACCGCCTGCCGTTTCCCAGCTACTCGGTCGACGTGGTCGTGTCGGGCCAGGCGTTCGAGCACGTCGAATACTTCTGGCTCACCTGGCTGGAGATGGCGCGGGTGCTGAAGCCGGGCGGCCATATCCTTCTGCTGGCGCCATCCCGTGGGCCTGAGCACCGCTTTCCGCAGGACTGCTGGCGCTTCTACCCGGACAGCTATCGAGCCCTGGCGAACTATGCGGCGCTGGAGCTGCGCGAGGTCTCCACCGACTGGGAGCCGCATGCGGACCCCGACAGCGCGCCCTGGGGAGATACCGTGGGGGTGTTCCGCCAGCCGGAGCTGGCTTGGGCCACCCGCCTGCGCCGCTCGGTGATGCAGCAGCTGCGCTACGCGCTGCTGCCCGGCTACCGGGCCTGAAGCCCCGCCACTGCGGGCACGGCCTCAGGCGTTCAGCCAGGTCTTGATCCGCGTCTGCCAGCGCAGCGGTACGGCGCGGGCGACGCCGCGCAGCCCCGGCGCCGAGCGCAGCCGCACCAGCACCCGCAGCAGGCCGCGCCGCGCATGCAGGCCTGTCTGTCCCGGCAGGTCGGTCCGGTCGGGCTGGTGGGCCGCGATGAACGCGCGCGTCAGCGGCTCGGCGGGGGCCGCGGCCGGCATCTGGTCGAGGTGGGTGAGGTAGTCGCGGGCATAGTCCCAGTCCTGGATCAGGGCTTCGGTGCCCGGATGGGCCGCCACTGCCCAATACGGGGACGGCGGGTTGCCGGTGACGAAATGCCGCTCCCGTACCTCCTCGAAGAAGCGCAGCCACTCGCCCGCGGGCGTGGCCCAGGGTTGCAGCCAGCTCCACTTGCGTCCGCTCAGGCGCTCCGGGAAGGCTCCCAGGTCGGGCGCCACCACCGGCACGCCGGCCTGCAGGCAGGCGCTCAGCGTGTAGCTGTAGGTCTCTGGCCACTGTGCCGGGAACCAGACGAGGTCCGGCTGCAGCCACTGCAGGAGTTCGGGAAGCTCCGCCTCGTCATACTCGCCGTGGACGCTCAGCGCGCTCTTGGGGCGGGTGCGCAGGTTGCGGTAGGCGTAGCCCAGCAGATGGAATTCGAGGGGCGCGCCGCGCTTGTGGGCCTCGACCGCCACGTCCTCCAGCACGTCGGCGCCCTTGATGGGGCTGAGGGCGCCGATGACCACGATCTTGAGCGGCGCGTTCTCTGCCAGGCGGCGCGGCGCGGGCACCGGCAGCGGCTGGTGGGCCGTCACGTCGGTATGGGGTGCCACGCAGATATCGGCCTGCGGCAGGTAGCGCAGGAAGCGGCGCGCGGCATCGCGGCTGGGTACCAGCACGTGGCGCGCCCGGAGCACGAAGCCGCCATAGCGTGCACGCCAGGCCTCGATGCCCATGCCGCCCGGGGCCGGGCTGCTCTCCAGGCAGTCGATGCATTGCACGATGCCTTCCTCGCCGCAGTACCCGTTGCGCTTGTCCGTCATGGAGATCTGCGGGCACAGGGCGTAGAAGTCGTGGGCGGTGAAGTCGAAGGGCAGGCCCAGCCGTTCAGGCAGGGCCATGACTTCCGCGCCGTGCCCCAGCAGGTGGTGGTAGTGGAGATGTCGCACGCCCAGCGCCTGCAGGGCGGCCACGAGCTCGTCGAACTCCTCGGGCAGGCGGAACATCAGGGCCAGGGCTTCGTCCTGGCCGACCAGGCGCAGCAGCACGCCGCCGGCCGTGGGCGTCAGCATGAAGAAGCTGGCGCGGTCGCGCAGGTGCTCCGCCAGTTCGCCTACATGCCTCAGGGTGCCGCCATGGCGGTCGTGCATGACGGCCAGGACGACCGGCAGGCCGCGCGCCTGTACGCGGGCCAGGTCCACCGCCTGCCGCGCACCGCGGGCCGGATCTTCGGCGATGAAGCGGTGGACGGTCGATTCGTAATGCGGATACATGCGCCGCAAGGTTTCCATGGCCGCGCGCTCCCGCGGGCTCTTGCCAGCTCCAAAGCTCACGCCGCCGGCATGCATGACGAAGGTGTCGAGCGCATGCAGGTTGCGCCAGCCGGCGGCCGTGGCGCGCAGGCAGAAATCGTTCTCTTCGCCGTAGCCCTTGCCGAAGGTCGCCACGTCGAACAGCCCGACTTCATCGAGGCTGTCGCGCCGGATGTACATGCAGAAGCCGATGCCGGTGGGCACATCTGCCACCTGGCCTGCATTGGCGGCGGCGAAGAGCCTGTCGAGCGAGGCCGTGTCGTAGCCGGCCGGCAGGTCGTTGTCCTGGCAGAAGCGCGGATAGCTGCAGATGGTGGCGTTGTTGGAGAAGGGCGTGACCGAGGCCACGCGCGCGTCGGAGTAGGCGGCGCGGCGCAGGCGGTCGAGCCAGTCGTTGGCGACTTCGGCATCGCTGTTGAGCAGCACCACGTCGTGCGCGTTGCTGAGGGCCATGCCGCGGTTCACGGTGCCGACGAAGCCGAGGTTCTCTTCATTCTCGAGCAATAGGTAGCGGCTGTCCTGGCCGTCGATGCTGCGCAGCCACTGCGTGACTTCGGGCTCCGGGCTGGCGTCGTTGATGACGACCAGGCGCAGCGGCGTATTGCAGCTCTGGGACAGCACCGACTCGATGCAGCGGCGGGTGTCTTCCAGCCCGCGGTAGACGGGGACGATCACATCGACCGGCTGGGCGGGCGGCGCCATCGGATGCGCAATGCGCGGCTCGACCGTGCCAGCGCCCGTCGACGGCTTCAGCTGCTGCTGGAGCCACATCTTGGCCTTGATGAGCGGCCGGGTGGCTCGGAAGACGGTGGACTGCTCGATCCAGCGCAGGTGGGTGGCCAACTGGTCGAATTCGCCGACCAGGCGGTGGTGGTCCGACTTCAGGGCATTGAGCTCGGCACTCAGTCCGCGGCGCTGTTCCTGCAGCAGCTTGTTCTGCTCGGCCAGGTGCACGCGCTGCTCGCTGACGCTGGCGGTTTCTGCGCGTTCGTGCTGCAAGGCGCGCAGCGCCTCCCCGCGTTCGTGCTGCAAGGTGCGCTCGTGCTCGGCATGGTCGGCTGCGGCCTGTCGTCGCAGCTCCTCGATGCGCTGCGCCAGCGGTGTGACGCTGCCGGAAAGCGCCAGGTAGTCGGCCGACATGGGCCAGCCCAGCTCGACTTCCAGGGTGCGGGCGGCCCTGGTGGCCTGCGGCGGAATCGGCAACTGGATCCAGGGGTCGTCGCCGTGCAGGAGCACCATGGCGGCGTGGGGCAGCAAGGCATTGTTCGACAGCACCATCTGCTGGTGCGGCGCCTCCAGCAGCGGCTGGAGGCCATCGATAGCCCCGCTCCACTGCCACAGTGCTTCTCCTTGCGCACCGCGCAGGGTCAACGCATGCAGGTGCAGGAAGCCAGGCCGGTCTGCGGGGTCCAGCCGCAGCTGGGTGGTGCGCGAGCCGGCGGGCAGATCGAAGCGCAGCACCTGCCGTGGGTCGCCTATGGTGCCGAAGGCCGTGAGCTTGGAGGCCTCCTGGTAGTCCCCCTCCACGCCGAGGTACAGCTCTGCCGTGAAAATGGCCCGGCCGTCTTCAGGGCCGGGCGGCAGCAGCGCGGGCACTGCACCGGCTGCGGCTGGCCGCGTGCTGGCAATGAACTGGTAGGTGAGCGCGTCCGGCCGCGCCAGCAGGTAGCGGGCCACCGCAGGCGGCAGGTTGTCGAAGGCCACCTTGAATTCGGAAGCCGCGAGCTCGCGGCGGATTTCCTCCAGCCCTTCCAGGCTCCAGCCGGCTTCCTGGAGAAAGCGTGCCAGGGACCGGCGCGTGAAGAACCGCAGGTGGGTACTGTCGAGCAGGCCTTCTTCCCGGTAGCGGAACTCCCCGAGCATGAGCTCGCCGATCAGTCCGCAATAGGCCGCATTGGGGATCGAAATGAGCACCTGCCCTTGCGGTGTGAGCAGTGTGCGGGCTGCGTCCAGGATGCGGGTGGGGTTGCGCAGGTGTTCGAGCACGTCGGCGCAGACGATGGCGTCGTAGCGCATGCTCCCGAACATCTGCGCCAGATCACAGCTGTCCAGGTCGGCTACTTCCAGGCGCCGATAGTGGGGGCGGGCGTGCGTGGCCTCTTCTTCGTTGAACGTGACGCCATCAGCCGTGCATTGCCTGGTTTCCCGCAGATATTGGCCCAGCGCGCCGCTGCCCGTGCCCAGGTCCAGCACGGTGGCACCAGGGCGGATCAGGCCTGAGAGGACTGACAGGGACGTGCGTTCATCGTCTTTGATTTCTCGGAGATATACATGCAGATCTCCTATCTTTTGGGTCATCCCGGGATTATGCCGGGCGCCCCGGGCCGGATAATGCCCGCTTTTCAGGAGCATTCGGACTTGTACGAGCCAGGCGTGACGAGGCGTAACGATTTGGAAAATGGGCTCGCGGTGTCCGTGGTGAGCCATGGACACGATGCCTGGTTGCCTGGCTTGATGCAGCAGCTGGCGCTCACGGGGGCAGGGCGGATCGTGCAGGTCATCCTCACGCACAACCTGCCGCCCTCCGGCACGGCCCTGCCGGACAGCGGCTGGCCCTTTCGCCTGACGCAAATAGTGAACGCGGCCCCGGCGGGCTTTGGCGCCAACCACAACCGCGCATTCGACCGGGCCGAGGCGCCGTTGTTCTGCGTGCTCAATCCCGACATGCGCCTGCCGGACCCGTCGCTGTGGGCATCCCTCTGCCGCGCGGCCTCGCGCCCGGAGGTGGGCTGCGCCTACCCGCGGCTGCTCGATACCGACGGTGCCGTGCAGGACAGCGAGCGCTCGGCGGTGACACCCTGGGCCTTGTTCCGGCGCCGTGTGCTGCGGCGCGCCGACACCCGCGTGGACTGGGCCAGCGCCGCTATGTGGGTGCTGCCGGCGCAGGTCTATCGGCAGTTGGGCGGCTTTGACGAGCGCTATTTCATGTATTGCGAGGATGTGGACTTTTGCCTGCGCTTGCAATTGGGCGGCTGGCGGTTGTTGCGCGTACCGGCGGATGCCGTGCACGAAGCGCAACGCGCCAGCCACCGACAGTGGCGGCATCTGGCCTGGCATTTGCGCAGCCTGTGGCGGCTATGGACGGGCGCCGTGCTGTGGCGCTATCTGTGGGCTCGCGGCAGCTTTCGCCCTGCGGCATGAGCGGGCCCGCGCACGACCGCCGCTTGCGCCTGCGTGGCGCGCCTTTCATTTGATTCCATGACTTCTCCCTCTTTCTCGCCTTCCGGTACGCCGCCTACCCGGGCAAGCGATGCAGCCCCCCTCCGCGCACTGGGCGCGGCGCTTCTGGCCTTCGTGGCGATCGTGCTGCTGCTGGGGGCGCTGGCGCCCTCGCGTCCCGGGCGCCTGCTGCTGGCCCCCATGATGGGCCTGGATGCCTGCCTGTTCGCCGACCGGTCCGAGGAGGCGGCAAAGGCACCTGCGATTGCCCAGGAGTGCCTTGGCGCGCAGGCATCGGCTGCGCCCATCATCGAGTCCACCCTGCAGGCCCTGGGCGAGCGCCATATCAGCCGTGACGGCACGCTCGAGATGGGCTACACCCTGAACCTGCCGCTGCTCAAGTTCCTGAAGCTGCAGGGGGGCCACTGGACGGTGGACGAAGAGGCCGTCGGGCGTGCCGTACGTTCGGTGCGCGACGCCGACCGGCCCGTGGTGCTGTACCTGTTCTCCACCCACTTCGGCAGCGGCGCGCCGGCCGAGGCCGCGCTGGCGCAGGATGCCGACAACCTGCTGCAGACCCCCACAGGGCCGCTGGGCAAGGACCGCTACTACCAGACCGACATCTATCCCTGGTCTTTCGTGCGGCTGGACAACGGCATCACCCGTGCCCGGGAGGCGGTGGTCCAGGCCTTGCTGCAGGGCGTCTGCGGCCTGCCGCCGGCCGCGCGGGAGCGGGTGCGCGGGGTGACGCTGCTGGGTGAGCTGCACCAGATGTTCCCCCGCTTCGAGGATGGCATGGGGTTTGCCGGACCTTACGTGACCACGGACTACAGCGCGTCCAGTGTGCAGGGCTTCCGGCAATTCCTGCAGCAGCGGTTCGGTACGGTCGAGCGGCTCAACGCTGTGCTGGGCGCGGGTTTCCGCAGCTTCGATGAATTGGCACCCCCCTCCAAGGACATACGCACGCAGCCCTTGCAGCACTATTGGGAGCACATCGACGCCTATGCCGCCGGCACCTTGCCGGTGATGGGCTGGGTGCATGCGCCAGGCCGCGGTGCGGAGGGTGCGCCCTGGGTCAGGATCTACCAGGACGGCTCCCTGGTGGGGCGGGTGCAGGCGCGCTTCGGCCGGCAGGACGTTCTGGCAGCGCGCCCGGAATTCAAGACCGCGGACCTGGGCTGGCGCTTCGATCTCGAATACGCTGGCCTGCCGCCGGGCATCCACCGCCTCGACATCTACCTGGAGGAGGGCGAGGGCCTGGCGCGCCTGGACACCCGCCGCATCGCGGTCATGGACCGGGCGCAGACCGCTCCGCAGGCCGTGCCGTCCCGCCCGCTGCCCGGTGCGGCCCCGGCGTCGCCCGGGGTGGAGTTCCACGTGGATGCGCCGGCGGATCTCTCCTCGTACTACTTCAATCCGCTGGTCCCGCTGTGGGACGCGTTCCGCGCACGCCAGGTGCGCGACTATCTGGAGCACTTCCGCGCTGTGGCAGCCAGCGCCTGCGTCCCGCCACAGCGCCTCTATTCCCACCAGATCCTGCCCTTCGTCAATCCGGGCTGGGACGTGAGCAAGTTCGCGGTCGAGCAGGACCTGGACGTGCCGGCGCGCCTGGGGCTGGGCGTGAGCCTCTACGGCGAGGCCAGCTATGGCGCGTCCTTCTTCGACTGGCTGCGCCATACCGGGCGGGACCACTATGGCGTGACCGAGTTCCACCCGTTGCGCGCCATGTCGCCGGACCAGTTGAAGGCCGTGCTGCGCCGGCATGCCGAGCATGGTGCCCGGTTCCTGTCCTTTTTTGCAGAAGCGGAGGGGTCGGGCCCTTGGCGCGATGGCGTGAGCAATGTCATGTCCTTCGACCAGGACAACCCCTACCATGGGTCCGCGCCGCTGCGGGCGGCGGTGCAGGCCTTGATGCAGTGAGAGGGCTCGCGCCGAGGCTTCGCAATTGTGTTTGCCGCCCCCCCCAACGGGGGGTGAATCCGTAGCGCGGCATGCTGGAAACCCCAGCGGATGGCCCGTTCCGGCGGATATGGGGGCTGTGTGAAACGCCTGCCTTTTTGTCACAGGTGTGAAAGGCCGGCGAAGAAATGCCGGAGAATGCGCGCACCGTGCGTGGGTCCCAGGGGCCGGCGACACGGTTCAGGCCATGCATATTCCGGTGACGGCGCTGGCAATGTTTGACCTAGTTCCTCGATGGTTTCCTGTCCATGGTGTTTCTGTTCTGCCTGAGCGCGTTTGCCGCCGCGTACGTTGCGATCCTGCTGATACGTCGCGCACGTGGCCATGCGCGGCGCTATGGGCAGAGCAAGCCGCAGCGCTTCCACGTGGGCGACATCCCGCGCCTGGGGGGGCTCGCCATCTTTGCCGGCACCGCCTGTGGCTGGGCCGCGGCGGCGGTCGCATTCCATATCGAGAACCGTGGCTTCTTCGATATCACGGTCGGCGTGGCGCTGGCATGGGCCGCCATTGCCTTGCCGGCGCTGATCGGCGGTGTCGTGGAGGACCTGACGCAGCGCCTGGCCGTGGTGTTCCGGCTGCTGCTCACCGGGGTCTCTGCGGCCCTGGCGGTGGGCATGCTGGACCTGTCCCTGCTGCGGGTCGGCATTCCGGGAGTGGACACCTTGCTTGCCGGCATGCCCCTGGCCGGGACGATCCTGGCGCTGGTGGCCGTAGCAGGATTGCCGCATGCCTTCAACATCATCGATGGCTACAACGGCCTGGCGGGCATGGTGGCGCTCGTGGCCTGCCTGGCCTTGACCTATGTGGCGCTGCAGGTGGGGGACCGGCAATTGGCGGGCGTGCTGCTGTGCCTGGCCGGTGCCACGGCCGGCTTCCTGTTCTGGAATTTCCCGCGCGGGATGATTTTTGCCGGCGATGGTGGCGCCTACCTCTGGGGCGTGTGCATCGCGGTGGCCAGCCTGGTGCTGGTCAAGCGCCATCCGCAGGTGTCGCCGTGGTTCCCGATGCTGCTGCTGATCTATCCGGTATGGGAAACCTTCTTTTCCATCTACCGCAAGCTCACCCGCGGCATGTCGCCCAGCGTTGCCGACGCGCTGCACTTCCATCAGCTCATCTATCGCCGTGTCGTGCACCGGGTGTTCCATGACGACGAGACGCGCCGCATCCTGATGCGCAACAACCGCACGGCGCCCTACCTGTGGGCCTTCACCATGCTCACGGTCGTACCCGCGATGATGTTCTGGCGCACGACCTGGGTCCTGATGCTGTTCTGCGCGCTGTTCGCGATGACGTATGTGGGGGCCTACCTGATGATCGTGCGCTTCAAAGTGCCGCGCTGGCTCCGACGCTGACGGCCGCAGCCGGCCCGGCTGCGGCACAATGCGCGCCTGATTTTCTCCAACCCCACCCCCACCATGACCGACGCAGCTTCCATTGCGCCGCGCGACAAGGCCGAAATCCTGGCCCAGGCGCTGCCCTACATCCGCAAGTTCCACGGCAAGACCATGGTCATCAAATATGGCGGCAACGCCATGACCGATCCGGCGCTGCAAGCCGACTTCGCCGAGGACGTGGTGCTGCTCAAGCTGGTGGGGATCAACCCCGTGGTGGTGCATGGCGGCGGACCGCAGATCGAGACGGCGCTCAAGCGGTTGGGCAAGACCGGCACCTTCGTGCAAGGCATGCGCGTGACCGACGCCGAAACCATGGAGGTGGTCGAGTGGGTGCTGGCGGGTGAGGTACAGCAGGACATCGTGGGCCTGATCAACCAGGCTGGTGGCAAGGCCGTGGGGCTGACCGGGCGCGATGGTGGCCTGATCCGCGCGAGGAAGCTGCAGTTGCCGGACCGGGATGACCCGACCCGCTTCCACGACGTTGGTCAGGTGGGCGACATCGTCAGCATTGATCCGTCCGTGGTGAAGGCCTTGCAGGACGACCAGTTCATCCCGGTGATCAGCCCGCTCGGCTTCGGCGAAGAAAACGAGAGCTACAACATCAATGCCGATGTGGTCGCGGGCAAGCTCGCCACCGTGCTCAAGGCCGAGAAGCTGGTGTTGCTCACCAATACCCCGGGAGTGCTGAACAAGGCCGGCGAGCTGCTGACCGACCTCAGCGCGCGCGAGATCGACGACCTGTTCGCCGACGGCACCATTTCGGGTGGCATGCTGCCCAAGATCGAGGGAGCGCTGGATGCGGCGAAGAGCGGTGTCAACTCCGTGCACATCATCGATGGTCGGGTTCCACATGCAATGCTGCTGGAAATCCTGACCGACCAGGCCTTCGGGACCATGATCCGCTCGCACTGAGACCTGCGGGGGGAGAACTGGGGCGTGTGCGAGAATCTGCACCAAGATACGCACCGTTACAAGATGCCCGAGCCAGCCCTTACTTCCCTCCCGGAGGACGCCTTGGTGTCCGAGACTGCGGCAGCGTCGCGCAAGCGGCCACGGCCGGGCGAGCGCCGTATCCAGATCCTGCAGGCCCTGGCGGCCATGCTGGAGACGCCCGGGGCGGAGCGCATCACCACCGCCGCGCTGGCCGCGCGCCTGGATGTGAGCGAGGCCGCGTTGTACCGTCACTTCGCAAGCAAGGCCCAGATGTTCGAAGGCCTGATCGATTTCATCGAGCAATCCGTCTTCACGCTCGTGCAGCAGATCGCCGCGCGCGAAGTCTCCGGCGATGCGCGTGCCAGGCAGATCGTGGACATGGTGCTGCACTTCGGAGAGAAGAATCCGGGCATGACGCGCGTCATGGTGGGCGATGCCCTGGTGTTCGAGCATGAGCGCCTGCAGCAGCGCATGAATCTCTTCTTCGACAAGATCGAAGCCGCCCTGCGCCAGAACCTGCGGGAAGTGGTTCCATCTGCAAATGCTTCGCCGACGCCGGACGCCGATGCCCAGGTGGTGGCTTCGCTGTTGACGGCATTCGTGGTCGGGCGCCTGCAGCGGTTTGCGCGTTCGGGCTTTCGCCGGTTGCCGTCGGAACATCTGGATCGCAGCCTGGCGCGCATGGTGGCTTAGCGGGACCTGGCCGCCGGACCCCGGGCGCTGAACTGGTCCGACGGCGTTGTGGGTCTCCTCGACGGCAGGGGCCCGCCTCGCCGCTGGCGGCCATTCTGAGAGGGACGCCTGGGCGCGAAACGTTCGGCCAGCTTTAACCTTTCAGTACAAGTTGGTGCCGGTAACCCCGTGGGCGTTCAATACAATGAATCGCTGTATCGGGACATCCAAGGAAAAATTTGAATCCGCATTCTCCATTCCCGACGGGAATGAGATCCATGGCCCACGTACTCCTGCGCCATCGAGAACTTATTCAGCAGATGACATGGAGGGAAATCATTGGCCGATATAAGGGGTCGGCCATGGGCCTGCTCTGGTCGTTCCTGAACCCGGTGCTCATGCTGGCGGTCTACACCTTCGTGTTTTCCGTGGTGTTCAAGACCAAATGGGGCGGCAGCGACCCGGTGGAAAGCAAGACACTTTTTGCTCTGCTGCTGTTCACCGGCATGATCGTTCATGGGCTTTTTGCCGAAGTGGTGAACCGTGCTCCATTATTGATCGTGAATAACGTCAATTATGTGAAGAAGGTGGTTTTCCCTCTTGAAATCCTTCCTGTCGTGACCTTGGGCGGGGCCCTTTTTCACAGCCTGGTCAGCTTGTGCGTGCTGCTCATGGCCTTTGCCATTTTCAATGGCTTTGTTCATTGGACGGTATTGCTGCTGCCTTTTGTCGTGATGCCCCTGGTCATTATGTGCCTGGGCCTGGGATGGATTTTGGCTTCGCTCGGCGTCTTCGTGCGCGACGTGGGGCAAACCACGGCGTTGTTCACCACGGTGATGCTGTTCCTCTCGCCCGTTTTCTATCCGGTCACGTCGCTGCCCGAGCGCATGCGCATCTGGATGATGCTCAATCCCCTGACATTCATCATCGAGCAGACGCGCGAGGTCCTGATCTGGGGACATGTGCCGAACTGGACCGGGCTGCTGGCCTATACCGCAGGCGCCGTGCTGGTGGCCTGGGCCGGCTTCTTCTGGTTCCAGAAGACACGCAGGGGTTTTGCCGATGTCCTCTGAGTCCGCTGTTGCGATCCGTGCCCAGGGCCTCGGCAAGTGCTACCACATCTATGACGCACCGGCCCTGCGGTTGCGCCAGTTCATCCTGCCTCGGCTGCGCAAGCTCATGGGGCTTGCCGAGCATTCCTATTACCGGTCGTTCTGGGCCCTGAGAGGCCTTGGTTTCGAGATCCGGCGTGGCGAGACGGTGGGGATCATCGGGCGCAACGGGTCGGGGAAATCGACCCTGCTGCAAATGATCTGCGGCACCCTGGCACCGTCGGCGGGCGAAGTGGAAACCTTCGGGCGCATCGCCGCCCTGCTGGAGCTGGGCTCGGGTTTCAACCCGGATTACAGCGGCAGGGAAAACGTCTACATGAACTGCACCGTGCTGGGGCTGAGCAAGGAACAGATCGATCAGCGCTTCGACAGCATTGTGGCGTTCGCGGACATTGGCAACTTCATCGACCAGCCGGTGAAGACCTACTCCAGCGGCATGTTCGCGCGCCTGGCCTTTGCTGCCGCCATCCATGTCGACCCCGAAATCCTGATCGTCGACGAGGCGCTGGCCGTGGGCGACTTTGCCTTCCAGTTCAAATGCCTGCGGCGCCTCAAGGAGCTGGCTGCCGCGGGCTGCACCGTGCTGTTCGTGACCCATGACATCGAGCAGGTCCAGCGCCTGTGCAGCCGCGCGCTCTACCTGCGCAATGGCGAGGCCGTGTTCTATGGGGATGCGGGCGAGGCGTGCAGCCGCTACCTGGCCGATGTGCGCGAGACCGAGGGGGCTGCCGCCGCCAGCCAGCCGGCGTCCGGCGTGTCTCTGGCCGGCGCCAGTCTCTCGGACGAGCAGATCCACCGCGAATTCGCCGAGCGCGTGGCGGGGCACAGGAGCGGATCGCGGCAGCAAGGGGAAATCCTTGCGCTTTCCGTCAATGGCGTGCATGGTGCCGAGCCCTACGTCGGCTTTGCCGAGCCACTGGTCGTGGAGATCACTTTCCGCCTGAACGAGCCGCTGCCGAATCCGGCGCTGGCTTTCTATGTGGTGGATGCGGCAGGACAATTGCTCGTCGGTACCAATACCCACAACGAAGGGGTGGACCTCCGCGCATGCAGGACAGGGGACACCTGCAGGCTGCGGATTTCGCTGGAGAACCGGCTGCGTCCGGGACGCTTCGGGCTCCAGGCGTTTCTGGTCGACTACCAGCCGGCGGTCACCACCGATTACATAGACTACATCGACCTGGCCGGCTCCTTCGTGAGCGGACAGGAGCCGGGCGTGCAGCGCTGGGCGCTGGTGTCGCCAAGATTTTCCGTGGACCTCCACCGGTAACCTATACATTCATGAGCATTCAGCCTGCGCAAGACATCGAGCGGCATTACGCAGAGGCCGACCCTTGGGGGTATGACGGCAATCCCCATGACCAGCGCAGAAAGTCGGAGCTGCTCGGGCTGCTGCCTGACCGCCCATGGAACCGGGTGCTCGATATCGGCTGCGGCAATGGCTTCGTGACCTTCGATCTGCCGGGCAGTGAGGTGGTGGGGCTCGACATTTCGGCCGCAGCCATCGAGTGGGCACGCGCACGGCAGGCCCGGCTCGCGCAGGCCGAGGCCCGCCGGTTCTCGTTTCATGCCGGATCGATGTTCGACCTCGACTCCTTGATGAGCGGCAAGTTCGACCTGGTGGTGATCAC